>WFLX010172824.1_pt1 | contig 11294 bp, 6 predicted proteins | sample 4967041 | NCBI WGS metagenome assembly WFLX01 (sample SAMN12857096, study PRJNA449069) | gut metagenome | isolation source: stool from male and female vole | host: Microtus ochrogaster | place: USA:Florida | collected 2017 | reverse complement strand
TCATCTGCTTACCGTGAAGGAACTACACGACATTCTTGACCGCTATGCCGTCAATGGGTCCAAATAAGATATGGCCAACTTCTATACCGACAATCCCGACCTGCGCCATCACCTCAACCATCCTCTGATGCGCAAGATCGTAGAGCTCAAGGAGCGCAACTTTGCCGACGCCAAGGACTACGACTACGCACCCGTCGATTTTGAGGACGCAATGGACAACTACGAGCGCGTGCTCGACATCGTTGGCGAAATCTGCGGCACTACTATCGCCGAAAATGCAGAAAGCGTTGACCACGAGGGCGCAAGCTGCTCCGATGGCCACGCCCACTACGCATCCGCAACCGAAACCAACCTCGATGTGTGCCGCAAAGCCGGCCTGATGGGTATGTCGATGCCCCGTCGTTTCGGCGGTCTCAATTTCCCCATCACGCCCTACATCATGGCCGCCGATATCGTCAGCCGTGCCGACACCGGTTTTGAGAACCTCTGGGGCCTGCAGGACTGCGCCGAAACCATCTACGAATTTGCCAGCGAGGAACAGAAAGCCAAATACATTCCCCGCGTGTGCGAGGGTGAGACCATGTCAATGGACCTCACCGAGCCCGATGCCGGCTCCGACCTTCAGAGCGTTATGCTCAAGGCCACCGAGCAGCCCGACGGCACATGGCGCCTGAACGGCGTAAAGCGCTTCATCACCAACGGCGACAGCGACATCCACCTCGTGCTCGCACGCAGCGAGGACGGCACCAAAGACGGCCGCGGCCTCTCCATGTTCATCTACGACAAGCGCGACGGCGGTGTGACCGTTCGCCGCATTGAAAACAAGATGGGCATCAAGGGTTCGCCCACCTGCGAACTCGTGTACAAGGACGCCAAGGCCGAACTCGTGGGTTCGCGCCGCATGGGTCTTATCAAGTATGTGATGGCCCTCATGAACGGCGCCCGCCTCGGCATTGCCGCACAGAGCGTCGGCGTAAGCGAAATCGCTTACCGCGAAGCACTTGCCTATGCCAAGGAGCGCAAGCAGTTCGGCAAAGCAATCATCGAATTCCCGGCCGTGGCAGAGATGCTCAGCGTGATGAAGGCCAAACTCGATGCATCGCGCACGCTGCTTTACGAGTGCTCGCGCTACGTAGACCTCTACAAGGTGTACGAGGACATCGCAAAAGAGCGTAGCCTCACGCCCGAAGAGCGCAAGGAAATGAAGCACTATAGCCGTCTGGCCGATGCTCTTACACCTCTGGCAAAGGGCATGACCAGCGAATATTGCAACCAGAACGCCTACGACTGCATCCAGGTGCACGGCGGCAGCGGTTTCATGAAGGACTACGCCTGCGAACGCATCTATCGCGACGCCCGCATCACGAGCATCTACGAGGGTACCACACAGCTGCAGGTTGTCGCCGCCATCCGCCACGTCACCACCGGCACATATCTTGAGCTCATCAAGAGCTATGCCGAACAGCCCGTGGCAGCCGGAATGGAGGACGTCAAGGAAATGCTCGACGCCATGACAGCCCAGTATGCCGAAGCCGTTGAAAAAGTAGCCGCCGCAGGCGATACTCGCTACACCGATTTCATGGCTCGTCGCCTTGTGGAAATGGCCGGTGGCATCATCATGAGCTACCTGCTGCTCCTCGACACCGCCCGCAACGAATACTTCGCCCGCACAACCCGCGTCTATGCCAAGNTNGCACAGNCCGAGGNTGCCAAACACTCGGAATTCGTGAAGNCCTNCNCGCCCGACCAGATGGCCCTCTACGAAGCCTAACCAACTGATGTACAAACAAATAAAAAGGACCGCTTGTCGCGGTCCTTTTTATTTGTTACCAGGGAGAATCCAATGGACAACCGGCCTATTGCGGTAAAAACGAGCGAAAGAAAAGATGAAGAGGGAAATTTCCAAATGCTCTGAAGTAATATCAATAGCGTAGAAAGAGCACGGCTCACTCGGAGACCTTCGCCGGCATCNACGNCTGTGNNAGAACCAGCCAGGAAGGATGGTGCATCCTGGTCGTGTTATTCATAGGGCTTGTAGCCAAGCTGCACGCGCAGGCAGTCGTAACGATAGGGGATAAAAGCAATTTCAAATCATCAATTTCTTAGCGCATTTATTGTCTAACCCGCAACACGAATACGCAATTTAACATAATAGTGATTATCAAATATCGCTTTACTCATTTATTATATATAATAAGTTTTGCACTTTGCACGGGATTTTCTATTTTTGCATTTAATTGTTGAATAAGATGGAAAAATCCAAAACTCAAGATGTAAACAAGCCGCCTTATCGTCTGGGCGTGGCTCTAAGCGGTGGCGGCGCCCGCGGTTTCGCACATGCCGGCGCACTCAAAGCCATCGAGGAAGCCGGTCTGCGACCCGATGTTATTGCCGGTGTTAGCGCCGGGTCTGTGGTGGCCGTACTGTATGCTGCCGGAGTCAAACCCGACAATATGGTAAAACTGTTCACCGAACGTGCGTTCACCGACTTTGCATCTCTCCAGCTGGGCAGCGGAGGATTGTTCGGCATCGACCGCTTTAAAAACTTCATAATGAAGGCAATAGGTGGCGAACGCAATCTTGAAGACCTTAATATACCTACCTATCTGGGCGTTACGAATCTTGACAAAGGCGAGCCTCACGAATTTCACACCGGTCCGATAGGTGCCCGCATGGCCGCTTCGTGCAGTATTCCCATCGTATTCAAACCGGTTCGTATCGACGGCACCTACTATGTAGACGGCGGCGTGCTGCGCAATCACCCGGCCTGGATTATCCGCGACAAATGCGAAACCCTCATAGGCGTTAATGTCAGTCCGATGGATCTTACCCGCAAGAGCAACACGTTGCTGGGCGTGGCGCTGCGCACCTACAATATGATGCTGAAATCCAATCAGGCCGAAGACATGGCATTGTGCGACATATCGGTGACCACGCCTGAGTTGTCGCACTATTCGGTGTTCAATCTCAAACTCATAAACAACGTTTTTACAAGCGGTTACATGCACATGCGCCGAGCGCTGCGCGATGCCGGCATGTGGCAGACTGCCGATAATAAGTAAATCTTTCCACACTTTCAGTGATGATAAAAAACGAACGTCCGGTCATCTACCAGATGCTCCCNCGCCTCTTTTCCAATACCTGCCCTACCCCTGTGCCCGACGGGCCTATTGAAACCAACGGATGCGGCAAGCTCAATGGAGTCACCAAGGATGCTGTAAACTATATCAAATCCCTGGGCTGCAACTACATATGGCTCACGGGAGTGATTGAACACGCTCACACGCCCGACTATTCCGCCTTTGGCATTCCCAAACATAACCCCCACATTGTCAAGGGAAAAGCGGGCAGTCCCTACGCCATTACCGACTACTACGACGTCGACCCCGACCTGGCCGAGAATGTAGCAGACCGTATCGGCGAATTCGAGCAGTGCGTGCAGCGCATCCATTCAGCCGGAATGAAGGTAGTCATAGACTTTGTTCCAAACCATGTNGGCCGTCAGTATCATTCTGATTCAGCACCTGCCGGAGTAGAAGATTTCGGTGCCACCGACAACAAGGACATGTTCTTTTCGCCTGCCAACAATTTCTACTATATTCCACGGCAACAATTTGCTCCGGAGGCAGATATGGGTTCGGGAGAAGACGCTTATCACGAGTTCCCGGCAAAAGCGACCGGCAACGATTGTTTCACGGCATTTCCCGGGCGCTTCGACTGGTACGAAACCGCGAAGCTCAACTATGGCGTTGATCCCGCCAATGGTTCCAAGCACTTCGATCCGATACCGCCCACCTGGTTCAAGATGCTTAATATCTTGAATTATTGGGCCGCCAAGGGCGTGGACGCGTTTCGATGCGACATGGTGCACATGGTGCCGGTAGAGTTCTGGCATTGGGCTATAAAGCAAGTGAAATCCCGGTATCCCCACCTTCTTTTCATGGCCGAGATATATGATTTTGCCCTATACCGTCCGTATATCTTCGAAGGCGGATTCGACTATCTTTACGACAAGGTGACGCTCTACGACACGTTGAGGGCAATCGAAACCGGCAACGTTTCGGCAGCTTGCCTTACATCGTGCTGGCAGACAGTGGAAGGTATCTCCGGCCATATGCTCAATTTCCTTGAAAACCACGACGAACAGCGTTTTGCCTCCGCACATTATGCCGGCGATGCATCGCACGTGCTCCCGTCGCTGGTGGTGAGCGCCACCATTGGCCAAGGAGCCATGATGGTTTATTTCGGGCAGGAGATTGGCGAGACCGGCTCCGATGCCGAAGGCTACAGCGGTATGGACGGTCGCACCACGATTTTCGACTACTGGAGCATAGAGAAAGTGCGACGGCTATACAACGGCGGCACGTGCGACGGTCCTCTTTCTCCGGAAGAAAAGCAGCTGCTCGACACTTACAGCCGCGTCCTTAACCTTATAAACAAGGAAGAATCCTTCCGCTCGGGAGCATTTTTCGACCTGATGTACGTCAACTACGAAAATCCGGCATTCAACCCCCACAGGCAATACGCCTATCTGAGGAGTTGCCCCGGCTCCACCACCCTGGTTGTCGTGAACTTCGACGACAAGGACGCCGATGTCGCCGTAAACATTCCCCGCCATGCTTTCGACGTCATGAATCTCCGGCCTACAGAAGGCCTGGCTACCGACCTCCTGAACCGCAAACGCATGAAAATCAGTTTTAACCCCGACACCCCCGTGCGTTGCAGGGTAGCCGCCCATGGCGCTACGATTCTGCGAATCCCCCGTGCGAGCGCAAAAAAGTAGTTCGCGACTGTAGGTATTGTCGGTAAATTTGATTAATTTTGCGATAGTATTTCACACACAAAATAATGGAAACTCCCATAACTACTCCTTTCAAGGTCTTCTCAGGCACGCGTTCTCGCTACATCGCCGAGGAGATTTGTAAAGAACTCGGCGTCGAGTTGGGTAAAATGAAAATCGAAAGATTCGCCGACGGTGAATTCGAGGTGTCATTTGAAGAATCTATCCGTGGTTGCGAAGTCTACCTGGTTCAGAGCACTTTCCCCAACTGCGACAACCTCATGGAGCTCCTGCTCATGATTGATGCCGCAAAACGCGCTTCTGCCAAGAACATCGTAGCAGTAATGCCGTATTTCGGCTGGGCCCGTCAGGACCGCAAAGACAAGCCGCGTGTGAGTATCGCCGCAAAACTCGTCAGCGACCTCATCTCTACAGCCGGTGCCGACCGCGTGATATGCATGGACCTCCATGCCGAGCAGATTCAGGGTTTCTTCAATGTGCCTGTCGACCACCTCTATGCTTCGTCGGTGTTCATCCCCTACCTCCAGTCGCTCAAACTGGACAACGTGGTGATCGCCACTCCTGACGTGGGCGGAGCCAAACGCGCCAACAGTTATGCCAAATACCTCGATGTGCCCCTGGTGCTCTGCCACAAGCAGCGCGCGAAGGCCAATGTGGTGGCTAAAATGACAGTTATCGGCGATGTCAAGGACAAGAATGTAATTCTCATCGACGATATGGTGGATACCGCAGGCACCATCACCAAGGCCGCGAACCTAATGATGGAAAACGGAGCAAAGAGCGTGCGCGCCCTGTGCACACACGCCATCATGAGCGACCCCGCTTCCGACCGCGTTCAGGAATCGGCCATCGAAGAGATGATTTTCACAAACTCGATTCCCTACCACGGCACGTGCACCAAGTGCACGATCCTGTCGGTGGCCAGGCTCTTCGCCGACACTATCCGTCGCGTTCACAGCAATCAGAGCATATCCTCTCAGTATCTCATCAAGCATTAAGCCAACGATTTATCGGCCGGAAAACTGACGGTGCGCTTGTGCCGTGCTGTTTCCGGCCGTTTTCTCTCTCCCACCCTGCATGAAAAGAATCGACCAGGAAACCGTACGCCGAATCCTCGACACTGCCAATATCGTCGAGGTTGTGAGTGACTTCGTGAGCCTGAAACGGCGCGGCGCCAACTATGTGGGTCTGTGTCCGTTCCACAACGAGCGCACGCCATCGTTCAGCGTGTCTCCGGCGCGCGGCTACTGCAAGTGCTTCAGCTGCGGCAAAGGCGGTTCGCCGGTCGGTTTCATCATGGAACTGGAGCAGATGAGCTACGGCGAGGCGCTCCGCTACCTGGCCCGTAAATATAATATAGAGATTCAGGAGCACGACCTCAGCCCTGAGGAGCAGGACCGCGAGACAGCCCGCGAGTCCATGATGGCCGTCAACGAATTTGCCCAGAAATTTTTCGAGGACACCCTGCTCGACACACAGGAAGGCCGGGACGTGGGCCTCGCCTATTTCCGGCAGCGCGGCATCAACGATGCCATGATCAAGCGCTTTCATCTGGGTTTTGNCCCGGACNGNGCNANCGCNCTCTACGATGCGNCCACTNCTAAAGGCTTCGATGCCAAATATCTATTCGACACGGGTGTGTGCATCCGCAACGAGCAGGGCCGCATTTACGACCGCTTCCGCGGCCGTGTGATCTATCCCGTGCACAGCATCTCGGGCAAAGTGGTGGCTTTCGGCGGTCGCACCTTGCGCACNGACAANAAGATGGCGAAATACGTCAATTCTCCNGAGTCGGTGATATACAGCAAGAGCAACCAGCTCTACGGCCTGTTTCAGGCGAAACGCTCGATTGTAGACCGCGGCAAGTGCATCCTTGTGGAAGGATACATGGACGTGATCTCGATGCACCAGAGCGGCNTCGAANACGTTGTCGCATCCTCCGGCACTTCGCTCACCGANGGCCAGANACGCNTGATACACAGATNCACGGNGAACGTCACCGTGATTTACGACTCCGATGCNGCCGGCATCAAGGCATCGCTGCGCGGCATCGACATGCTGCTGGCCGAGGGACTGAACGTCAAGGTTCTGCTTCTGCCGGACGGCGACGACCCGGACTCGTTTTCCCAGCATCATACATCACAGGAAGTTGAGGAATACATCGCCGCCAACGAGACAGATTTCATCGCCTTCAAGACAAAGATTCTACTCGAAGACGCCGCCGGAGACCCCGTGCGCCGCGCCGATGTCATAAACGACATCCTGCGGTCTATAGCCGTAATTCCCGACATTGTCAAGCAGCAGGTGTATTTAGCCGAATGCTCGCGTTCGCTGAATATTCCGGAATCCACTCTTGGTCTGCAGCTTTCCAAAATAGCTGCCACCCGCGCGGAGGACCTTGAAAAGGAAGACCAGCGCAGGAAAGCGGCCCGGAGCATCGAGCAAGCTCCNGAACCCGCTGCCGNAGCCTCTGATTCCGATAGCGANATAGGGCTGGCATATCTGCGTAAATACGANCGGCAGTTGCTGCGATTCGTCGTGAAATACNCCTTGTGCGAGATAGGTATAGTGACCGACGGCNACACTTCAGACAGCAGCATCGAAAGCNTAAACGTGCTTGATTTCGTGAAAAACGAAATGAGTGCCGACGGGCTCGATTTCATCGACCCGCTGCACAAGCGCGTAATGGACATGGTGGCGGAAGCGGCCGCCATGTGGAAAACCGAATATCCGGAAATAATCGCCAGAATCGAGTCTCAACGCGAGCAGCTCATGAACAAGGGGCTGCAGGAAATACGCGACGCCGGTCTTTCGGTAAGCGCTATCAATGCTCGCGAAGCCGCCCTCAGAGACGAGTGCGACAGGTTTGTGCAGCAGGGCATCGACGACAAGGCTCTCGAGTACGTAAGCTACACACTCTGCTCCTCTCCCGACGACGATGTGCGCCGCCTCTGCACCGAACTGAGCATCGACCGCTACCAGCTGAGCAAGGTACACACAAAGCACACCAAGATAGAGAGCGAGCGCGAGAGCCTAAGCCGCCTCGTGCCGCGTGTGATACTGGAATTGAAGGGAGCTACCCTTGAAGTGATGATACGCCGGCTGAAACACCGTCTCGACAACGAGAAGGACCCTTCGGCACAGATTGAGCTGATGCTGCAGCTGAAAGAACTGAAATCGCTGCATTCGGAATTTGCCCGCGAACTGGGCGACCGCACCATTACTCCACGCAAGATTAANTNNAAAATGCGTAAAAATCACTAAAAAACAATCCTTTCGGCACTTGCACGCGTTTTAAAATAGACTTTTTCAAAAAAAATAGCTATCTTTGCACTTCCAAAAAGACAATTTGATGGCAAATAAGACTCGTGAGATAGATTATATCTTTGAGTGCAGCTGGGAAGTTTGCAACAAAATAGGAGGCATTTACACTGTCCTGTCATCCAAAGCAAAGACCCTTCAGGAAACACACAAAGATAGAATTATATTTATAGGTCCGGACGTTTGGACTGCCGATAATCCCTCCCCTTGGTTCACTGAGGTGCGCACGCCGCTGAGCTCATGGCTCAAGACCGCCGCGCTGCCCGAGGGTGTGAAGGTGCGCGCCGGCCGTTGGGAAATCCCCGGCAGACCCCTGGCGGTACTCGTAAGTTTCGACAGCCTTTACGCTACTAAAAACGACTTCTACGCTTTCGCGTGGAACCGTTTCGGCGTCGACTCCCTCCATGCCTACGGCGATTACGACGAAGGATGCGCTTTTGCCCGCGCGGCCGGCATCGTCGTTGAAAGTATCGTCAGATGGTTGGGCGACAAGGCCGGCAATGTAGTCGCTCATTTCGATGAGTGGACCACCGGCATGGGTCTTCTATACGTGGCCGACAAACTGCCCGAAGTGGCTACTGTGTTCACGACACACGCCACGAGTATAGGGCGCAGTATTTGCGGCAACGGCAAAAAACTTTACGACTATCTTCCCGGCTACAACGGCGACCAGATGGCCCGCGAGCTCAACATGGAGGCCAAGCACAGCCTGGAGAAGACGGCGGCTACCGAGGCCGACGCCTTCACGACAGTCAGCGACGTGACGGCTGCCGAATGTGCGCAGCTGCTCGAGCGCAAGCCCCTGGTCACGCCCAACGGCTTTGAAAACGGCTTTGTACCTGCGCGCAATCGCCGCAAGAGCGCGCGCAAGGATGCCCGGGATTGTATGCTCGGCGTGGCACGCGCCCTCACCGGCTGTGAGTTGCCCGACGACACCTTCCTGCTCGTCACTTCCGGTCGTTGCGAATATCGCAACAAGGGTCTCGATGTATTTCTCGACGCCATGGCCGTGCTCGACACGGAAAATCTCCGGCGCGATGTGGTGGCCTTCGTCATGGTGCCTGCATGGGTGCAGATGGCGCGTCCGGAGCTGCGAAAAGCTATAGACAACGGCACTCCCGGCGGCATGCACGACCCCGTGCTTACCCACTGGCTCAACAACTACAACGACGACCCCGTGAACCGTCGCATCCACGAGCTCGGATTTGCCCACGGACGACACAAGCTTCACGTGATCTATGTGCCCAGCTACCTTAACGGCGACGACGGCATATTCAACAAGACCTACTATCAGCTCCTTCCGGGAGCGGATGCCACGGTGTTCGCCTCCTACTATGAGCCCTGGGGATACACGCCTCTCGAGAGCATAGCATTCGGTGTTCCCACGGTTACCACCGACCTCAGCGGTTTCGGCCAGTGGGTTGCCGCCAGTTGCACTCCCGGATTTGCCGGTAGCGGCGTCGAAGTGATACACCGCACCGACTCCAACTATCCCGAGGTCGTTGCCGGCATAGCTTCGGCCGTGCGTGCTCTCCTTGAGGCGAACGCCGACGAGGCTGCAGCGATTTCGGCAGCGGCCGAACGCACGGCGTCGCAAGCCATGTGGTGCCACTTTATCGACAAATATCATGTGGCCTATCAGGCAGCACTCGACGCACGGGATGAAAGAACAAAGAAATAAAACGAATATAAACCAAAATACAAATTTATAAATATGAAACTTCCGGTAAGCGACACTAATGCCCCTATCTGGCGCGACATTNTTGTCAAANCCGAGCTNCCTNCGCAGCTCAAGCCCCTCGNAGAGCTCGCCAAGANCCTTTGGTGGGTGTGGAATAGCGAAGCCAAGGCCCTTTTCCGTGAAATCAATCCCGATGCATGGCGCAACACGGGCGAAAACCCCGTGATGGTGATCCAGCAGATGAGCTTCGAGCGTATTCAGGAACTCATCGCCGACAGCGGTTTCATGGGCCGCCTCAAGCATGTCTACGATATGTTCAAGGAATACATGAAGCAGCCCATGCGCACCGACGTTCCCTCCGTGAGCTACTTCTCCATGGAATACGGTCTCTGCAACTGCCTCAAGATCTATTCCGGCGGTCTCGGCGTACTGGCCGGCGACTACATTAAGGAGGCTTCCGACAGCCGTGTGAACATGACGGCCGTGGGTTTCCTCTATCGCTATGGCTACTTCACGCAGAGCCTCAGTGTAGACGGTCAGCAGATTGCCAACTACGAGCCCCAGAACTTCAACCAGCTCCCCATCGAGGCAGTCCTCGACAAGGACGGTCACCCCATGGTGCTCGAGGTTCCCTACCCCGGCCGTGTCATCTACTGCCACATCTGGCGCGTGAATGTGGGCCGCATGAACCTCTACCTGCTCGACACCGACTTCGACATGAACAGCGAGTTTGACCGCAGCATCACCCACCAGCTCTACGGCGGCGACTGGGAAAACCGCATCAAGCAGGAGTATCTGCTGGGTATCGGCGGCGTGCTCATGCTCAAGAAACTCGGCATCAAGAACCAGCTCTACCACTGCAACGAGGGTCACGCCGCACTGCTCAACCTGCAGCGCCTCGTGGACTATGTGCAGGACGACCATCTCGATTTCAACGTGGCTCTCGAACTGGTGCGCGCTTCGTCGCTCTACACCGTGCACACCCCCGTTCCCGCCGGCCACGACTACTTCGACGAAGGTCTCTTCGGCAAATACATGGGCGAGTTCCCTGCCCGTCTCGGCATCAGCTGGAACGACCTCATGAACATGGGTCGCGAGAATCCCGACACCAACGAGCGCTTCTCCATGAGCGTCTTCGCCCTCAACACCTGCCAGGAGGCCAACGGCGTCAGCTACCTCCACGGCGAGGTGAGCAAGCGCATGTTTGCCGGCATCTGGAAAGGCTACACTTGGGAAGAAAGCCACGTGGGCTACGTGACCAACGGCGTGCACATGCCCACCTGGGCCGCCTCGGAATGGAAGGCCTTCTACACCGAAAAACTCGGCGAGCAGGTGTTCTCTCACCAGGCCGACACCTCGGCATGGAAAGGCATCTTCAGCGTGCCCGACGAAGAGATTTGGAACATGCGCGTCACCATGAAGAATAAGTTCATCAACTTCGTCAAGCGCGACTTCAAGGCCAAATGGCTCGCCAACCAGCGCGACCCGTCG
>WFLX010277977.1_pt1 | contig 11295 bp, 6 predicted proteins | sample 4967041 | NCBI WGS metagenome assembly WFLX01 (sample SAMN12857096, study PRJNA449069) | gut metagenome | isolation source: stool from male and female vole | host: Microtus ochrogaster | place: USA:Florida | collected 2017 | reverse complement strand
ATTACCCTGGTCATCAACCGTTCCTCCATAGACATTGAATACGTCGGCCCAGAACGATGCATTGTTACCTGATGCTTTCGGACCCGGTTCTGTCGAAAAATCAATCATGCGGTTCCATTCAATTGATCCTGTCGCCGAAATTTTGGTCACTGCCAGACGATAGTAGCGTCGATCACACTTCCAGTCGATTTCATACGGCGTACCGGTCGCATCGACAAGTGTAATATTTTTATCGGTCATACCATCCGTATGACGGACTTTGGCCACAGTGATCAGACCACCGTCGGATGTTACCGAACAGAAGCCTGAATTACTGGCAAAGTCTCCGCTGTTGCTGTAAACACACCAGAGTTTCTTGCCTTTGTCATCAGTTTTAAGTACCGTGTAGTTTGAACCGTATGATGAACCGGCGTTATAAAGAGCCCCTTTGAACAGAAATTCACCGGCATAGTTGACATCGGGAGCCGTTTCCGTTGTCCCATAGGTGCCATACCAATAAACGTTCCCGTCACTGTCAAGAGCAATGTCGGTTGACTGATCTCCGGCCGCAGTCGTTCCGTCAATAAGATTACCCCACACACCGACAGGGGCTTGAGCTGAAACGCCGAGAGCGAGTGTCACGGCAAAACATGTAAGTAAAGTTTTTTTCATTTGGATGTTTTAGATTATTAGTGTTTTTTACATCGCAAAATTACGGAAAGATAATAGGGCCCGAAATACCCATTTTTAGTGATTGTTTCCGCGTGATTTCTCAGACTGCCCCCCGGCTTCTTCTCAATTATACCGAAATCGCGGTATTTAGCAAAACTCCCGAAATAGCGAACTTTGTAATACAATAATGAAACGATCAATTATCACAACTATACTGTCTGCAGCCACGGTTTTTGCTTATGGACAGACGCTCCGCGGAACCGTGACCGACGCTTCTAACGGCGAACCTGTATCTTACGTCAACGTGGTGGCTGACCCCGGGCGTCATTACGCCGTCACTGACGAAAATGGCTCGTGGCATCTTAATGTCGCACCGGGCCGCTATACCGTTGTCTTTTCTTTTGTAGGTTATCGAAACGACACCCTCGAAATCGTAGCGCCCGTCGCTGATGAAATCAAAGTCAGGTTGAGCGAAGAGACCCAGTTACTCAAGGAGGTTGTCATCACCGCGCGCGAAAGCCACGGAATGACAAGTTCTTCTAAAATCGACCGCGCGGCTATGGACCATCTCCAGCCAACGAGTTTTACCGATCTCCTTGAGCTTCTGCCGGGAAATATGTCTCAGAATCCTGACATGGGAAAAGCCAACACCATTACGCTCCGCGAAACCGGAACCGTATCTGCGACCGGATCCAAAACCGACACGGGCGACGATTATGCAATCACCTCGCTTGGTACTATGTTCATGGTCGACGGCGCTCCTATCAACAACGATGCTTCTCTCCAGAGCGTCCCGTCGTCGTCTTCTTCCGATCCTGAATCGAAACGAAATATCACCAACAAGGGCGTCGATATGCGTACAATTTCCACCGACAACATCGAGAGTGTCGAGATTGTACGCGGAATCCCGTCGGCCGAATACGGCAACCTGACGTCGGGCCTCGTCAATATCAAGCGCGTCAGAAAGGCCAGTCCTTTCACCGCCCGTTTTAAAGCCGACGAATACAGCAAACTTTTTTCGGCTGCCAAAGGCCTTTCTCTCGGCCGCCAGGTTCTTAACGCCGACATCGGCTATCTCGATTCACGCTCTGATCCCCGTGACAACCGCGAAAATTATAAACGGTTGAATGGATCGGTCAGAAGCTATCTNGNCTTCGGNAACGATCGTTCAANNCTCAGTGCAACCTGGAACATCGGAGTCGACTATACCGGTTCTTTCGACAATGTAAAACCCGACCCCGATCTTAACTANAATAAAATNGANGAATTCGAAAGTTCCTATAACCGATGGGCTCTTACCTCTGATCTGGCGCTCAAACCGTTGAACAAAAAATGGATTGAATTTATCCGTTTTAATGCCTCTGTCAGCTATCAGCACGATCGTCTGACCCGTCGCAAACAGGTTGCACCCCAAAGAGCTTCGGTCGCTCCGACGAGTCTGTCCGAAGGCGTATCCGACGGCCATTATCTGTTACAGGAATATATCGCTGACTTCGTTAGCGACGGGCAGCCGTTTTCACTTTTCCTTAAACTGAGTGCAACGGGAAACCGGAAGCTGTCATCGCTGAAAAATGTATATAAAGCCGGCGTCGAACTGTCAGCTACCAAAAATTTCGGTGAAGGCCAGGTCTATGACTTGTCTCGGCCACTTAGTGCGTCCTGGACAACCCGACCGCGTGCCTACCGCGATATTCCGGCTCTTAACATCGTCTCGGGCTACATCGAAGACAACCTGACCGCGTCTCTCGGCCGGTCATCGGTCGACATTCAAGCCGGACTCCGGACACAGGCTCTTGCCGGTCTCGACAGGCACTATTCACTAAGCGGGAAACTCCANCTCGACCCNCGCNTGAACGCCGTNTATCACTTNCCTTCCTTCAATGGAAACGGAACGCCTGTTCGCTTTCTGCTCGCCGCCGGCTATGGCATCACGACAAAAATGCCCACTGTCGACTATCTCTANCCCCAGGTCCACTACAACGACTTGATTCAGTTGAACTATTACGACGTGAACAATCCNCTCGAATATAGCCGGATAAGCTTACGGACCTATATCNATGACCCGACAAACTATGAACTCAAGGCGGCCCGCAATCACAAATGGGAAGTGCGCCTTGGCGCCGACATGGGCATGAACCGTCTCTCTCTAACATGGTTCAAGGAAACTCTCCGTTCGGGCTTCCGCTATTCTTCGGTTTATGATTCCTATAATCTCCGGCGTTATGATGCATCAGCCATCATTCCCGGCTCCCTGACAGCTCCGCCGGCGCTTGAAGATCTGCCATTCGAAGATGTTCGGATTCTCGACGGCTATCGNCGTGTCACCAACGGAAGCCGGATAGACAAACAGGGNATCGAATATCAGNTTTCAACTGCACGATGGACTCCGTTGGCAACCTCGCTCATNGTGACCGGCGCCTGGTTCCGTTCCCGTTATTCCAACTCCCAAATGCTCTTTACACCGGTAAATCACGTTGTCGGAGGGACCGCAGTAAGTGACAAATATGTAGGCTTATATGCCACGGACGACGGCCGCGTAAACGAACAGTTCAATACNAATTTCATGTTCGANACCCAGATTCCGCGATGGGGTCTCGTTTTCTCGACTTCNGTTCANTGTTTATGGTATGTCAAGACNCGNCGNTTACGTGANAACGGTGTCCCGGCCTACTACATCANCGCCGAAGACGGACAACTTCATCCTTTNACAGATTCNGACCTCTCGGACGTTATGCTCCGNTANCTCGTCAGGACATTCAACGAGACGGCCTACGCGACCCAAACCGTACCNCCGGCTGTCTATCTCAATCTGAAAGCCACNAAACAGATTGGCCGCATCTTAAAGGTGTCGGCTTTCGTGAACCGGATTGTCGATTACCTTCCCGACTACACGAGCAACGGCCTGACAATCCGACGCACATCAAACGCCTACTTCGGAATGGAGGCCAATATCACTTTCTGAACAATAACTGAATTATATACTTATATCCTCAATGAATCATCTTAGAATCATTTTTCTGACAGCCTTGATAAGTCTTGTAGGAATGACTTCGTGCGACGAAGATCTTTCGTCGGGAGAAAGCAACCGGACTTCGGTGGTAGTGAATCTCATCATGCCCGAGCTCCCTCAGGGCGCTGAAATCGTCGACCGGCTTTATACTTTCACTAACGTGAGTTCAGGAAAGACCTACGAATTCAGTATGAATGCTGAAATTTCTCTAATTCCCGGACTTTATAATGTCTCATTCACTGCACGTGTATTCACATCCGGNGCNGCAACGACCGCCCTTNGAGCGAATAAGTCGAGTGTAAACATCACCGGTCAGTCGGNNTCANTCGAACTGAGCGCCTACAATAATNTCGAAAGCGACGATCTGATNATCGCCGAGGTATTCTTTNCCGGCACTCTTCAGCCCTCGGGTAATCAATACTATGGTGACGANTATATTAAGCTCTACAANAACACCGACCATATGATCTATGTCGACGGCCTGACCTTGTTCGAGTCGAAATTTCTCACAACCAAGAAGTATGACTTCTCGCCCGACATTATGAACGAGGCCATGACTGTCCAGGCTTTGTACACCGTTCCCGGTTCCGGAACCGACGTCCCGGTCATGCCCGGAGAATTTCTTTTGCTTGCTGACACCGGCATTGATCACCGGGTGGCAAACCCCAACTCGTTCGATCTGAGTCANGCCGATTTCGAATGGTATGACATTTCGACAAAACCATCAAGTTTCGACATTGACGGCGTNGTNCCGAATCTCGATAAATGGTANTGNTATACCCNGTCGTTNTGGGTCCTNCACAACCGCGGTTTTAAAGCAGTCGGAATCGCGCGAATTCCCGTTGACCGCGACTCATATCTCAAAGACTATCTTTATACCTACGAATACGAAGAATTGACCAATGTCGGAACCTTCCCGATGTCTCAGACTGCCTATAAGCTTCCCAACGAATGGATAGTCGACGTAGTGACATGTTCGGTCAACTCAGAATATGCATGGCAGATCTGCAATCCGGCTTTGGACTGCGGATGGACCGGATGCGGAACCATCGACGGCGATAAAACCCGCTATTTCCACAGTGTCCGCCGGAAACTTCTTTATCTGACTGAGGACGGACGGGCCGTCTATGCCGATACAAACAATTCATCAGAAGATTTCAACAAAATGTGCACTCCTTCTGAAATCGAACTCCAGCAGACAGCTGCCGATATAAACGGACAGCCCTGNGNAACGAAAACATACGACGGTGTAGTTCCGATNCCATGAGAAAGTTCGNGTCNCTATGTCTTGNCTNCNTCACGNTTNTGGCTTCTTTCGCCGGNGAANATNTTCAGCAGGCAGTCGTNGAGAACCGATCGGGGCTGTGGCAGATCGCCACGCTGTCTTTCGGGAATCCGGCCGTGAACCAATGGCGGATGACCGAGGGGCTGACTTCCGTTGACGGTTCCTACAGTCACCGTTCTGACCTGAACAATCCCGATCCNCGCAACGGATTGAGCGAATATGGATGGAANCTCGAAGCAACTACNTACACNAAATACCGCCGTTCCACTCTTTGGGGNACGGCCGGATATACCAATGGCAAGACCNGCGACGTCGTGTGGAACGAAACCGCTGACAGCGCTCTGCTCTACCCNTACCTGATGGCCGACTCGGTCGGAGGCGATATGAATAATGAACGATATTATTTCGCCGGAGGNTATGCCGACAACAACGGGCGGCTCGCCTGGGGAGTCTCAATGAGTTATGAAGCTGTCCTTCAATACCGGAGCGTAGATCCACGACCGCGCAATGTAGTGGGAAAACTCGATGCCGCGGCCGGTGTCATGGTGCGCCTGACAGGAAAACACTACGTCGGGGCATCCCTTAATTTTCAGAAGTATAAACAGAGCAACGACATCGTGTTCAAAAGCGAGATGGGTGTTGACAAAATATTCCACCTGACCGGACCTGCCACTCACTACACACGCTTTGCCGGCACAGGCCTGTCGACCTTCTATGACGGAATCAGGTATGTTATCGACCTGAATATCTATCCTTCCGACGGAAGAGGGCTTTTCGCTGCCTGCAGGCTTAGCCGTTTCTCTTTCGACAATATNCTTTCGGATCTGAACAAACTGCCGCTCGCGTCGGCCTGGCATAATCACCTGCAGTTCCAGGCCGGATGGAAAACATCAGGTGAACAGATGTTTGGCGGTGCTGCCGCTAATCTCGGCCTTTTCCGCCGACACGGGAAAGAAACTATTTTCGGAGATCAGGCTTCCGCGTCATTTCCGGTCATCGGTCACAACGAAATGTTTGCCGACGATGGTGCTGAAGCCTCTTTAGATGCCCGGTGGGGGATGAAATTCGGCCCGGTCGACCGTTTTCATGTTTCTTTTTCTCCGGGTTGGAGTCATCGGTCAACCGCTTATGCCGAACCCTACAGCTATCGGGTCCTGAACCGGGTCGTTTTATCCGGTGGTGTGGCCGGAACAATCACGGTCGCACGCCTATGGATGTTGGACGGGGCGGCCGGGTTTAAGTCTGACATTCCTTTCAGATGCAGTCTGAACATGCACCCCCGTGATGGTGAGCTCCGTTCGCTCGAAGTGATTGAACGCGACGCTTTCAGCCTGGAATCCCACCGTTCGGCTTCCGTTTCCGCCTCTATCGGGGTGACACGTTCAATCGGCCCGCGTTATGCCGTCGGGCTTTCCGGANACTGGTCACACCTGACCGCATACAACAACATGAAACAAAACAATTATAACCTTAAAATAAGCTTTATTTTTTAGTGATGAAAAAACAGTTTTTATCAGCCTTGATTCTGGTCGCCGCGTCTGTTGTTCACGGAGCCAATCCAATTCCCGNCGATCCGGCTGTCCGGATAGGGACTTTACCCAACGGATTGAAATATTACATCAGGCACAACACCTCTCCCGAGGGGCAGGCCGATTTTTTCATAGCCCAGCGTGTCGGATCGATCAATGAAGAGGAAAACCAGAGAGGACTTGCCCATTTCCTTGAACACATGTGTTTCAACGGAACCGAACACTTCCCCGGCAATTCTTTAATCGAATATCTCGAAAGCATCGGCGTGAAATTCGGCAAAAACCTGAATGCTTATACTTCGACCGACGAGACTGTCTATAATATCTGTCAGGTCCCGACTGCTCGCGAAAGCGCGTTGGATTCATGTGTCATGATTCTGAGNGACTGGAGCGGCCGCCTTCTCCTTGACAAAAACGACATCGACAGTGAACGCGGTGTAATCATGGGTGAGATGCGCCAGCGGTCGTCGCCCTCCTCACGGATTCTGACTTCGCTCGCGCCGGCTATCTATCAGGGCGGTATATATGGCAACCGCATGCCTATCGGTCTGGCCGAAGTCGTTGAAAACTTCGAGCCTGATGTACTCGCCGACTACTACCGGAAGTGGTATCATCCCTCGAACCAGGCGGTCATCGTNGTGGGCGACATCGACGTTGACAAAATCGAAGAGTCTATCAAGTCACATTTCGCTGATATCAGCGCCCGGCCTACCTCTGTCTTGTCAACCCCGGTCGAGGTTCCCGACAATCAGACTCCGATTGTAGCCATAGGGTATGATCCCGAACAAGCCAACAATATGATTCAGTTGTACATAAAGGAACCGCTGCTCGATTCCACCCGGATCGGCACTATCGACGAAATGCGTCGTGACTATATCCGTTCCCTCGTGTGTGACATGCTTGTCGAACGTTTCGATGCTCTTGAGGAAACCCCGGAATGCCCTTGGACAAATCTTGGTCTCGGAATTCAGAAGTTTCTCCTTTCCGGCACCCGTTCGGCCCTTATGTTGCGCGCCACTGCCTTTGATGCCGACGGNGTTAGAAANGCTCTCGACTCGTTCAACACCGAACTCGGCCGTGCCGCCGTCCACGGCTTTACCGAAACGGAACTTCGGCGCGCCAAACTCACCGAAAGATCAAAAATGAATTCGGAATACAACAACTCGTCGACCGAATCAAACACTTCCCTTGCAAAGAAATATGTTAAGAATTTCACCCGGGGCGGTGTCATTCCTTCGGCCGAACAATATTATAAGATGATGAAAGGTGTTGAACGTACTACTTCTCTCGACGATGTCAACGCCTATTTCGCTGAACTGGTGAATCGCGACGGTCGGAATCGGATAACAACCGTCTATGCCGCACCCAAGGACATCAATCTACTTTCCGAAGACATTCTGAATGCTGATGCGGCGAAAGTTGCTCTTGCTCCTGTCGAACCTTTCGTCGACACCTTCGCCAACCGGCCACTGATGTCCCGGCTTCCGGCGCCCGGAACAATCGTCTCGACGGGGAACGCTCCCTTCGGCTCTCAGTTGCTGACTCTCTCAAACGGCATCAAAGTCTATCTTCGTCACAGTGATTCCAAACCCGATCAGGTCCTCATCCACGGTGTTAGTCCCGGTGGATTCTCCATGAATTTCGACCCGGCCCAAAAAGCCGTCTACAAAATGACCGACGATGCTCTTGCGGTCACCGGCTTCGGTGGTTATTCGTCGACTGAACTTCGTAAACTCCTGGCCGGGCACAATGTTCAATCGGCCGTTAAAATCGGTAATACCGCCGAGGAACTGATCGCTGTCACTACTCCCGACGATCTTGAAACGGCCCTTCAGTTGCTTTTTCTGAAAGCTACTGCCCCCAACCGCGACGATAATGCCTTCAAGGCTCTCATGTCGACCACCCGGTCAAAGTTGGAGAACCCCAACCGCACCGCAACTTTCGCTATGGGCGATTCAATCCATTCCATCGTCTACAACCACCATCCTCTCGGTGACAAACTCTATGCTTCCGATCTCGACAAAGTCGAATATGATGCGATTATCGACCTTCATAAAGACCGTTTCGGAGATATGAGCGATTTCACCTATATCATCACCGGCAATTTTAACCGCGATTCCATTAATAACCTGGTCTCAAAATACATCGCCTCTCTTCCCGGCGCCGGACGCAAAGAACGTGCACGCGATTTCGGTTATGGCTTCGTTTCGGGTGAAAAGTCCTTCAACTTCACCCATCCTATGACCGAAACTCCCCAGTCNATNACCTACTCTTTCTTTAACGGAGAGTGTCCCTTTGATCTCGAACATATTCTGCTTGCCCAGACGTTCGGTTCAATTGTCAAGAGCCGTCTTTTGGCCGAAGTGCGCGAAAAACGCGGTCTGACCTACGGAATCAATTCCCATTGCTCCGTTACAGCCGGCTTCAACGGGCCCGACACCCCTTCACGCTTCATCATGCCCGTGTACATCAAAGTCAAACCGGGTCACGAAGACGAAGTNTTCNNCGTNGTCCGNGAAACCATCNCCGACATTGTCGCCAACGGGCCTTCTGATGAAGAAGTCGGAAAAGTGAAAGCCTACCTCGCCAAAGAAATTGCCGACAACCGGACCGATAACGGCTACTGGGAGACCGTCATCAAAGTCTATGACCAATATGGCCCCGACATGGATTCGGACTATGAAACCATTCTCGCCCGTCTGAACCCGGAAGCTGTTCGCGATTTTGCGCGGACCTATCTCAAGAATGCCGATCACGTCGAAATCTCCATGCGACCCGAATAACGCGAAATGGAATAACCTAATGCAAGAAACCTCGGGCCCCTGCCCGAGGTTTTCTCATCTATACCATCAGAGACCCGGAACCGGGGCGATCAAAACAAGGGTATTCCGCATTTCAGGCGTTCATTTAACAAAGTTTATTGGCCTTGTTCGATGGCTGTTTCAGCGGTTTTTACTAACTTTGCCGTCATGGAACATTGTCCCCCCCACATATCCATAACGAAGGATCAGCTTGCTGAACTTCCGCCGGTGACATATCCCGGTGGTATAGAATCTATTACCATCGTTGACACGCCCGAAAAAGCAAGAGTCGCCCTACGCGATCTCAATCAATATACCCACATCGGATTCGATACCGAGACTCGCCCNTCGTTCAAAAAAGGACAGACCAATAAGGTAGCCCTTCTCCAGCTTTCGACCGGCGATCACTGCTATCTGTTCAGGCTCAATCGTCCGGGAATATTCGACATGGTCAAACCCTTGCTCGAAAACCCTGACATCATTAAAATCGGGCTGTCAGTCCACGACGATTACAATTCACTCAGACGTCGCGGAGACCTTGAACCGGCCGGGTTCCTTGATCTCCAGGACTACTGTCGCACGTTCCACATCGATGACATTTCGCTTCAGAAAATCTTCGCCATTATTTTCGGCCAACGGATGTCGAAGACCCAGCGCCTGACGAACTGGGAGGCCGAAACGCTCAACGATTCACAACAGATCTACGCCGCCATCGATGCCTGGGCATGTCTGAAGCTCTATCGATATATCCGCGAGGGGCGGTTCAATCCCTACGATTCTCCCTACCTTCTTTCTCCCGACCCGATAGACTGATGAAACTCAAGCGCTCGACCGTCATCCCGGTCATTCTCCTTATCTATCTCGCTGTTATGGTCGTTCTCGGGTGGCCCGATTATGTCCGCGGAGCGACCTCGCCGGCTCTCTACTTCGGCGGCACGGCTCTGACCATTGCCGTCATAGTTCTTCTCCATTTCAATCTTAAAAAACGCGAGGCCTACCGACAGCGGCGCCTCGACGAAATGTCTCGTCGGAACAAAGCACCCCGGAAAGACTGACAACGATGAAAAAGCTATCTACCCGTGGCTGTCTGAAGTCAGCGTGTCTCTCATTATTTATATTACTCCTCGCCTCATGTCGGACATCGGGCCATCAGACAGAATTGGCCGACGGAGATACCCTAACATCGCGGTCATCNCTTCTGACTCTTGTCAGACATCCCGACGGAATCATTTCCGCCTCCGTCCGCGATCCCTGGGATGAAGATGCGGTCCCCCGGATTTATCTCTTTATCGATACAACGGTTGACATGGCCTCTGTTCCCGAAATTCCGGGTGCGGTCAAAGTCAGCGTGCCTTTGAAATCGGCTCTCGTCTATTCGAGTGTCCACGCTTCGGTTTTCGATGAACTTGGAGTCGCCGAAACCGTCACCGGGGTAGCCGACGGCAACTATTTTACATTCGGTCCGTTCCCCGCCGGTATANAGAAAGGCACGATAAAGGACATCGGAAACTCCATGTCTCCCTCTCTCGAAGCCATTGTCGAACTATCTCCCGACGCAGCTCTGGTCTCTCCCTANCAGAATGCCGGCCACGGAGTTCTTGATCAAANCGGAATNCCGATTATCGAAATGGCCGACTATATGGAACCGACACCNCTCGGACGTGCCGAATGGATTCTTATGATCGGAGCGCTGACGGGGCGCCTTGACCGCGCCGCCGAAATTTATGGTCAGGTTGTAAAGGATTATGAAGCGACAAAAACTTCGGTATCGTCTCTCGATCGAGCGCCGTTCGTCATCACCGACATGCCCGCTTTCGGAACCTGGTATCAACCCGGTGGCCAAAGCTATGCGACCACTCTTATCCGTGATGCGGGCGGTCGTCCCGTAACCGAAGGCAACAAATCGACCGGCTCCCTGCAGCTTGATGAGGCAGCTGCATTCAATCTGGCCGCCGACGCAGACATCTGGCTGATCAAAACCGACCATCAGGTAACGAAAGAAGAGGTCGGCTCCTCGGG
>WFLX010136949.1_pt1 | contig 11295 bp, 7 predicted proteins | sample 4967041 | NCBI WGS metagenome assembly WFLX01 (sample SAMN12857096, study PRJNA449069) | gut metagenome | isolation source: stool from male and female vole | host: Microtus ochrogaster | place: USA:Florida | collected 2017 | reverse complement strand
GGTAGAACACCAGCCTTCCAAGCTGGATACGTGGGTTCGATTCCCATCACCCGCTCTTTGCATGTACAAGTTGAATGCATTATGGGTGTCCGTAGCTCAGCTGGATAGAGCAACGGCCTTCTAAGCCGTGGGTCGGGGGTTCGAATCCCTTCGGGCACAGTATATGGTGGGTATAGCGCAGTTGGTTAGCGCGCCAGATTGTGGCTCTGGAGGCCAAGGGTTCGAATCCCTTTATCCACCCTTTGTGGTACTTTTCCGCAAAATCACTCTTGTTGCGGTAGCGCGACTTATGATTTAGGGCTATCGCCAAGCGGTAAGGCACAGGATTTTGATTCCTGCATCCGTTGGTTCGAATCCAACTAGCCCTGTATATGGGGTATTAGCTCAGGTGGTAGAGCACTTGACTTTTAATCAAGTTGTCCGGGGTTCGAGTCCCCGATGCCTCATGATAGAATAACGGGAGTGTTGATTTTCACACTCCCATTTTTTTATTTCATATTTATTGTCTCTACTAATTTTCACTTGCCATCATTCAGTGATTCTGGTCTGGAAGAAGAATTGAAGGCATGGGACATAAACAGAACTAAATTAGTAGAGAAAATTTGGCAAAACTTAGGAGATGCACGCAAATTCGGATCGCTAATTCGAGTGGATGAAGACGTAAAGGCTTTTGAGGAGGCTGAAATAAATCAGTTGCGTCAAAGCTTAGATGATATTTTTGCCGACCAGTATGAAGACTCAGTATTCAGTTTCAGCCAGACAGCTATCACTGTGCTCCGTAACAAATTCAAAGAGCGTGTTGACACCGACAAGTATTCACAGACCAAATTCGAAGATGCCATCAAGTTTCTGGAAATCGTCAATAAGAAATATGATGTCGCAGTCGCCAATCCTCCATACACAGATAGCGGAGACTTCGGATCGGAATTAAAGACATATATTGGCAAAAATTATAAGAAAACATATAATACAACTTCTAATTTATACTCCGTTTTTATCAGACGTTGTATAGAACTAGTTAATGAAACTGGAGATGTTGGGATGGTAACCCCTTCAACTTTTATGTTTATTAAGCAATTTGAGCAAACAAGATATTTAATTCTAAATGAATGCAGAATAAATTTATTTGTCCATTGGGGATTTTTGGGTATGTTTAGTCCAAATGTAAGGATTCGTACAGCCGCTTTTGTTCTTGAGAAGCAGCGCATATCCTCAAAATCTATTTTTTTTAAGCTAGATGAGATAGGTGATAGATACCGAAAAGAAGTGTTTTTCAATTCGTACAAGAGATACATAACTAACGGAACTGCCCCTCATATGTATTCAATAGACCAATCAATTTTGTCTAAAATTAAGTCCTCACCTTTTATCTATTGGATTTCAGCCAACTTTAGAAAAACCTTCGAAGAGTATAGCCTATCTAATACAGTCTCTGTTATAAGTGGGTTCAAAACAGGTAATAACGAAGGTGCTCTAAGACATTGGTGGGAAGTACTAGATAAAAATAAATGGAAAGCATATACAAAGGGAGGAGGAGCAAATCGTTGGTATGGGAATATTTGGTTAAAAGTTAATACTTTTAATAATTTTGAATTCCTAAAATCCCAAAGGTCATATAATATCCCTTCTATATTAAATAAGTGTGGGATCACTTACAGTGGTTCAGGTGCAGATGATAAGGGGGTATCATTTAGATTGTTAGAAATGGATACTTATTATGATATGGGGTCTTGTGCACTATTCCCTAATAATCCATTGTTATATTTGGCGATACTGAATTCAAAACTTATTTCTTATTCAAGTTTTTGCCTCAATCCTACGCCAAATAAGCAACCAAATGACATCAATAGACTTCCTCTTGTGGATTTGGAATTATTTGGCAAGAAAAGTAGGGAATCTCTTGTAGGGTTATCTATTATTAATGTAAACATCAAGAAACAATTGTGCAAGTTCTCCTTAATTGAACCTCTATTTNAACAATCTCCAATTCANCNAGGCAATCTCAATGCTAAGNNGAGTGTGGCAACTTATTATGTATATGAGAATGGCTTGCTGACCCAGGTGCTTCTAAATGAAGCTATTATCAATCGTGAGGTGTTTGATATATATGAGTTGAGCGTGAAGGACCGTAAGATGGTGCTGGATAAGGAGGGTATTCCTGTCGGAGACCTTCCTGTAAGCGAGATTGCAAAGAGTAATTATTTCCAATGGCTGCACCTCAATAAAGAGTTTCCGGCCTCTGAAGAATTGAACTCTCACATCAATTCTCTTCCCATATCAGAAGTGCAACCAAGCCTTGATTTTGATCGTCTCTATCAAAAGAATTATGACTGGGAAGAGTTCTGCATCCAAAACAACGTCAACCCTATCGAAGCTTGGTATCAATTTTCAGTAGCCCAGACTCTTCCGGCACAACGAACCCAAGTCCTTGCCTTCGAATTGATAACCGATGTAATTCGTACGCTTCTCGAAAAAGATGACGATGGTGTGATGCCCCTTGTAGATCGTACTGGTGAGGGATTGGTCGCTGACTGTATCCAGCAAGAGATGATTCAGCGCGGATATACAGCTTCACAGATTTCACAAGTGGTGTCTCTGCTTGCTATGCCTTTGGACCGCTACCTGCGCGACAAATTTTTCCAGCAGTTGAGTGATCATCTCAACCTCTTCATGTATCTCCCTAAGACCCCATTCATCTGGCATCTCACTTCCGGACCGCTGCATGCGATGGAGCTATATGTAAGCATTTACAAATGGAATCGCAACACATTGTCGCGTGTGAAGAGCGTGTATTGCGCCAACCGTGAGAGTGCTCTACGCGATCGTCTTGCTACCCTCTCCCAAAGCAACGATTCAGCAGCCCAAAGCGAAGCCGCCGACATCCGTGCCCAATTGAGAGAACTCTCAGAGTTTGTCGCAAAACTCGATGCACTCCTGGCTTCCAACTATGACCCAAAACTCGATGACGGCGTAGGCAAGAACATAGCCCCGCTTCAGAAAGCAGGACTACTGAGTTATGCTGTCCTAAAGGAGACTGGCGGCAAAAAATCTCAACTATATAAATTTCTTAATGCCGATTGGTAAAAAATATGACACTATCTGGACTAGAACGTGGAGTTTTTATAAAACTCTTTAATAGAGGAGGCTATGTACTTGACTTTTCAACAGCTGAATTCGATGCTTTTACTATGGAAAGTGTTGGCGTAGCATTATGCGAGAAATATCATTTATCGAAAGGTCGGTCATTAAACGCTTTTATTCAAGAGGCAGATGATAAATTGGCAGATAAGTTGCTTTTTGATCTTCTGAAATATTATGAATTTTCTTATGGTAATTTTGCCAGAGAAACAGTTCCTGATGAATTTGGGAAAGTAGCACTTGACTGTGGAGTTGATTATAGTTCTATTTACCGTAAATCTAAAGAAATTCAAAAACGACATTCATCCCCTTTAACGGATTTCTCTAATGTATTAGCTTCAAATATTAAAGAAGCGTTTTCAAGTGAATACATTGATTGGCAGATGCAAATAATGATGGCTATGCAATCTGAAAATCCAACTGAAGCTATAGGAAAGGCGAAAGAAATAATCGAAAGTTGCTGCAAGGGAATTTTGGAGGAAAATGACCAATTTTATGATAGTGCTTGGGATGTTCCTCGATTAGTTAAAGAAACCACAAACTTTTTAAAAGTAGCTCCAGATAATATTCCCACAGACAAACGAGGTGCAGAATCGATGATATCCATTTTAAAAAGTCTTCGGGCCATTGCTAATGGTCTCAATGAATTACGAAATATCTATGGTAGCGGGCACGGCAAATCTCCAAGTTATAAAGGATTAAGCGAACGTCATGCTAGATTGGCAGTCGGCTCTGCTCTTACATTGGTAAATTTCCTTTGGGATTCACATCTTCGTATCAAGAAATTACAATCGACTTAATCATTTAATTATGTTTAAGGAATGGCTTATATCAGATATTGAAGTGGCTGCTCGTAAAAGCAATCGTGTGGTCANTTCTGATCCTTCTTTTTTCTTGAATTTTATAGTCAAGGATTTGAGGGATTATTCCGTCTTGACTCTGAATTCGAATGCAGAAGAAATGAATGCTCGTCTGCAAGCACAGACATCGCATGCTGACAAGAAAGTTATTTTCCTCTGCTTCTTTCCATCCAAAGATATTAAGCAACTTGTGGAATTTTCAGGTGTAGGCGGTTTTATAAATTTTGATAACCCTGATAGATATCTCCGAGATCGGCTATATCACGAACTTGGAGAAAATGTGACATTGCCAGAGTCAAAACTTCTGTTGAGCGCAAAGTTGAGCAATGGCAAAAGTCTAACATGGTGGCGTGGAATTGTCAACGAAACCATCAATCCTCTTGACCTGAAAGAACATCTTCATCTGCTTATAGAGAACCCCACTCTCTATCAAACTTCCCACGATGAGACAGTCTATGATGTTTTAAGAGAAGAAGTGTTCAAGGCGATGGATAAGCCCCCAGTTCCTATTGATGCCCCAGCCCTGCTCAAAGAGTTATCCAATGCGATTTTCTCAGGATTACTTGCCAATAACCTCAATGATTCTCTGAAGGATATTTATTATTGGTGGACCAATTCATCTGATATTTCGCCGATACTAAAGAGCCTTGCTAATGCATTGAATATCCCTAATACTGCTTCGTCTATATCCGCAAATCCAGACCATCCTTTTGAAGTTCTTGACCGAAGAATGATTAGTTCAATTGGAGAAGCTCTTAGCAATAACGATTCTTTACTAGAATTGACGGAAGCCCTCCGACAAAGGATTAAATCTCGCAAGGCAACGAATTTCAAGCCTGAGTGGTTGTCAGACTTGATGACACTCCTTGATTTTGACTCTTCGGATATCTATAGATTCAATACGCTGCAAAAGTTGTGCGAATATTATAGGAGTAGGTTCGCACATCTGGATGCTGCCATGCGCCATTTGTATAATGAGTGGTTGGCTGAGCCATCTATGCTTAGACCACTTCAAGAATTATATGAATCTCATTTGAAAGTTCTTCTATCAGCCTGGTTTTCTATAGCTCCTAAGGAATACTCTTCATCCCAAGTTGGTTTAATTGAGAAAGCATTGTCGTCAGGCAAAAAGACAGCTGTGCTGGTGTGTGATGGATTGCGTCTTGAGATTGCTGAATGCATTGCCAAAGCTATGGGCCCGAACGTGGAAGTCAGACGCAATATGGAATACTCAAAACTGCCATCTGTCACAGAGAATGGAATGAGTGCATTATTCGGATTGGATTATCCAGAGCCCACGACTGCTCCAAGATTCAATAAATTGAAAAGTACAATTCAAGACGTAGAAATAATTCAATTCCTAAATCTCAGCAACAAAACCGACGCTAATAAACTTGTCGTCCTATTTGGAGACATCGACACAGTTGGGGAGCATAAAGGATTAGCAGGACTTAAAGATATCAATAACTATGAGTCTGAGTTGTCAGATGCAATTAAGCTTCTTCATCGACTGGGCTACGAGGATGTTTATCTTACCGCTGACCATGGTTTTGTTATAACTGGACTCCTCGATGAGGCAGACAAGGTAAAATCTCCGGCGGGTGTGGATGTGAAAGAACGTTTTTTCCTTTCCGAGGAGTATATTGATAATCGCGCTTTCATCAGGCGCGAGGATTATTTCCCAGGAGGCCAGTATCAATATTATTCAAAAACAGACAAGCCTTTCAAAACTCGTGGTGCATACGGTTATGCCCATGGTGGTTTTACTCCACAGGAATGTCTTATCCCATTTTATAAATTCACCTCACAGGCAAAGCATTCCCGAATTGAGGTAAGTATTAAGAATAAAGATAATCTTGCAGCTGTCACTGGCACCTTCTTCTCTGTACGTCTGAAAGGAAATGACAATTCTCGCGACAAGAGAGTCAAAGTGATTCTGTATGCCGATGGTGCTATGCTTGCTTCTGCTTTGGTTAAATTGAATAATAATGGAGAAGGTACTGCTGAATTCGAAATTTTCTCGGGAGAGTTATCCATCGTGGTTCANGATGTAGCTTCTGGATCCCAACTCGACAATGCCGTTGTAAAGAAATCCTTTAGTCNTGACCTTGATGATTTATTCTCTTAAATTAGTTGACNATGTTTGAATTAGATCATAAATTACTCAATCTCTTTCAAGGGTATGTAGTGCGCAAAGATATTGTAAGAAGCGTCAAAGGCACTGCGAATGTGCCAGTCTTCGTCTTGGAGTATTTACTTGCCAATTCTTGTAGCACAGATGATCCAGAGAAAATAAAAGAAGGAGTTGCAAGTGTACGCCGTATTTTGCGCGATCATTATGTTANTCCTGATGNGGCAAANTTGGTCCANGCGANAATTCGNGAAAATGGACNCTATAAAATTATAGATAAGATTTCAGTTCGCCTGGATTCGACTAAAGACAAATATTGGGCAGAACTCGCTAATCTTAACGTCAAAGATGCCAATATTGCAGATTCATTGGTTTCTTCTCATGAGAAGCTTATGACAGGAGGTATATGGGCAATCATTGACATGGATTATGACCCATCGCAAGTGATCGGCAATAAGATTTATCCTTTTGTTGTAAGTAAGATCCGCCCTATTCAATTGTCTAATTTTGATGATTCCCGCATTCGGAAATGCCGGTCGGAATTCTCAAATGATGAATGGCTTGATGTGTTGATGAGAAGTGGAGGATACGAGCCGCATGCTGATGGAATGACTCCACGAATCAAGATGCTTCTTCTGTCCCGCTTTATTCCTCTTGTTGAGTCTAATTTCAACATGGCAGAATTGGGTCCCCGTAGTTCTGGAAAGTCTTTTGTATTTAAAGAGCTTTCTCCTTACTCTATGCTTGTATCAGGAGGACAGGGCACTGCAGCCTCTCTCTTTGTTAATAATGCGAGCGGACAGATAGGGGCTGTCGGCAAATGGGATGCAGTTTGCTTTGATGAGTCAACTGATGAACTCTTCAAAGATAAGGAAGTGGTGCCTTTGATGAAAGACTACATGGAGTCCGGATCATTCTCTCGTGCTGGCAAGTCTGGTGAGAAATCTGCAAATGCATCCGTTATTCTCAATGGAAATATCAACCAGCCAGTGGAGACAGTCCTTCAGACAAGCCATCTATTCAGTCCCTTCTCGGATAAGATTTGTGAAGATACTGCATTTCTTGATCGCCTTGGTTTCTTTCTTCCAGGATGGGAAATAATCAAGTTCGCACCGCAGCATTTCACAGACAGATTTGGTTTTTCTACAGATTTCTTCAGCGAGTTGATGCATAATCTTCGTAAGGATAGCTATGTAAATGCAATAGACGAATACTTTACTTTCGGTGCGCAACTTCGTCAGCGTGATACTAAACCCATAAGGAAGACTGTCTCAGGATTGATCAAGCTGATGCATCCGGATGGGCAATTTACCAAAGAAGATGTAAGGAAGTATCTTGAATTCGCAATCGAGATGCGCCGTCGTGTAAAAGAGCAGTTGAAGCGCATCGGTGGTATGGAATTTTGGGATACAAATTTCTCTTATATTGACAAAGAGACGCAAGAAGAGATATACGTTGCTGTCCCCGAAGAAAGAGGAGGCAATCTAATTGAGGATGCTCCCTTGGCTCCTGGTAACTGTTACACTGCTACGAGTGATGGGGATAAAGTCAGTCTTGTAAAAATCGAGGTCGTCACTGTGTCGGGTAATGGTAAATTGGACATTCGTGGCGTGAATTCAATGGATGTTAAAGAGGATATCAAGAATACTTACAATTATATCCGTGCCAATGAGCGATCGTTGATGTCATCCAACAAGACTCTGTCTAATCTTGACGTCACAGTGCAAGTGACTGCTCTGCTTGGAACCACAGTTCATCGTGGCATAGGGGCTGCAGTCTTCACTGCCATTATTTCATCAATTTTTGGAAGAAATCTTAAACCAGCCCTCGGTGTGTTAGGTAATATTTCCATTGGAGGAGCCATTGAGCGAGCAAATCATTTCTCTGATAGAGTATCCCTCCTTTCAGAGAACGGAGCTAAGACAGTTCTTGTGCCAATGGATAATCTACCTGAACTCTCCACTCTCCCAGCCACAATCCTCGGTCAAACCGACGTTCCCTTCTACTCATCAGCCCAGATGCTCATCCAAAAGATCGTGTAAATCCTTCCGACCCCTGCCTCCCCAGCACAATAATTTATTCTTCCTAAGCATATATATAGGAGACTCCCATAGTGCCGAGGCACCAGCCGCAAGGCCCCCAGAATTTGATCTTAATTCACTTTCCAACTGCCACCCTTGTTCGGGCCGATACGTTCGATTTTGCCTTCAGACTTGAGTTTGGAGAGTTGTTTCTCGATTGCTTTGATAGTAATGCCTATTGCTTCGGCAAGAGTTTTTGCTGAATGCTTTGGATTTGCACCCAATAAAGTTGTTCTATGCCAAGTGCACGGTATCTCCCTACCAATTCTTCTAATTCAGTAGCCATATATCATCATTTTCTTGCAAAGTTAAGCATTTTTACCCTACTATTCGCAATTTCTACCCTACTTTCTGCAGTTTATACCCTACTTTTCAATGTGAGAAATAATCATCCCCATCCATCCCCTTTCTTACCGGTAGCGGCTTTAGCCGCTTTTTTGATAGATAAGGCTCATCCCCTCCAATCCCTAACTATCTTTGCAAACGATTGGCCTACTCGCACCTCTCCGTGACTGTCTACACCCAGCAGTGTTTTCGGTAGAGTGGCGAGAACAAGGGTCTCGCAAATTCAATTAATCATTAATCGCAATGTATAATCTTCATTCCGGACTCCACGCCCCAGGCTACCGTTTCCGCTTCCACGTCCGAGCCATCTCCCACCGCGCCATATTCCTCCCACTCGAAATGAAATCTCTCCCCGAAATCCAACGTCTCCTCAACGGTGAATCTCCCCTTTTCGTCTTCAACGTCAATACCATCAAGGAAGCCCGACAAGCCTTCTACGAATTCCGCTACATTTTTGACTTCGCTTTCTGGGCTGCCCGAGAATACTATATCCGAGACATAACAAATAAGGGAAATAATATCCCCCTTATCCTAAATGAATACCAATTCCACATCATCGACACTTTCCAAAAGCGATACCACAACCGGGAATTAGGCCGATACATCATCACTAAATCCTTCGGCAAAGTAGGAGTGACCACTTGTGTCCAAGCCTACATCCTCTGGCTCCAAACCTATAAATGCAAGAAAAATTCCTGTTTGTGCTCTTTCTCAGATAGCGATATGTATCTTTTCAAAATAAATCTTTGCCGCCTCCTCAATCGTACCCCAGACTACGCCGATAGAGAAATATGCATCCCAAAAGCAGACCGACATGCTTTTTTCCTCCCATACAATTATTCAGAAGAATTCAGAGGCAAAGACCTCGGTTATGTCCATTTTTCAGATATGTCAAAATGGTACGATAAAAATGACGAGTATACAGACTCTGCCGTCTCCAACTTAACCTCGGGTCTAAACAAAAGTTTCGACACCCTCGTAGTCCAAGAAGGCAATATTCCCAAAGAAGATCAAATCGACATGCAAAAAGTCCAAAACCCTTACATCGACCGGTTCTTCCGCCTGGGCTATATTGAGCATCTCTCCAATAACCCTCCATTCCTCCTCAACGTAATCATGAACAGTGTCCCCAACTCAGATAGCCCCTACCTCCACATAAACCTCGACCACCTCCAATAAGATAGCGCAAAGCTGTTTCCGCCATGAGCTTTTGCTCATTCCTTACCATCTTAACTGTGCTGAGGGCGTAAGCCCGAAGTCATCTTAACTCTTATCCCCTATGCCCAACCCATATACAGGCCGTAACTCCACCGGCTACCGCATCTGCTTCCACGCAAGCAAAATTTCACATCGCCCCCTCTTCCTTCCCATGGAAATGAAGGATCTTCCTGTCATAAAGCAACTTCTTAATCGGGAAGATCCAAAAGTTGTTTTCCAGACAAACTCAATTCATTCTGCCCGCAAGGCATTTTGTGAATTACGTAAGGAATTCGACTTCGCATACTGGGCTGCATGTGAATACTATATCCGCGACATTGAGGACGCAGATAATATTATCCCCCTCGCCCTTAATAAGTATCAATTCCACATCATCGACACCTTCCAAAAAAGATATCAAAATCGCGAATTAGGACGATACATAATCACAAAATCCTTCGGTAAAGTAGGCGTCACTACCTGCGTCCAAGCCTACATCATGTGGCTCCAAACCTATAAGTGTTGGAATCACTCATACCTTTGTACCAACTCCGAAATTGCAATCCACCCACTAAAATCAAACCTCTGCCGTTTCCTCAAAAGAGACATTACTCCTCCAGAAAAATACATCTATCTTCCTAAAGCCGATCGCAGTGCTTTCTTCAACACATTCCGTTGTCCCGACTACATACGAGGGATTAACCTCGGTTATGTCCATTATGCCGACATGTCAAGATGGTACGACCCCGAAAACCGCTACTCATCCCGTGCATACACTGCAGCAACATCCGCCGTCCTGCTTAGCTATGACNCTCTCGTCGTTATGGAAGGAAACATTCCCAAGGAAAAGCGCCTGGAAATTCAGAAATACAAAATCCCCGGTATCCCCTACAATGAGCGCCTCGGTAGACTCTCTCATCTCACCAACAACCCATACTTCCTCCACCAAGTCATCATCAATTTCGCCCCCGACTCCTCCGGCATCTTCATCCACATAAACCTCGACCACCTCCTTGAGTAGTCNCGGTTTGTTTTGGTGGAGGANCCTNAGGNTCCGCATCCNCNATCTCTCTTACTGGCAGNGGCTTTAGCCANTGAAAAAAATAAAAANCANTTTTNTGACGGATAAGGCTNNNCNCCCTCAAAATGTATTAATTTTGCACTCAGAAAACCCAATCAATGTATTTCCTGATCAACTTCACCTCAGAGGAGGGGAGCATGGAGTCTTCAGAGGAAGCTCCCGATCAAGATCCAATTAAGTGGTGCTTTTGCGTAGCCCAATTATGCATTATGCATTCTTAATTATGCATTAGAAGAAGCTTTTTCTTCACGAAGGCCAGTGTCCTGACGGATCACTTCGTGCTAGACCCAGTATGGTATCTTTTTGTCCAAGGGCTAAGCTTCAGCGAAGGCTCAACAAGAGGACTCCATCCGAGATCTGGAAGGAGCACCATGACATCCTGCCACAAAACGTCAGCTTTTAATTACCTCGCATTACGCGTTACGCACTTCGCATTACGCTCCCCCTTTAGGGGGCTGGGGG
>WFLX010257962.1_pt1 | contig 11298 bp, 9 predicted proteins | sample 4967041 | NCBI WGS metagenome assembly WFLX01 (sample SAMN12857096, study PRJNA449069) | gut metagenome | isolation source: stool from male and female vole | host: Microtus ochrogaster | place: USA:Florida | collected 2017 | reverse complement strand
AGCTAATTTCAATGAAAATAAGCCCGACCGAGGCCTCCATTACTCCATAGAAAAACTATAACTCTTTAACCAGAAAATCTAAGATTATGAAATATTTTTTGAGTGCTTTAAAGAGCGTTGGCTTTGTAGGGGCTGTGTTGGCAGCCGCTTTGATGGTGGGTTGTCAGAGTGGGGATAAGAAGATTGCGGCTAACAATCCGGATATTAACTATATGGGGCGTATCCACTGGACTGAGGATGGCCAGGGTGCGTTCACTTATCCAGGTACTACTGCTATGTTCCGATTCCAAGGGACTGGCGTCGGGATGGAGACATCTCCCGGTAGCGGAAAATTTATGGTGGAAATTGATGGCAACGAACCATTTGCCGTGACATATACTCCCACTGATTCGCTGCTGACACTGGCAGAAAACCTCACAGATACAATCCACAACGTAAGAATCACATACGCCATAGAAGGGTATGAAATGAAACCTCATTTCCGCAACTTCATCACCGATGGCAAACTTCTTCCTGCAGAACCCAAGCCGGAACTGAAAATGGAATTCATCGGCAATTCCATCACTTGCGGCTACGGCATAGAGGACGAAAATCCTGAGCATGACTTTTCNTACGANACTGAAAACCATACTNTGACTTACGCCTACAAAACCGCCCGTGCACTGAATGCNGACTTCAATGTAGTGGCTCGTTCAGGAATCGGTATCTACAGAAATTATGGTAGCCCAAAGGAAGGTGACACCAAGACGATGCCGTTGGAATACGACTACACCATGCTCTATAATCACGATTATGAATGGGATCACTCGAAATTCCACCCAGACATCATCTGCATCAATTTAGGCACCAACGACACATCGGAAAATAACTACGACATTGCCCTCTATGAGCAGCATTATCGTGAATTCCTCAAGCATCTTCGCCAACTACATCCTCAAGCAAAGATAGTGCTTCTGACAGGAGCAATGCTGCAGGATCAAGCGTTGGCCGACGTAAAGATGGTGCTCGATAAGTTGGCTTCGGAAGACAAATTAGTATATCGTTTCGACATGTCGCCGCAAACAGGAGAACTTGGCTACGGCGCGTCCTGGCATCCGTCAGCTCGTCAGGCTGAGCGGATGGCAGAAGAATTGATACCGTTCCTTAAGGGATTATAGAGGGGAGTCGACACTCTGGAAATTTTATTTAAAGGCCCCGCGGTATGACCAGCGGTGGGAACTGAATCCAAATTCTTTGAATAGGCTTTGGATATAATCAAGATAGAGATTGCGGGAATTGGTGTCGGCATTTATGCATACTCCATATTCTCCTATATTGATAGGGCGCTTATTTATGTCGCTCCATCGTTTGCAGAAATTCATGTCGTTTTCAAGAACTTCCCTTTCTTCTTTTGATCCATTCCAGGGCATTTGTATGCCGGTCATAGTAGAAGGTATATATTCAAGATTCTGATGCGTGAACATATATGGAGTGTAGCAATGTGCTTGAACAATAATGTTCCATTCATCTTCGGGAAACTCGAGTTCGCCAAGAGTCCAAGTCTGGCCTAAATTGGGCGTTTCAATGAGCAATGTCCTATCTGGATTAGTCTTTCGGATTATTTCTATCAATTCGGCATGCAACTTATTTAGTCCGTCGGCCCCTAACATCATATTGGGCTCATTAAGCAGATCAAAGAATACCATATCATTTGGAAGATCCTTGTATCGTTCTGCTATTTGCGCCCAAAAAGACTTGATGCGTTCAAGGTTCTGCTCCCAAGTTAGATCCGGATCATCATAATTCATATTGATGTAGGGATAGTAATGCTGATCGAGTGAGACAGCAATATTATTCTGGAGGCATTGCTCTATGGTCCAATCTATTTTCTTGAAAAAATCTTCGTCAATAGTATATGGGGCTTCTTTAGATGCGTGTTTCACCCATGCTGTAGGAATCCTCACGCTTTCATATCCAGCTTTTGCAAGGTCTCTAAAGTCTTGCTCTGTCATAGGGGCATCATTGCCATCAAATGGGTTTGCATCTACATATCCGTTTAGATTGACTCCAGTACCAAGACGCTTATTGCGTTCAAAGGCAAGATTAGCTTTCGTAGGGGCTTCAATGATATTGTCAAGAGCTGATCTCACCAATGTAGAATCTCGGTGAAGATCAAGAGCCATGCCATATGCAGATTGAGCTATGTCTTCGATCTTTTCAGGTCTCGACATTCCTGGATCAAAGGTAATTGCAATCTGCATATGACTTGGCTCTTCCACTATCGCAATTCCCTTACATACTAAACCCATATTTATGTCAAGGAGATAGCGATCCTCAATTGAATCATTCTTTATGGAGTATGGTGCCGTAATATTGGCATTCCCGTTAGCCTCGCTGTGGATTGAAACTGTGGAATCAGGATTGAATGTCACATCAGTGCGGCATCCGTATTGATTTGCATACCACTTGCCCGAAAAGGGATTTCCGTCATTGCCATAACAAAAGAATGGTATGACAACCGATACAACCAAAAATAACTTTAGAGTTTTCATAAATATCTAATTGTTATAGCAATTATTCGACGTATTGATTATTTACCAAATTGAGTCGACCTCAAAGATTTCAAGACTCTCAATTATCAATGGCTCAAGCGACCAAAATTTTATAGTATTTTTGGTTTCTGCCTCCGGACGCTCAGCAATTTCTACATAAAGCCCATCATCAAAGAAAGTCTCTATCGACATTGCATCTACCCACATATCGAAAGAAAGAGATAGATCGCCGATATCCTGCGGGAAATAATGTGTAGAATTTATTTTGTTGAAATTAAGGTCGTAGTCAAGCACTTTTTCCCCATCAATAATCAGACCGGCATTAGTAGGATGAGTCATACGCATTTTTGCTTTAATACGAATGGCATCGGTCGATTTGATTTTCTCAGAGATGAGTAAGTTTGCCTCATTCATTGACAACTCCTTTGCCTCAATTATAGGCCGACAAATTTTATCAAGTTCCGGAATAGGATTNGCTTTCAATCTGGGGCCATCTTTAGTCTCTGCNAGCGACAATTCTACAGGTANGAGCATTTCTCCGGTAAAAGGCATTCCAGGTTTTCTTATGCTTGCCCATCCTATCTGTATGCGTCGGTTGTCAGGTGTGTTGTTGTAAGTCTGAGGAGCATATAGATATCCGGTAGCATAATAATGCTTTCCACTCTCAGGAATGAATTCCTTGCCATCAAAATTGCCTATCATATATGTCCCGCTTGCCCCGGAAAGTACCCATTTTTTTGTGTCATTTTTNCCNTCNACNGGAAGCNTAAACAATTCCGGGCATTCCCAGAAGCCNGGGACATGACTTTGATAAGTCCAATCNATGAGATTGTCGGAATTATAGATAGAATGCCCATCTTTCTCATGCACCACCATAATCCATTTCCCGGAATCATCATGATAAAACACTTTAGGGTCACGATTGTGCCATGTGCCATCTTTCATTCGTGTGTCGACAATCGGGTTGCCAGAATATTTTTTCCAAGTGCGACCATTGTCAGTGCTGTAGGCGAGGCATTGCATTTGCCCATCACGGTCATATTCGCGAGAGTTTACTGCCTGCAGGGTGTAGAATGCAAGCATTGCCGGTCTGCCTTCTTCCCCCAATCCACTGATGTTATCATAATCCATTACTGCTGAGCCTGAATAGATCTCTCCGTCAGGACCCATTCGCAACGCTATCGGAAGCTCTTCCCAGTGAACGAGGTCTTTGCTTACTGCATGCCCCCAATTCATGTTTCCCCATTCTACCCCCACTGGATTATATTGATAGAAGAGGTGATATTCACCATCGTGGTATACAAGACCGTTGGGATCATTTATCCATCCTCGTTTAGTGGAGAAATGATATCTTGGTCGATACTTCTCATTATATAATTTGGATGCTCCCGGAATCGAGTCAGAGAGAGTGATGTCAAATCCTGATAGGTCGTCTCTACCTTTGAGGGTCAAAGTCTTTCCTGCCCACTCGCTGATGTCGAATGGCATCAAGTAATCNGCTGAGNCAGCNGCCAATTTGATATTGAAATCCGTAAGTTCCTTATCTCCTTCAAAAATCGCNATATGTGTCAGAGGAGAAGTCTCTGAAATGGGAAGGATCATATAACGCTTTGATGCATCGAAATCCATGTCGGCATTTGCCGACATGGATACATTTGAGCCTAATACAATAATTGCTGAAACAATTGGCTTTATAGAATTCATTTCATCATGCGTTTAGAAGTGCGTACTGAGCCATCAGAATAAGTGCTTCTTACAATGTAGATAGCAGATTCCATTGGGTTGCTGATCTTTCTTCCTGTAAGATCAAAGTATTCTTCTGAGATGGGTTTTGAATCACTATTGACAGAGTCAATTCCTCCTCCCTCAAATACAATTTCTGCCATTTCTGAGNNTAGTGGTTCTCNCTCCTCAGGGGTATAGATAGTTCGTACTCCTACTGTNTCCAATGGCTCTCCAAAATAAATTGAACGNTCGNTGTAATACTTGATTACGCCCGTCTCGCCGTAGTCGTCGCCNAATTCGNATGGGNTGNGTGATGTGATTTCTCCATCGAGATTGAATGTCTGGAGCTCTCCATCGTAATATAATTCATAGGAGATTTTGTCTGTGTCAAGGATAATGTAGTCTGCTGTCACGGGATTAAGAGAAAAACCTACCATTCCTGCACCGAAATTCTCATTGTATGCCATACCCCACATATCAGAAGGTGCTTGTGGTGTGAAGTCGGCGGTAGCAGTCTGGAGTTTGATCTTTATTTGTTCGAGTCGAGTCAGATAATACACATTGTTTGGGTCTGTATTGGTGTTGATGAGAATACCCCATTTTTCAGGAATTGTAAGCAGATTTTTATCCTTGTCATAATAGAGCACGGCATTGTCGGTGACGGCCCAAGTATCGTTGACCGGATATTCCGGATCGGGAACTACCTCATATCCCAATGTGAAGGCAAGAAACCATGATTCATAGTCAGGTCCGATATATTGGGCAGGGAATGTAACTTTGTCGCCATCTACAATTCCATATATCCAGCAGTCTGGGAGTGAATCGTATATGCCTTGTAGATAGAATTTCCCTTCATAGAATCCTCCTTTCACTTTGCGGCTTGCTGCAACTTCGAAATCTGCCATATAGATNAGGCCATAGGTGTCGAGTNGCATTTCGGCAGGAGGCACAGTCGCTTTANACTGNAGAGGTTGGATCACCTGNTCGGTATCGCCAAGACCTACCCATTCGAAATGNCCACCTTCTGTGCCCAAAGGAATGTGGCTGTACCATTCATCATAGTATCCGCAAAATCCTAACATAAGGGATGCATCTTCTGAGATAAGATTGCCCTCTTCATCTACGATAAAAGAATAAGTCTGATACTCATCCTCCACTGGCACATAAGTCCATGCATCATTTTCTGCATCATACTCCTCTTCAAGCACCATAAGGTAATATGCCATGTGGTATGGGTCTTCATAAATCCCTTCCACATCCATATCGACTATGGTTTGAGGGCAGTGGATATCAATGCGATTGCCTTCACGCTGAGCCTCACACCATCCTCCGATACCACTCTCCGACACTACATTGCCAAGCAGAAGTGTATGCTCGTCTACGTTGATGATTTCTGCAATATTGTTTTCGATGTCGCGCGAAAGCTGTGCTCCCCAGTAGGTATAGAAACTTACGCATGAACGTTGGTAGAGCAATCGCTCCCCTTCGGGATCTTCAATAGGTGCTCCTAAAGATGTGGCCTGACGTGTCTTGCACATATCCTGATAAAACTTTAAAGCCTCATCTTCATGATAGATGAATTGCTTGCCGCTTTTTGCAATTGTTGCTCCGGGGGCCTTTTGTGGCATTGAAGCTGCCTCTGCAGAGAATCCAATCATAAGAGCAGTGGCGAAAGATGCTGATAAAATAGTAAACTTTTTGCTCATAATAAAAATTGTTTTCTGCAAAATTAGCTGAATAATTTATAAAAAGCTATAAAGATGCTTCATCCGTATGTCTTGAAAAATATAAACTGAACATTTATGCATCATTTTTGATAGAATAATCCTTTTTTTTCATAATCAATGCTTCCTTCAGATAGTTTTTGATAGAATAATCCTTTTTTTTCATAATCAATGCTTCCTTCAGATAGTCGGATGGTGTCAATCCGGTCTCTTTTTTGAATGCTGAGATGAAGGAGGTACGCGATTTGAAACCTATTCCTTGTGCGATTGCTTCAATCGTGTGATGTCCATAATTTTCTTGGTCGCGGAGTTTGCGGCATGCTTCTGCTATTCGGAGTCGGTTGATGAAAGAAGGGAAGTTGATTCCATCATGTATCTTGATAGCTTGCGATATTTTCGCCGGTGATATGCCACTGCTGGCTGCAAACGATGTCAAAGAAAAATCTTGGTCAAAGATATGAGGGGAATTTATTGCGAATTCCTTTATCTTTGCATATAATTCATCATTTTCTGATTGGGATGGGGCAGGGGAGGCCTTTTTGTTGCTGGATGCTTTTGGCGATATGCTGCTAAGTTTTGCCTCATACTCCTCATAAAGTTTGCTGTTGGCGTCCCTGAGCTTTTTGTTTTTGCGATATATTATCCATAGAAGAGCAGCAATGAAGGCCATTACTATAATTGCAATGATCATCCCTGTCAAAAGTCTCTGCTTTTCAATCTCTGCTTTTTGTAGGCGTTCGGTTGCTTTCTTTAGGTCGTAATGAAATTTNATNTTGTCAAGNGCTTCTGATTCAGAAAANGCNAGCAAAGAATCTTGAAGAGCNAANTGGCGNGTGCGCCANGCTGCAGCTTGCNCNGTNTCTCCATTCTTTTCGTANATNTCNGATAAAAATTTAANTGCATCTACTTCTCCNTCTGTCAATTTATATTTGAGGCATACATCTAATGCTTCCTTACCTGTGGCTATAGCCTTCTCCAATTCTTTGCTCTTTTCGTAGGCAATTCCGAGGCAAGCCAATGAAAGGTATCTGTATCGGGCATATTGGGCGGTCTCCGGGAGTAGACGTAATTGATCTTTAAATGTGGCTATTGCTTCTGTCGCATTGTCTCCTTCTAAAGCGTAGAATCCTTTTTGAAGCAGTTGGTTGTATTCTCGGGTCAAGTCTCCTTTGTAGTCAGCATGGGTGTTATAGAAGCTTATGATTTCCGGGTCAAGTCTTCGAATATCATTTGCTACATAGCATAGGGATAGGAGATTTAGATAATCAAGGTCATATTCAAGATATCTTTTATCGTAATAAGCCTGCTTNATGGCTGAAGTATAATTAGAATAAGATTCTTCGTAAAAATTCCGGTCGCCAGTCAATTCATATAGGGTTTGACACACTCCAGCCAGACNTGATATAATAGTTGCCTCATACTTCTTAAGTTTAGGTTCATTTTTGCAAAGATCAAGTGCTGTTCGGAAGTTGTCGTACGCTTCCCGGTAATTTTGTTGTGAAATTAGAGCTACTCTCGCTTTCCCTAAGTAAGCTTCAATAAGATTGGATGTGGGTCGGTCCATGATTTTAGCCTTCTCCTTGGCCTCTGCAATAGAAAAGCAAAGCAAAGCGGTATCCGGTTTGATGGGAGATGTGGCATATCTGTTGCCCATTGAGATAAGGGAATCTATAGGGAGGCGGCTCCATTTAGATGCAAGGAGGTCTAAATCCGGCTCTGCCGCTATGACATTTTGTAGGGCAAATGGCATAATTAGCCCTATGAATATTAGCAAAATGATAAAAGCTCTCTTCATTGTTCACATTTCAAGCAGGTTATACTTTTTTAACGTAACTGCTTCTTATGTTATTTTATTCAATGCTCTAATCGCATTAATTTATCTTTCACNTTGCTATTTTGTGGCGCTGATAAAGCTCTNTGAATTCCTTGGGNGTTTTTTGTTTCCTTTTTTNGAAAATTCTGTTGAAATTGGATATGTNGTTAAATCCGCATCCATAGCAAANCTCTGCGATAGATATAGNAGTNNCTACGAGGAGCCGAATTGCATNTCCCAGACGGATATNTANNAAATATTCCGATACAGATCTACCCGTATGGGCTTTAAAAAAACGGCATAAGGAATTCGGAGCCATTGCTACAAGACTGGCTAACTCTTCTAAAGTGATTACATCACGGAAATGCTCATTAATATATTTTTGAATTTTAAAAATGCGTCGACTATTTACTGAGGGAGGATTAGAGCTAAAGGCACTGCTGGATAATTTGTGATATTCACACTGCTCTGCCAGTTCATGAAGAATAGCCATGAATTCAAGCATCTGGTGGAAGCCAGATTTGATTTTCGAAAGATACTCAATCCGTTCGTAGCAACTTATAGCAACTTCTCTTGGGAAGGCTACTCCGTCGGCACTCATCTCAAGCAGTTTCCTTATACTTGTGATTTGAGTTTTGCTTAGGAAGTTTTCTCCAAATAGATTCTTAGAAAACTGTATGGTTATTTCCCGAATATCTTTATTAGAGCACTCATATTGTTCCCATGTGTGTTCAATGCCATTGCCGACAATTACAAGATCGAAGTCACCCAATACTTCTACAGAATCTCCAACGATTCTTCTTACACCGTTGCAATTTTTGATTATGTTGAGTTCATACTCGTCATGGCGATGAAGAGGATAAGTGAACTGCTCTTTATGTCTATCAGCCAAATATAAACAGTCCTTTTCGGAAAGTGGAGTAATTTCAGTAATGATGTCTTGCATATCGTGAAGGAATTAGCAGTGATTGATTAGTGCAAATTTAGCTTTAATCGGTGTAATCCCATATCACACAGAGGTATTTACATGTTCATTATTATGAATAATGAACATGTATGCAACATTTTTTCTATATTCAGGGCCATTTTATTATAGTCCCTTACTCAGTGGGCAACCCAAAATTCCGGAATGGTCGTAGAGTTGCGACCTGGCGATTTCCCTGAATATGCTGAGCGTGGTGAGTTTGAGATGGCCGATGCAAAGGTAGATGCAATAGAAATGCAAATCTTTGAAGTTGGGATGGATACTAAAACTATTTTTCAATATAGAGCGTTATAATATAATAATCATAGAATTGAGCCAATGACTGATTTTGACAGCAAGAAACTTACTGAGTTGGTATTATATATACTATGCAAGACTGGTGGAGTAGATTTCTACCATGCTTTTAAGATTCTCTACTTTGCTGAGATGAAACACTTGGCAAAATGGGGTAGTGGAATAGTGCCAGATGAGTTTTGTGCTTTGAAATATGGTCCAGTTCCTACCCAGTTGTATGATGCTGTAAAAGAACTTGGTAATCCTCAAATGAGGCTTTCTGAAGATTTGGCAGAAGTGGTGCATTTCGCGGGTGAGGATGCTCCGAATGTATTGCTTCCAAAAAGAGAAGCAAATATGAATTTCCTGTCAAAATCAGAGGTTGATGCTTTGAACGAGGCTATTGCAGAAAATGAATCNTTNACCTTCGGCCAACTNAGACGCAAATCTCANGATGCAGCCTGGGATGAGGCTCATCGCCNCGTCAACGGNACAAATGTCATTTCGCCAGTGGCNATGGCAAAGGTNATGNATGCNGATGAAGCNATNCTGGAATACATTGAAGAGCAGTTGGAAATAGACTCAGCNCTCAAATGATGAAGATTTCAGATGCTCTAAATCAACAGGAGCTTTCCAGATTAGCGACCACTACTGTAAAAGTTGGTGATGTCTATGAAATAACGATGACAGAGGCAAATGGTATCAAGCCAAAGCCTGGAGATACATCAAGGGATAAGTATTTTGTTGTGCTTGGTTTCGATTCAGAAGGATATGTCTACGGTGGAGTTATCATTAACTCAAAGATTAATAAAAATCTTCCAGCCTATATCAAAATGTNCCACATGCCCATAAAGNAATCGAAGTATAATTTCCTCAAACATGATTCTTTTGTNGATTGTGTTCANCTNAAAAGNGCNGATCCTCGTAAATTCAATGAGTGGAACTANTTAGGTGAGCTCGATGAATATGATATCGAGCTGATTAAAGGGACTATTAAAGAAAGTCCAAGGGAAAGCCCAGAGAATTTAGTTCGGTATGGCTTGTAGAGATACTATGGAAAAGATCATAGCGAAACTGAGAGAACATAAATCTCCAACTTCCGGGAGATGGAGAACAGCGGCAGAAGAAAGAAGAGCCAACCGAGAATGGCTTCGGCATTCGAGGAGCATAGCAATTTCNATGCANGAAAAAATGCGAGAAGAAGGTATNACTCAAACCGAACTTGCAGAACGGATGGGCTGCAATCAACAATATGTGTCTAAACTTTTNAAGGGCNGCGAAAACCTGACGCTCGAGACTATTGCNAAAATCGAAATGGCTCTTAACTTGAAGTTNATCACAATATAGCCTCTATCCAGACAATGAGTTTCTGCGGAGAGGATGGGGAATTTTTGCAGATTTTATACATTTTTTAGTCTGTATTGGATAAAAAACATACTTTTTTATCCAGTACAGTGTTTTTATTGGATAAAATTGATTGCTCTCGCCAACTCTCAAGAGGAAAAATGGAGTGGAAAAATAAGGAAATTATAATAACCCCTGTCACTCAATTCTGATGAAAATGCCAAGGTGTCCTAAAATTTCGGACAAGAAAAGCCAAAAGTGTCCCCAAATTTAGGACACTTTTGTGTATTTGAACTTTTTTGGGGTTAGATTATAGAGGGGAGTCGACCCACTGGAAGTTTTCGCGTTCGGCTCCGATCTCAAAGTTGTACATGGCTATGCCAAGGTCGATCTTGGTGTAGCCTACAAGTGATGTGCCTTTGCTGGGCTTTACCTTGTTTTCGGGAATATACTCGAAATAGAATTTCTGCTGGTTGACAGCTGTCGGGGCAAGGAGAGCGGCATCTACTCCTTTCTTAAACCATTCGGGAGAGTCAGGGGTGACGTTGCTGACTTGGTCCGGACGTTTGATCTTGTGAGTACGGAAACCGTCGGCTTCGCCGTAACCTACTGCGATGCAAAGCACTACCTTCTCGTCGCTTCCGACTTCGAACGCACCATCTACCTTCTTGTAGGTCAATCCGACGCAGCATGTGTTGAGTCCGATACTTTGTGCGAAAAGTACAAGTTTTTCGCCATAGTATCCGGCACGATATTCGAGGGAATCGGATTTCTTACCGACTACCATGATGTAGTTGGCTACATTGGAGAAGTTGCCGTATGAAAGAAAACCTTTGAATGCTTTTCTTTCATTGAGCACTAATTGCATGTGCAAGTCGCCTTCCTTGTTTATTTTTGCAATTT
>WFLX010196818.1_pt1 | contig 11303 bp, 8 predicted proteins | sample 4967041 | NCBI WGS metagenome assembly WFLX01 (sample SAMN12857096, study PRJNA449069) | gut metagenome | isolation source: stool from male and female vole | host: Microtus ochrogaster | place: USA:Florida | collected 2017 | reverse complement strand
TGCTGGCTGCGGTCGACGAAGCTTTTGATGCACACGACAGAATTGACAGTGCTTTCAGCAGCTTTTGTGAAGTCTGTCTCGAATGAAGGGGCTCTTGAGATTGTGATAAACTCAGGCTCTTTGGCCTGTGAGTGATTAGAGTTAGCGACGGTATTGCTGTAAACCATACCTGCAGCCGGAATCATTACCGCTGCAGCTGTCGCTGCTACAAGATACTTTACTTTCATTTGTCGTATTGGTTGGTTTTGTCTTTTTTTTATTGAATCTATGGTAATAATTGAGAATGGAATGTCAAAAAAAGCATTGTCTATATTTCCTTCTCAATCATTTAACAACAAATATGACTCCAATAGTGTCGGATGGTTTATCTTTTTAATTATATTTAAGATAAGTGAGAATGAATTGAAAAAAGTATTAAAATACTTTGAAAAATTCTTACAATTGCGTAAATTTGCGTTATGAAACGAGATTTACTTCACTTCTCCCTATTGACAGCAATAGTCCTTTCGATTATGTCGCTTTCCTCTTGCCGGTCGGCAAAGAAAGCTGACAGCAGCCACTATGACTCTCAGATTGAGAAACTTAAGAAAGGTCATGACAAAAACGACAATGCTGAAATCGGCTTGTCGAAAACGTCAAAAAAAATAGTAAAAGAGGCTAAAGGCTGGCTTGGCACTCCTTACGGCTACGGAAGAGCAGAGAAGGGAGTGGCTTGCGATTGTTCCGGTATGGTGATGAGTGTTTATGAAAAAGTAACTGGCACAAAACTTCCCCGCAACAGTGCGAAGCAGCAGGAATTTTGCAAGAAACTTAAGAAAAAAGATGTAAAGGTTGGTGATTTGTGCTTTTTCGCCACTGGCAAAGACCCAGATAAGGTGTCGCATGTTGGCATCATGATTGATGAAAAGAATTTTATTCATGCCTCATCTTCTAAAGGAGTAGTGATTTCTGACATCACGCAACCATATTATGTCAGGACTTTCAAGGGGTATGGGAGGGTACCTGATTGACAATGATTAATTATCATTGATAAATAATCAATTAGAAACGATAATCGCAAAACGCTATACGAACTACGCAAAACGCTGATATAAATATGCAAGGATTTACGCACCTTCACGTGCATTCTCAATATAGTCTTCTTGATGGAAAAGCTTCCATACAAGAACTCGTAGACCGCTCCATAGAGCTTGGAATGAAAGGTATCGCCCTTACTGATCATGGCAATATGTTTGGAGTCAAGGAGATGTGGAATTATGTCAAGAAGAAAAATTCCGGTCTCCCTCCAGAAGAGCAATTTAAACTCATCATTGGTTGCGAGATGTATGTCGCAAAAGATAGACTCACCGACAAGCGCGACAAAAGTGACAGAGGCTATCACCTTATAGTGCTCGCTAAGAATCTGACAGGTTATAAGAATCTTATAAAGCTCGTCAGCAAATCTTGGACAGATGGTATGTATTTCAAGCCCCGCACCGACCGTGTGGAATTGGAGGCTCATAAGGAGGGTCTTATAATTTGCAGTGCTTGTCTTGGTGGTGAAGTGCCGCAATTTATTCTCAACGACGACCTGAAGGCTGCCGAAGAGAGAATCATCTGGTATAAGAATACATTTGGTGATGATTATTATCTTGAGCTTCAAAGGCATGAGACATTTAAAGAAAATTCCAATCGCGAGGTATATCCTGAGCAATGCAAGGTGAATGAAGTACTCGTGAATATGGCTAAGAAGCACAACATCAAGCTTGTGGCCACCAACGACGTGCATTTTACNTACGAAGACGATGCGGAAGCTCATGATCGTCTGATTTGCGTGTCAATGCAGAAGACTTTCAACCAGCCTCGTTTACACTACACCAAACAGGAGTGGCTTAAATCGCCTGAGGAGATGCAGAAGATATTCAGCGACATTCCCGAGGCTCTTGACAACACTATGGAAGTGCTCGACAAGATTGAATCTTACTCCATCGATCACTCTCCAATCATGCCATTCTTTGAAATTCCTGCGGAATTCGGCACTGAAGAGGAATACCGTTCACGTATCACTGAAGAAGAACTTTACGATGAGTTCACTCAAGATGAGANCGGCAATGTAGTNCTTTCCCGTGAAGAGGGGGAGAAGAAAATANCTCNCTNGGGAGGATANGACAAACTTTACNGAATTAANTTTGAAGCAGACTATCTCAATAAGCTGACAATGGAGGGTGCTAAGAAAATATATGGTGACCCTCTACCTGAAGAGGTTGCTGAACGCCTCAACTTCGAGCTATATATAATGAAGACTATGGGATTCCCGGGCTACTTCCTTATAGTGCAAGACTTTATAAATACCGGACGCAACAAACTTGGAGTTAGTATTGGACCTGGCCGTGGATCAGCAGCCGGATCAGCAGCTGCATATTGCTTGGGCATCACAAGAGTAGATCCAATCAAATATGACTTGCTGTTTGAGAGATTCCTTAACCCCGACCGTATCTCCCTCCCTGATATCGACGTCGATTTTGACGATGACGGACGATATGAGGTTCTGAAATATGTCACTGAGAAATATGGGGCGGAAAAAGTGGCACATATCATCACGTTCCAGACAATGGCTACGAAGAGTGCCATTGCCGACGTGGCTCGCGTGCTTGAAGTGTCGGTGGCAGAATCCAACCGATTGAAGAAACTTGTACCCGACCGTCTGCCGGAAGTGAATGGAAAAGCTCCCAAAATCAACCTCAAGAATGTATTGAAATACAACAAAGAGTTCGAAAACGAAACGCATAATCCGGACCCAAGGGTCAGGGACACAATTAAATATGCGACTCAACTGGAGGGTAATATCCGAGGTACCGGTATTCATGCTTGCGGCGTGATCATCTGCCGCGATGAAATCTCTGATTGGGTGCCTGTATCTACGGCTACAGATGCTGACGGCACAAAGCAGATCACTACCCAATATGAAGGCAGCATCATTGAAGATACCGGGCTCATCAAGATGGACTTCCTTGGATTGAAGACTCTTTCTATCATCAAGGAGACTCTTGCCAACATCAAAGCTTCTAAGGGAATAGACCTTGATATTGAGAGCATTCCATTGGATGACCCGGCTACATTCAAGCTTTATTGCGATGGGCGAACTACGTCGACCTTCCAGTTTGAATCGGCAGGAATGCGCACATATTTGCGCCAGCTTCAGCCTTCAAAATTTGAAGACTTGATTGCGATGAATGCACTTTATCGTCCAGGCCCTATGGACTACATACCCTCCTTTATTGCTCGTAAGCATGGATTGGAACCGATAGAATATGACATTCCTATCATGGAGAAATACCTAAAGGAAACCTACGGTGTCACTGTCTATCAAGAACAGGTCATGCTTCTGTCGCGTCTTCTTGCCAACTTCACGAGAGGTGAGAGCGATATGCTCCGCAAGGCGATGGGTAAGAAGCAGATTGATAAGATGCAGAAGCTGAAGGTGAAGTTCATGGCTGAGGGTCAGAAAAATGGACACACTGCTGAAGTGCTTGAAAAAATCTGGGCAGACTGGGAGAAATTCGCCTCTTATGCCTTCAACAAGAGCCACGCAACTTGCTATAGTTGGGTAGCTTATCAGACAGGATATCTGAAAGCCAATTACCCGGCAGAGTATATGGCAGGAGTGCTAAGTCGAAACCTTGGAGCTGCCGACAAATTGAAGGTCATCATCGATGAGTGTCTGAGAATGGGACTCAAGGTAATGGGGCCTGATGTCAACGAATCTGTAGAGAAATTCGGTGTGTCGAAAGATGGAGTGATCCGTTTCGGATTGGGGGCCATCAAGGGAGTGGGGCAGAACGCTGTCAGCACTATCATAGCCGAACGAGAAAAGGATGGTCCGTATAAGGATATCTATGATTTCGTGGAGCGCGTCAACCTTTCAGGATGCAACCGGGCAGCTATAGAGTCTCTTGCCCTTGCAGGTGCATTCGATAGTTTTGGAATTCAGCGTGAGATGCTGCTGCATCCGATGTTTGATACTACTTACGCCGACATGCTCGTCAAATATGGTCAGAACTTCCAGAATGACAAGAATTCCCTGCAGCTTTCACTCTTTGGTGACTTTGAGACCATCGAGACAAACCGTCCTCCTTATCCAGACTTCGAGCCATGGAGCCGATTGGCACTTCTCGAGGAAGAGAAGAAGTTAGTCCTAACTTATATAAGTGCTCATCCTCTCGACGATTACTATATGGAGTTGACCTACGGTTGCAACGCCAATTGCGACAATATCGAAGATAAGATGAATCCAGGAGCAGCAATCACAATGGGTGGAATGGTGACGGACGCAACAACTAAGACTACGAAAAAGGGAAATCCCTACGGACGCGTTACTGTCGAAGACTTCACCGGTAAGCATGAGTTTGTATTCTTTAGTAAAGACTATGAAAACATTTTCCCACGCTTTAAGGTGGGACAGCCGGTCTATGTGAGAGCGCAAGTGCAGAGTAAGCCCTTTAATCCTGCAGAGTTTGAACTTAAAGTGACGGATGTGTCTTCGCTCGATGGTCTTAGAGGTAGCATTGCAAACACTCTGACTCTTACTTTAGACAGGAATGTGGCAGACAAAGAACTCTTTGACTATCTTGGAAGTCTTGAGCTTAAGCCGGAGCAGCGTAGCGGTGAACTCTATATGTATCTCTTCGACCAGGAGCGCCAGCAGAGTATAAAGATCCATAGCAGGAAGAGGATTCCACTCGATAAGAGCGTCCTTGATCGTCTGGACTCTATGACTGTAAAGTATAAGGTGACGACGGAGTAGGGTTGTGAGGTTGTGGAGTTGTCAATTTGTCAAATTGTCAAAATGACAAGGTTTGCTTCTGAGAAAAAATGTNGCTTCCTCCATAAACCAAGTGTGTAGAAGTTATGTTATATTTACAAAACATTAAAAACTATATACTATGGAAAAGAATATCAAAAAAGAAGTAGAAGAAGCTACAAAGAGCTTAAACCAGGATGCTCCGTACGCAGATGTTGACGCAGCTGCTGCAGATATGCCCGAAGAAGTGGTCAAAGATCTTTAAGCCAATATCGAAGACCTCNAAAAATAATANAGGGATGAACTTGGAAGTTCATCCCTCTTTTTTGCCGAGAATTTCTATTAAAGAATAGCCTGAATCTTAGNTTCGAGNTCNGCGAGCTTAACAAGACCTACTGAGCGCTCTTTCACTTCTCCGTCCTTGAAGAAAAGAACTGTCGGGATGTTGCGCACGCGGTTTTCGCTTGCTATCTCGTCGTTGTCGTCGATATTCAGTTTTCCTACTGTCACTTGATCGCCATATTTTTCAGCGAGTTCTCCTACGATGGGGCCGAGCTTGATGCATGGACCGCACCATGTAGCCCAAAAGTCGATCACTACGGGCTTGCCGCTCTCGATAGCTTCGCGGGCTGTCTGGTCATTAAATTCCAACATAATCTTTTTTACTTTTTGTTGATATTGAAAGTGTATACTGTAAACGTTTTTGCCGGGATTGTGGTTGAATAGCTATTGCCACTCGCATCAATATTTGTCTCTTGAGGTGTGATGAGCGAAGGATTCTCAAGGCTGTTTTCAGCTGTCTCCACATCCGAATGAAGCGATACTGCCTTTCCTCCGGCAAGAGTAGCCTTCTTCATTCCTTCGAAATTAAGATTGAGTTCCTGTGCTTCGTCCGAAACATTGGCAACCTTTACAATGTAGGTGTTATTGGCTTTGTCTACAACCGCACTTGCAAATAGACCATTTTGATCAGGATCGCCGGCAACTGTCTTGCCATTCATTGTCAATGGGAGTACATAGTCGCCTTTGTTGGTGCCATAAAGCTGCTGCACATAATAGCTTGAAGTGGGGAAGCTCTCAAGATTGTCAAACCAAATCATATCAGGCCGCCACTGCCAGCCTTCTACGTGTGCAAAGAGGGGAGCATAAGTCGCCATGTGCACTACGTCGGCATTGCGTTCGAGTCCTGTCATGAATGCAGCTTCGAGGAGAGCCGCATTGAAATGATTGTATTTCTTTCCCTTTCCATGGCACGCATATTCTCCTGCAAATACCTTAGGACCTTTGCGGTCGTAGTTGTCATAGCGACGACCTTGCTCAAGGAACCATGATTCTGGACGATAGAAATGCTCGTCGACGAGGTCTGCGTTCAGACGACGCATCTCAGGCCATAGATAGTCGAACTTATTCCCTTCGGAGTCAGGACCGGAGGAGCCGATTATCTTGATTTCCGGATGCTGCTTTCGCATCACATTGAGGAATTTCTCAAGACGTTCGGGGTATTCAGGACCCCACTGCTCGTTGCCAATTCCTAAATATTTAAGGTTGAATGGTTCTGGATGACCCATTTCAGCACGAAGTTTACCCCATTCAGTGTCGGTTGAGCCGTTTGCAAACTCCACGAGGTCGAGGGCATCGTCGATAAACTGCTGCAGCTCTTCTCCTTCAGCGTGGGCATGCGGGTCATTGTTTTGATATTGACATACAAGACCTACGTTGAGGATAGGGAGCGGTTCGCTACCTATTTCTTCGCTGAGTAGGAAATAGTCGTAGAATCCAAGGCCATAGCTTTGGAAGTAGTCGGGATAAAAACGGTTGGTGAATGTGTAATGCCAACGGTTTTCGTTTAGCGGACGGTTCTCGACAGGGCCAACAGTGTTTTTCCACTGATAGCGTGTGTCCATATCGGTTCCTTCCACTATGCAACCGCCTGGGAAACGGAATACTCCTGGCTTAAGATCTGCAAGTTTCTGAGCAAGGTCTTTACGCATACCGTTTTCGTGACCTTTCCAAGTGTCAACCGGGAAGAGGGATACATGCTCGAGATCGACTCCTGATTTAGGAGTTGTCAGGAATATTCTGAGGTGTGCCTTAGCGTCAGTTTTGGATGGCTTCAGGATCACAGTATATTTCTTCCATTCTTTGCCGGAGATTTCGAGTTCTTGCCTTGCAATGGCCTGATGATCATCCATTGTATCTGGATCCGTGATTTCAACTCGAATCTTTGATGATTCTCCGTCGACAGTGCGAGCCCATACAGAAAAGCGATACTCCTTGTCTTTTTCTACTCCGATTCCGAAGAAGCCTTCGTTTTCTATGCCGGTATGTTTGTGGCCATGTCCCGGGTCGCCGAGACGCACATAATGTGGATTGCGTTCGNATGGTCCGTCGTCTTTAACTTGGACGTTTNCAAAAATGTTCCATCCCATGAANGNNTGGGGGANTTCGNAAGAACGGTTTTTNATGAGTTCTGCATATANGCCTCCATCTGCTCCNANGTTNATGTCTTCAAAGAAGATGCCATACATNGTNGGCTGNATNGGAGCNCCNGGNTTGTTNGTCTTGATGACNAAGTCGTTGACAGCAGCTCNAGCAGAGAGGGTTGCCATCAATGCGAGTGTAGNAATTAGATACTTACGGCTTTTCATGTCTGTCGGGTTTAATTGAGATGCAAAGATAAGCGATATTTCCGACATAACCAAATTTTTTCCCGTCGTATCTCATGTATCACTCAGAGAGCGCAGAGGTGGTGCGTGATATTGGTTATGTAACTTTATCGGAAGCTTACATAATCCCAGAATCAAATAAAAGGCGTTGTCAACGGCGCGCGCACGCCTACAAATGGATGCCATCAACGTTGATGAATATTCATTGATGAGATTATCTTGCCGGCGTCGAGGGAGGCAATGTAGGGGTGGAGGATTTGAAAGTGGAGGTTGGGGTAGAGGGTTCGGGCATCTTTGAGGGTGTTGGCTACGCAGACATCGCCGGCTAAGCCGCAGATGGCGATTTCTGTAATGCAATAGTCTTTGATGTATTTATCCATCTTGGCTGCTCCTGCTGGTGATTGGAAGATAGAGTATTCATCTTTAGCATTGTTTTCCCCTTTATACAAAATCTTGACTTTTGACGAGCATTTAAGCAGGACTTCCATGAGAGAGGGCCATATAGCTGCCCCTACGGAAGACTCTACACAGTGTATTGGCCAGATTCCTCCGAAATCAGAAAAAGAAGAGTGGCTAAGCGGGTGGCGATCGCATGTCACGCAAATCAGGGCATAGTCATTAGCCCGATTGCTTACAAAAATAGCCAAATCATCCATTGCTTTTTCTGCTCCAGGCACTGGGAGGGTGCCATTGATGAAATCTATCTGTGGGTCTACTATCAATAGTAGAGTATTGTGGGAATTTTCCATAGGGTATATTGTTTTATTGCAAAGGTAGCCTTTTATTTTGTAAGTACAAATTTTTTTATTGGTATTTTTTATTGATATTTGGCAAATTTTCACTAATTTTGTGGGAAACTCACGGTAAGTGGGTCATAATACTAACAAATGACAATAACTGACCTGATATATGGCTGACCACAGAATCCTTCTTTCGGCTGAATGGCCTGATGATCCTTCTTTTGCAGACGGAATACGCAGAGCTCCGGACCGTCATTACACCCTTACCCCGGAAAAGACAATAACTGCTCTTAAAAATGCCCTCCGTTACCTTCCAGAAGAACTGCACGAGAAAGCCGCTCCGGAATTTCTTGAAGAACTACGAACCCGAGGCAGAATCTATGCCTATCGCTGGCGTCCACAAGGAGACTTGAAAGCAAAACCAGTAGACGAATACAAAGGAAAATGTCTTGCTGGCAAGGCTTTCCAAGTGATGATTGACAATAATCTTTGCTTCGACATTGCCCTCTATCCCTACGAGCTTGTCACTTACGGAGAAACAGGACAGGTATGTCAAAACTGGCTTCAGTATAGACTCATCAAGAAGTATCTTGAAAATCTTACTGACGACCAAACCTTAGTAGTTGAATCAGGTCATCCTCTTGGTCTGTTCCCATCCCGTCCGGAAGCACCCCGTGTCATCATCACTAATGCAATGATGGTCGGAATGTTTGATAATCTCCACGATTGGCACGAGGCAATGCAGATGGGGGTGGCAAACTACGGACAGATGACAGCAGGAGGATGGATGTATATCGGACCTCAAGGTATCGTGCACGGCACATTCAACACTATCCTAAATGCAGGTCGCATGAAACTCGGCGTTCCTCAGGATGGCGACCTCCGGGGTCACCTCTTCGTAAGTTCAGGCCTTGGCGGTATGAGTGGGGCACAACCCAAGGCCGCAGATATAGCAGGAGCAGTGTCGATCGTAGCAGAGGTAGATGCTTCCCGTATTGCCACAAGAAAGAATCAAGGTTGGGTGCAGGTTGTCACAGACAATCTTGACGAAGCATTCCGTCTTGCAGAAGAGGCTATGACTGAGAAGAAACCCCTCTCGATTGCTTACCATGGCAATATCGTAGACCTTCTCGAATATGCAGTGAAAAACGAAAAGAAGATCGAACTTCTAAGCGACCAGACATCATGCCATGCAGTGTATGAAGGTGGATATTGTCCTGTAGGACTATCATTCGAAGAGCGGACCAAACTTCTTCATGATGACCCGGAAGAGTTTCGTCGTCTTGTTGACAAGACTCTTCATCGTCATTACTCTGCTATCAAGACTCTCGTAGATCGCGGGACATACTTCTTCGACTATGGCAACTCATTCATGAAGGCTATGTATGATGCTGGAGTCAAGGAACTTTCCAAAAATGGGGTGGATGAGAAAGATGGATTTATCTGGCCATCATACGTAGAAGATATNATGGGTCNGATGCTATTTGANTATGGTTATGGTNNTTTCCGTTGGGTTTGCTTGNGCGGCAAGCATGAAGATCTTGTCAAAACCGATAAGGCTGCCATGGACTGCATTCCGAAGGATCGTCGTGGTCAGGATATGGACAACTGGGTATGGATTCGCGATGCCGAAAAGAATGCCCTCGTAGTAGGAACTCAAGCACGCATTCTTTATCAAGATGCAATGGGGAGACTAAAAATAGCCTTGAAATTCAATGATATGGTTCGCAAAGGTGAAGTGGGTCCTATAATGCTCGGACGCGACCATCACGATGTGAGTGGTACAGATTCACCATTCCGCGAAACTTCCAACATCAAAGATGGCTCCAATGTAATGGCCGACATGGCTGTGCAATGCTTTGCCGGGAACTGTGCTCGAGGCATGAGCCTTGTGGCTCTCCACAATNGAGGAGGTGTCGGAATTGGCAAAGCCATCAACGGTGGTTTTGGAATGATTTGCGATGGAAGCGACAGAGTTGATGAAATCCTCACGAAAGCAATGCTTTGGGATGTGATGGGAGGNGTGGCTCGTCGCAGTTGGGCACGCAACGAGAATGCGATGGCCACTGTGAAGGAATGGAATGATACCCAGGCTGAAAATGGCTTTATGATCACAGAGCCATTTATCGCAGACGAAGAATTCCTCAGAACGTTAGTCAACGATTGACAAAGTCACTGAGTGTCGCGCGCAAACGCATGCGGAGCATACTACCCACACTCATTGCCGCTCATTAATTCTAAATTCAAAATTCAAAATTCGAACCAGATGTCAAATCTATATATTAAACACGCAACTATAGTGACTCCTCTTGGTGTGGAAGCATCTAAGGGTGAGGATATGAAGCGCCTTAATGTGATAGAAGATGGTGCAATACTTATAAAGGATGGAGTGATCCGCTATGTCGGAAACTCAAATCCCCTTCGTCAGCTCTATTCTCTCTTTGGAAAGGGAGCAACTTTCCAGGAGATTGATGCAAAGGGAAAGGTTGTACTCCCCGGCTTTGTAGATTCACACACCCACATGGTGTTCGGAGGATTCCGTCCCGATGAATTCCGCATGCGTCTGGAAGGTGCATCCTATATGAGCATCATGGAGAAGGGTGGAGGCATTCAAAGCACTGTGAATGCCACGCGCAAAGCTTCAGTGCCGGAACTTGTGGAGAACGCTGAATGGCTATTGGACCGAATGATCAGCATGGGAGTCACTACGGTTGAGGCAAAGAGTGGATATGGTCTCGACTATGCGACAGAGGCTAAGATGCTTGCAGCTATCGGTCGACTTGCAGCCAAGAAGAAGATTGAGGTGGTGCCGACTTTCTTAGGTGCTCATGCAGTGCCTGAGGAATATAAGGGTCGCACTTCAGAATATGTGGATCTTATCATCAAGGAAATGCTTCCAAAATTTAGGAAAGCAGCCAAATTCTGTGATATCTTCACGGAGAAGAATGTTTTCGAGATAGAAGATTCCCGCAAACTTATGAATGCAGCAAAAGCATTGGGATACAAATTGAAATTCCATGCGGATGAGATTGTGCCTCTCGGTGGGGCTGAGCTTGCTGCAGAACTTGGAGCTGTCAGTGCCGACCATCTTTTGCATATCAGCGATGAAGGAATAAA
>WFLX010253585.1_pt1 | contig 11304 bp, 7 predicted proteins | sample 4967041 | NCBI WGS metagenome assembly WFLX01 (sample SAMN12857096, study PRJNA449069) | gut metagenome | isolation source: stool from male and female vole | host: Microtus ochrogaster | place: USA:Florida | collected 2017 | reverse complement strand
CCTTCGGCTGTAGCTTGGGAGAAGGGTAAGACTCTGGCCGACAACACCCTGAAGATGTATCGCGAGGCTCATGGCGATTCCTTGCCCCGCAAGGTGAGCTATACCCTCTGGAGCAGCGAGTTTATCGAGACCGAAGGCGCCACTATAGCCCAGATCCTGTATATGCTCGGTGTGGAGCCGGTGCGCGACTCTTTCGGCCGCGTCACCGACATAAAGCTGATCCCTTCGGAGGAGCTCGGACGCCCGCGTATCGACGTGGTTGTGCAGACCTCCGGACAGCTACGCGACATCGCCGCCTCGCGCCTGTTCCTGATCACCCGCGCCGTAGAGATGGCCTCGCAGGCCTCCGACGACGTTTATCCCAACTATGTTGCCGAGGGGGTCGTTGAGTCGGAGCGCCATCTGGTGGACCGTGGAGTGTCGCCCAAGGAGGCCCGCGAGANGTCGANCGCCCGCGTGTTTGGCGGAGTCAACGGCAACTATGGCAGCGGCATNCAGGAGATGGTGGAGGCCGGCGACCGTTGGGACGANGANAGTCAGATNGCCGAGACCTATCTCCACAACATGGGCGCCTCCTACGGCTCGGAAGCCGACTGGGAGAAGATGCGCGACTATGCTTTCGAGGCCGCACTGACTCGCACGGATGTGGTGGTGCAGCCCCGCCAGAGCAATACCTGGGGGGCGCTGAGTCTCGACCATGTGTATGAGTTTATGGGCGGCATGAATCTTGCCGTGCGCAATGTGACCGGCAAGGAGCCGGANGCATATCTGGCCGACTACCGCAACCGCAACCGCGCGCGGATGCAGGAAGTCAAGGAGGCNATNGGCGTGGAGAGCCGCACCACCATCCTCAACCCCGCCTATATCAAAGAGAAGATGAAAGGCGGTGCGGGCGATGCTGCGGGCATTGCCGATGTGGTGCGCAACACCTATGGATGGAATGTCATGAAGCCGCAGGCCATCGACAATGAGCTCTGGGATAATATCTTCGACACATATATCACCGACGTCAACAATCTCGGCACAAAAGATTTCTTCACCTCTGCGAGCCCCGCGGCCTTGGAGGAGATCACCGCCGTGATGCTCGAGACCGCNCGCAAGGGGATGTGGAANGCCACCCCCGAGCAGATCTCTACCCTCGCCGACCTCCACACTGAGATTGTCAGCGAGTATCTCCCCTCCTGCTCCGGATTTGTGTGCAACAATCCCAAGCTCCGTGACTATATCTCGAAGAATGTTGACAAGGAGCGTGCCTCTGCCTACAATGAGTCGGTGGCCGCGATCCGCGCCGAAAACGTGAGCGATGCCGACGGAACGGTGATGCGCAGGGAGGAGATCAACAGCNTCGACANNACNGTNAACCGCGTCAACGGNGCTCTNGTGGCCGCCATAGTTGCCGTCTGCCTCCTCGTCGTGCTTCTCGTCATCCGGCGCCGCCGCAAATCAGCAGATGAGTGATGGAGACGGTTGTGATGCTCATTATGTTGCTGGTGGGTCTCAGCTTCCTGCTCAAGCTCTCGTTCATGCGCCCTCTGCCCATGATAGCCGAGGCGGCGGTGATTGCCCTCGTGGCTGTCGGCTCGACCGATGCGGCGGCGCTCCAGTCGAAGAGCCAGATAGGGGAGTGGCTCCAGTCGCCGGGGCTGATGCTCGATGTGGCCGTGCTCCTCACTGTCGACGTGGCCGCGCAGATAGCTTTCTGCATCGTGTCTGTCGGTGGACGCGGCTCTCTGGGGATGCGCATCCTTCGTGGCGCGCTGCTCTATTTCCCGGGGCTGCTGATTTTTCCCGTTGTGTTCTATCTTCTTGTGCAGCTTATATTTGCCTTGACGGGCACCGGCTTCGCAACGGTGGGCTACACTCTTGGCGNCAGCCTCCTCGCCGGATGTCCGCTTGTGGCTCTCGGGGTGAGATTCCTGCTGCCCGAGCCACCCCTCAGGCTCGAGCTGATCTTCGACCTTAACTGCATTATAGCCCTGCTGGGCATAATAGCCACCGTCAATGGACGCACTGCTACCGTTGGCGTCAATGAAGTCAGCCTCCCGGCTCTCGGCACTATCGCCGCCCTGCTGCTTTGCGGAGCCGCTGCGGGCTTTTTCCTGTATCACCGAAAAATCAATAAACAATCATGAACGTTATCTCAAACATCCTCTACTGGATCTCTACCGGGCTGCTCGTGCCGGTCATCGTATTGCTGATATATTTCTTCCTGCGTGCACTGCTGCTCATAGGAGCGTTTTTCGGTCAATATATGGCCGAGCGACGCACGGCGGTTCTGCTTGACAAGGGCGTCAGTGAGACCACGCCCGAGGGGGTGGAGAGTTTCGTGGCCTCGCTTCCCGACAGGAGCGGATCGCTTGCCGTCAGGTATCTTAAAGAGATAGCCGGGGCGCGGGGCAACAGCGCCCGCACCGATCTGCTCCTCTCGGAATATGANTTGGAATCGGACAAGAATGTGGCTACCTCGAAGATCCTGACCAAGATGGGCCCGATCCTCGGCCTGATGGGCACTCTGATCCCTATGGGCCCGGCTCTTGTGGGCCTCGCGTCGGGCNACATAGCCTCGATGGCCTACAACATGCAGGTNGCTTTTGCCACTACCGTGGTGGGCCTCGTGGTGAGCGCNATAGGCTTCGTNACCCAGCAGGCCCGCGAGCGATGGGCGCTACGCAACCTCATGGTGCTTGAATATGTTGCCGAAACCCTTAACGGTAAGCAGCAATGAGACGGCGCCGACAGATAATCCGCCGGGGNGAGGATTCCGACCCNATGAGCGTAGTGAGCAATCTCTTCGACGTGGCCATGGTGTTTGCTGTGGCGCTGATGGTTGCCCTCGTGAGCCGCTACAACATGACCGAGATGTTCTCGCAGGAAGATTTCACTATGGTGAAGAATCCCGGCAAAGACAACATGGAGATCATAACCAAAGAGGGGGATAAGATCAACCGCTACACCCCCTCCGACGATCAGAACCAGTCGGGCAACAAAGGCAAGCGCGTAGGCACCGCCTATCAGCTCGAGAGCGGCGACATAATCTATGTGCCCGAATAGGCACTCAAAGCCACCCTATCAGCACTGAGCATGCCACCGACACGGCCAGCAGGATCCATGCCATCGGCTTGCGCTCCGTTGCATAGCAGTGGTAGGCGAGCCATGCGGCGAGGATGGTCATGGCCGGATAGAGCCAGAGCAGGATCTCGTTTTCGCCACTGAATGAACCCATGAGCCAGGGCAGCCGCAACCCCGGCAGAGCCGTCAGCACGGCTATCGCAGTAAACCACCACGGCGGGCGCTGATAGTATTCCATAATAATCCGGATATAGTTTGGAGTGCAAAGATAGCGCCCCCGGCCCGCATTATCAAATAAAATCCCGGCAGAGTTTCCGGAGAGTCCCTCCGGCTGCTCAATTTCACTCGGCCCGGTGACGGATATTGGCCGGAATGTNGTATATTTGCAGATGCGAAACGGCCAGTTCNGAACTGGCCGTTTCGGAACCGCAATCCAACCTNCCCGCCACATGAAGTTTTTTGACAGAGAAAAGGAAATATCCCTATTGAAGGANATCAGACAGCGATCGCTCCGCAACGCTCAGTTTACGGTGCTTACCGGACGCCGCCGAATNGGCAAGACCACATTGATATTCAAGGCTTTCGGAGAAGATAATATCATATATTTATTTGTTTCACGGAAATCGGAGCGAGATCTGTGCAATGGCTTTGGCCATGAAATAGAGGCAAAACTCGGTGAGCCTCTATTGGGCAATCCTGACTCTTTCAGCGAGATATTCGAGTATCTTATGCGGCTTTCATCCACCCGCCCATTAACGGTCTTCATCGATGAATTTCAGGATTTCAGGTATGTGAATCCCTCGATATTCAGCGATATGCAACGTATATGGGATCTCTATAAGGATAGAAGTAAGATCAATCTCATCGTAGGAGGATCGGTAAATTCGCTGATGAATGAGATATTCCGCGACAGTAAGCAGCCACTTTATCAACGTGAGACTCGCTTCATCAAGCTGTCGCATTTCACTCCAGCCGTGCTGAGAGAGATCATCGCTTATTACCATCCCGACTATACCAACGACGATCTGCTTGCGCTCTATACATTTACTGGTGGGGTGGCCAAATATGTTGAACGGTTTATCGACAACGAAAAGTTTACCGTCAAGGAGATGGTCGACTTTATGATTCAGGATGGATCGACTTTTCTGGACGAGGGTAAGGTGATGCTTATTGGCGAATTCGGCAAAGAATATGGCAACTATTTCTCTATCCTCGCAGCCATTGCTGACGGTCACACCACCCGCAGCGACATCGAAGCCAAATCAGGCAAGGAGGTAGGGGGCTATCTCTCGAGGTTGGAGAACGACTACGAGATAATCTCCAAGCGGCAACCGATCTACGAGAGGACGTCTAACAAAAACGTTCACTACATAATTAGAGACAATTTCCTTACTTTTTGGTTCCGATTTATTTATAAATTTGGTTATATGCTCGAGATCGGTGCTTACAAGAAACTCCGCGAACTAATTATGCGCGATTACGATACCTTCTCGGGATATATGCTCGAAAGATATTTCAGGGAGAAACTGGCCGAGAGTGAGGAATATACCCGGATCGGAGGATGGTGGGACAGAAAGGGTGGCAATGAAATAGATATAGTCACTGCCGATGATCTGGAAAAGCGTCTGTCGTTTATCGAGATCAAACGTCAGCGCGAACGCTATAAGCCGTCGCTTCTCGAAGAAAAGATCAGGCACTTCTTCGAGCTTAACAAAAACCTATCGTCGTTTGCATACACGGCCCTGTGCTGGTCTATCAGCGATATGTAGGTGTTCCATGTCCCAGACATCTGGTGCATAGTGAACTCTGAGAGATTTAGATTTGGAGGTGATAAAATTAATCGCTACTTTTGACAGATATTGAAAATACCATTATAACCAATATGTGGATTATTGACACCTTTCGGCATAATCCGGCGTTGGCCGTGTTTCTGACGATCGGACTCGGATTTCTTATCGGACGCCTGAAATTCAAAGGCTTTTCACTCGGCACGGTCACATCGGTCCTGATAGTCGGTGTGCTGGTCGGGCAGATGGACATCAATGTCGGCGGCCCGCTGAAGACGGTCTCATTCATGCTCTTTCTGTTCTGCATCGGCTATAGCGTCGGCCCGCAGTTTTTCAAGTCGATGCGGGGCGAGGGGCTGAAGCAGGTGCTGTTTGCCGTGGTGATGTGTGTGATGATCCTTCTGGCGTCGTGGGCTGTGGCGCTCTGGCTCGGGCTCGATCCCGGTCAGGCTGCCGGCATGATGGCCGGAGCATCGACGGCCTCGCCGGTGGTGGGAGCAGCCGAAGATACCATAGCCACCCTTCCGGGAGATCCGGAGAGCATCGCGGCCATGATAGCTTCCATCCCGGTGTGTTATGCCATGACATACGTTTTCGGCACTCTCGGTGCCGTGTGGCTTATCGGCTACATAGGCCCCTGGATGATGGGAGGACTCGACAAGGTGAAACGCCTCACCCACGAATATGAAAAGAGCATCTCACAAGGAAGCGCCGCGGATGATCCGGCCTTTTTCGATGCCTGCCGTCCGGTGGCTTTCAGGGCTTTCCGTGCCGACGGCGAGTGGATGAGCTCGCCACGCACCGTNGATGAGATCGAGGCGCGGTTTGAGGCTTCGGGGCGCAGGCTGCTGGTGGAGCGCATCAAGACTGCCGACGGCACCACGACCGAGGCCACGAGGGATTCGGTNGTGAACCGGGGCGACATCATAGTGGTTTCGGGCCGNAGGGAGTTTATTGTCGGCGACAACTCATGGCTCGGTGAGGAGGTGGCCGGGCTCGGCATCCTTACATTCCCGGTTGAGGATGTTGAGGTGACNGTGGCCGCAGGCAAGGGCGGAATGAGTGTGCCCGATCTCGTTGAGAAAGAGTTCATGTATGGTGTCGAGATCAAGCGCATCCGCAGAGACGGCAGGATTGTGGCGCCGTCGAGGGAGGTTGTGGTCAATCCCGGCGATGTCCTGGAGCTTGTAGGCCGCAGGAAATATGTCGACGCGGCCACGTCGAGTATCGGCTATGCCGATAAGCCCACACTGGCCACCGACTTTGTGTTCGTTGGGCTCGGTGTGCTTCTGGGCGGATTGCTCGGCTGTCTGGCGTTGAAGTTCGGGAATATCTCCATAAGCCTCGGCACGAGCGGAGGCGCTTTGGTCATGGGTCTCGTGTTGGGATGGTTGCGCTCGAAGCGTCCGGTCTACGGTGCCATCCCCAAGGCCTCGCTATGGGTGTTCAACAATCTCGGCCTCAATCTTTACATTGCCGTGATAGGTATTGCGTCGGGCCCCACGTTCGTTGACTCTTTCATGGCCGTAGGCCCCAAGATCTTTATCGGAGGCCTTATCGTGACCCTNGTGCCGCTTTTTATCGGCCTTGTGCTCAGCTACAAGGTGTTTAAATTCCATCCGGCCATTGCGTTGGGATGCTGCGCCGGAGCGCGCAAAACCACGGCGGGTCTCGGTGCAATCCAGGAGAGGCTCGGAAGCTCTGTCCCGGCCATAGGCTATACGATCACCTACGCCGTTTCCAACACCGTGCTGATCATATTCGGCATAGTGCTTGTGCTTCTGCTCGGCTGATCTCCCGGAGTTGTCAGAAATCTTCCGCTCCGGTCATCATATTAACCATTACTTAAAAAAATATCCCTTTAATCTGTATATCATGAATCTGAAACAAGTTGTTGCCGGGTCGGCGCTGCTCCTTTTCGCGGCTGCCCCGGCCATGCAGGCCTCCGACGAGGTTACGGGACGGCTGGAAACCACGGTCAATCCGTTTATGGCGCCNTACACCACTCCCTACGAGATCCCGCCGTTTGACCTCATCACTCCCGCCCACTATCTCGAAGCCTACGAGGAGGGCCTGAAGCAAGCCCGTCAGGATCTCGACAAGATCGTCAGCAATCCGGAGGCTCCGACTTTTGAGAACACTATCCTGGCCATGGACAGGATGGGCACGCTGCTTGAGCGTGTGAGCCGGGTGTTTGGCTCCGTGACCCAGACCGACATCACCCCCGAGCTGTCGGAGATCAACGACAAGGTGACTCCGATGGTGTCGGCCTACGAGGACGAGGTGTCGATGAATCCGCAGCTTTTCGCAAGGATAAAGACCATCTACGACAACCGCGCCAACCTCAATCTCGCCACCGACCAGATGCGCATGGTCGAGAGCGCCTACAACCGCTTCACCCGCAACGGGGCCCTGCTCAGCGAAGCCGACAAGGAGACGCTCAAGCAGCTCAACAACCGCCTCTCGGAGCTCTATCTGCTGTTTAACAAAAACCTCCTTGCGGCCACCAACGAGTATGAGCTCGTGGTCGACGATGAGGCTCTGCTGTCGGGTCTCCCCGAAAGCAACAAGCAGGCGGCTCTCGAGACCGGCAAGAAGCGCGGCCACGAGGGAAAATATGTCTTCACCCTCCACGCTCCCAGCCGCCTGCCCCTGCTCAAGAACGCCGACAACCGCGAGCTGCGCGAGAAGATGTATAAGGCATATTCGAGCCTGGCCTCGACCGGCGATCACGACAATCGCCCCGTGATCAACGAGATCCTCAAGACCCGCGCCGCCAAGGCCCGTCTGCTGGGCTATCCCGACTATGCGTCGTACATGACTGCCCGCGTGATGGCCGGCAAGCCCGCCGAGGCGCAGAAGCTGATGCAGCAGATGTGGGGCCCGACCGTGAAGAAGGTCAACGAGGAGGTGGCCGAGATGCAGGCTATCGTTGACCGCGAGGGTCTCGGCTTCAAGATAGCCCCGTGGGACTATTACTACTACTCCGACAAGGTGCGCAAGGAGAAGTATGACATTGACGAAAACGAGCTGCGCCCCTACTTCCAGATCGACTCGGTGAGAAAAGGCATCTTCTCGATGGCCAACCGCCTCTATGGAGTGACTTTNACCGAGATTCCCGACGCGCCCAAGTATAATCCCGAGGTCAAGGTCTACGATATGCGCGACGCCGACGGCGAGCATGTGGCGGTGTATATGACCGACTATCATCCCCGCAGCTCCAAGCGCCAGGGCGCGTGGGCAAGCAANTTCAAGGCNTCGTATGTCGACGATAACGGCAACGACATCCGCCCCATCAACTTCAACGTGTGCAACTTCACCGCTCCGACGGCCGACACCCCTTCGCTGCTGTCGCTCGACGAGGTCGAGACCATGTTCCACGAGTTTGGCCACGGCCTCCACGGCATGCTATCGCGCGCAAGGTACAAATCGCAGTCGGGCACGGCTGTTGACCGCGACTTCGTCGAGCTCCCCTCGCAGATCCACGAGCACTGGGCCTTCGAGCCGGAGCTGATGAAGACCTACGCACGCCACTATCAGACGGGCGAAGTGATTCCCGACGAGCTCATCGAAAAGCTCGAGGCATCGGCCACCCACGGCTCCGGCCTCCACATGGCCGAGCGCATCACGGCCGCATGGCTCGACATGCAGTATGGCCTGCTCAACCCCGAGGGCGACATCGACATCAATGCCTTCGAGCAGCAGGTGGTCGACGATCTCGGCGCCCCGTCGGAGGTCGAGTACCGCTACCACAGTCCCTACTTCAAGCATGTGTTTGGCGGCGAGCAGTATGCTTCGGGCTACTACACCTATATGTGGGCCGAAGTGCTCGACTGCGACGGCTTCGACCTCTTTGCCCAAAAGGGCATCTTTGATAAGGAGACCGCCGACTCGTTCCGCCGGAACGTGCTCGAAAAGGGTGGCAGCGAAGACCCGATGGAGCTCTTTGTGCGCTTCCGCGGCCACAAGCCAACTCCCGACGCGCTGATGCGCAAATATGGCCTCGANCCCAACGCCCCCAAGATCGACCTCAAGATAGCCGACGCGGAGTGATCCGCCCCCGGCATTACGATCCAGTCTCCCGGTGCCTCCGCGCTCCGGGGGCTGTCTTTTTTTTTGTTAGCGCAAAAGTTCCGATCGGATTCGTGCAGACGCAATATCACATTGATCAGTAGGTGAATATGCAAATCAAAAATTGCCCGTAAAGTTCCGCCCCGGCAAAAATTTAATTGCTATCTTTGCTGCGGTGGTCAGCCTAAAAACNCNATAGATCCATGATCATCTCGCCCAGATATTATCCGCTTATAATCCGCACCACCATCTGCCTGATGGTGGCGGCTGTGTGTGCCCTGATATATCTGCTGTTTTTTGTGAAGCCGGCCGCCCGCCACGATCCCGAGATAGATCGGGCGCTGGCGGTCGTTGACCACGATGCCGGAGAGGCNCTGCAGATACTGAGCCGATATGTGGCGCGCGATTCCGACAATGCCGCGCGCGCCAGAGCCATCCGCGGCTTCGCCGGCCATATAGTCAACGACCGTACCCACCCTCTCGACACCGCCGACATAATCATCCTGCGCAACAACGGGCGCGAGGATAATCCGCTCCTTGCCCGCGCCCTTCTCGCCTATGGCGTGATGGCCGAGGATAGGGGCGACTATCCCGTTGCCGTCAACGCNNTNGGCGAAAGCGCCGACCGCGCCCTCAGCCAGCTCGCCGACACCCTGCTCGCTGCCCGCGCCCACAGAAGCCTCGGCTATGTCTACGATGATATTTACGCCTACGATCCCTCGGCCTGTAACTTCTCTAAGGCCAGAGATCTGTTTGACGCGCTGCGCGACACCGTGAGATCCGATATCTGCCGCCGGAGTTTGGCACNGGAGCTCGGAAGGAGTTTCGACAGCGACAGAGTCGGCCTTGCGGTAGCGGTCCTCGACAGTATGCGTCAGCGCATGGAATCCACCTCAAACCTCAGNGCGAAGCGGGCATTTATCATGGCGAATATCCAACCCCGCCTGCGGAGCGGCGACTATGAGGGCGCGATCGAATATGGCCGTAGACTCCTTGGCAATGAATATTATTGCGCTCCCGAGGATTCTATGTGGGCCTATGCAATGATGGCCGGTGCGGCGGTGCGCAAAAGGAGCTTCCGGGAGGCCCGGCAGTGGATCGATTCAGCCAAGCGGTTCAGTCGCGAAGTAGCGTCAAACATAGGCGGGGTAATCCCCCTTACCCTTACGGCAACCGAGCTTGCGCTGATCGATTCCATGAACCCTGATCCGGATATCAGGATGCTTCGACGGATCCAGGACAGCGAAAACGACAGTCTGTTCGCCCGCTACAAAAGCAATATCGGCCTTCTCTCACCCTCCTACTCCATGGATATAAGGCAGGATACCGACCGCCAGAACCGCCTGATCACCATCATCATACTCCTGACCCTTACCGCAGCCATGGGCTGTGTGATCTCACATCTTTCTTCCAGCACCAATAAGCTCCGGGTCAGGCTTGCAGATATCCAGGGCAAGTGTGATAAGCTGAGCCGTTCGTGCGACGCTCTGGCAAAGAAAATTGTACAGACCGAGATCAATGCCAGTATGCTCGCGCGCGAGCTGCGGCAGAAGCAGGCCGATAATTCAGCCATAGCAGCGGAGTTGGCAGAATATCAGCGGAAAATTGCCGATCGGGAGTCGGAGATAAACGTTTTGTTAGGAAAGATAGCCGACAGTGAATCGGCCATCTCTCAGTATTCTTCCAACACCAATAGACTCCGGGCCCGGCTTGCNGATATGCAGANCGANTATGACGAGCTGAGCCGCTCATCCGACGCCATGGCAAATAGGATCGTGCAGACCGAGATCAAGACCGAACTGCTCGAGCGCGAACTGNAGCAGAAACAGACCGAGAACTCCGCCATCGCGGCTGAGATGGCTGAATATCAGCAGAAAATCGCCGATAGGGAGTCGGAGATAAACGCTCTGTTAAGGCAGATAGCCAACAGCGAATCTGCCATCTCGCTGGTGGCTCCCACCGACGATATCTTGCCCTTTATCTCCGCAATCAACAGTATAATTCTGNCAATAATACCCGATAGTCCTGACGAAAGCAAACCGTCGGGTCGATCTGGCAAAATATCATCGGAGCTACTCGACTATATACGCTCCGGCGGCTTCGAAAACTCCATATTCCCTCTTGCCTCACGAATCGAGCCCGGACTTCCTGGGGTCAATAATGAGCTTCGGTCGCTTCTCGGCAAAGAGCTTCACAAGATCCTTCTTCTGATGATTGCCGGTTTCAGCCTTCACTCCATCAGGGTCATAATGTCGATGAAGCGATCGGCCATCTATCGGCGACGCGCCCTGATAGAAGGGCATCTCCTGCAATCAAGAAAAGATTACTTCCATCTCCTTTCCGAAAAATATATCCTACACAATATTCCTACTACAAA
>WFLX010110325.1_pt1 | contig 11305 bp, 9 predicted proteins | sample 4967041 | NCBI WGS metagenome assembly WFLX01 (sample SAMN12857096, study PRJNA449069) | gut metagenome | isolation source: stool from male and female vole | host: Microtus ochrogaster | place: USA:Florida | collected 2017 | reverse complement strand
AAGAAATGACTTAGATAAAAGCTGAAATGTGTTTTGGAAACGGCTGTTTCCTTAACGCTCACTTAGAATACCATGCNGTTAGAGCAAAGGCAAGCACTTTTTGTGAAAAAAATTAAATATTTAACAATTTTTATTTTAGCTTATCTAGCCACCTTTTTACTTGGAAAAAAGCGGCTTAATTTGGCTTAAGCTATAATAAAAAGCAGATTGCAAGAAAGGAAAGATATTATGGCTCAAAACCAATTACGGGTAATTGCCCCAGCTCCTAATCAACCCACTGGAAAGAATGTATATATTGATAAAAAACGGCGCATTATTTACGTTTCTCCTTTGTTACACAAGGCATTATTGATTCCGCCTTCTTCGTATGTGAAGTTTAATCGCTATAAATCTCGTTTTCTTTTATCCTTGAGTGTGTTTTTAGTGTTGGCTACGACGTGTCCCAATTGGTTTGGTACTCCGATTTGGGTATGTGGACTCATTGCTTTAGTGGTATTTGCGGGAATCGAATATTCCTTTTATAAGTTCCAAAAGAGTTTGCCCGTTATGGAGAAGTTTGATCCGACCAAAGCCTATCCCACGATTAGTCAGGAGGTATCACCCGAATTACGGGGGAAATGTTGGTTACGCATTGTTCTGTATCTTTTACTTGGCGGGTTGNTAGTCTATNACGCTTATGATCAACATTACGATTTATGGATGTTGTTGGCTTGTTGGGCCGTTTTAGCCTATTGCGTCTATATGGCTGGTCATCTTTTGTTGATGTTAATGCATTCTCCTAAGCAAGCCTAAAGTCTTCTTTAGAGCAATAAGAAAGCTTTTGAGTGGGAATCTATTACACTAAAAAAAGAAGGAGAAGATACAATGACTACTTTTTTAGGAAATCCTGTTACTCTGGAAGGAAGACAACTTGAAGAAGGCATGATGATGCCTGATTTTGAGGTAGTGGATCTAAAACTTCAAGATGTAAAACCCATGGAACAAAAAGGGAAAAAAATTATTTTAGCTGTTCCTAGCTGTGATACGGGAGTATGTTCCCTTGAAATGGCTAAATTCATGAATGCCACTAAAAATCAAAATGAAGTGGAAGTCATGTCCGTTTCTATGGATTTGCCATTTGCCCTCGCTAGATGGTGTCAAGCTCAAAACAATGAAAATTTAAAAGTGTATTCTGATTTTAAAAATTGCGATTTTGCCGCAAAAACGGGTACACGTATGGCAGAAAACGGCTTATTGGCTCGTTCTGTATTTGTGACCGATGAAGATGGGAAGCTCGTTTATGTTGAATACGTCCCTGAAGTCAGTCATGAACCAAACTATCAAGCTGCATTAAAAGCTGCAGGATTGAGTGAATAATTTTAATTTAAAAAGCGTCTTTCTGGTTGTGGACCAAAAGACGCTTTTTTTATGATTACTGAATGGATTCAATAGTATACGAGGCGTTAAATGTTTCGGCGGGCAAAAGCATCATTGTCCCTTCGCGTTTTTCAAAGGGAACATCTACTTTTTCAAAATCCGCATGACCAAACCAAGGTTCAATGCAAATAAAGGTATTTCCTTCTCCCGGATTCCAAAGAGCTACACTTGGAAATCCTTCAAAGCCTACTTTCATTCGTGGTTCATCTTTGTAATAAAGAGTGGCACTCGTGGCTTTAATTTGATCGAAGACCAAAGTAGCGTATTGTTTTAAGTCATTATAGGAAAGATTCCAAGTATCCAAAATTTTTGGTTCACGTTGAACGGGACTTAAATCTTTAAAGAAAACAATTTGTTCGGCTTCTTTTACAGGATCAAAGCGAATGGAGAAATCCTCAAAAGTCTCTTTTTCATTGCGAACAGTTTGAAAAGCGGGATGGAGTCCAAAAGAAAAAGGCATAGGTTTGATTCCTGTATTGGTAATTGCATAGGATACCCGAACCCCATTTTCAAGCAAGGTATACTTTAACACAAAGTGAAAATCAAAAGGATAACGACTCTTAGTCTCTTCATTGGCATCAAAGGTGTAAATGATGCTTTGGCCATCCTCACTAAGTGTTCCATTTAAATCTTCATAGCGAATAAGGCCATGATTTTTCATGGTATAGGTTTTCCCTTCCCAAGTATAGCTACCATCTTTCCAAGTACTACCTACCATGGGAAAAAGGCTAGGATTTCGACCAGACCAGCCTTGATCGGCTTGATATAACAATTCTTGACCTAATTTTTTATCAAAAATCGAAAACATCTGACCAGCCGGATTATTCGTAGTTAAAGAAATTCGATCGTTTTCAAGATGAAGTGGAGTATTCATACTAATAATTCCTCTAGATGCGATTGGTTGTAAACCGCTGTCATAGATGAGGATAAGACGGCAAGATAATGGATGCAAGCCCAAATTTTAAGCAAAAAGCTTAAAAAAAGCGAAGTGATTTCACTTCGCTTTTTCTTAGCCCTGATGGAAGTTGGCAAGAAGTTTAGCCCGTTGTGGACCCTTTAGTTTTTTAATGGCTTTGGCTTCAATCTGGCGAATCCGTTCTCGGGTGACGTTAAATTTTCGTCCAATTTCTTCTAAGGTCCAAGTTCGGCCATTGTTTAAACCAAAACGCAGACGAATAACTTCTTCTTCGCGTTCGGTTAAAGTAGACAAAACTTCTTCAATCGTCTCCTTCAACAATTGATTGTGCGTATATTCTTCTGGAGTGAGAGTCGATTTATCCTCGATGAAATCTCCAAGGAAAGTGTCGTTTTCATCTCCTACAGGAGTTTCCATAGAAACGGGATCAAGAGCCGAACGCTGAATTTCGGTAACACGCTCAGCTGTCATATCTTCCATTTTTTCGGCAATTTCTTCCGGTAAGGGATCGCGCCCTAAATCTTGCACCAACAACCGTTGAATACGGGTCATCTTGTTGATCGTTTCCACCATATGAACGGGAATGCGGATCGTTCTCGCTTGATCAGCGATCGCTCGAGTAATAGCTTGACGAATCCACCATGTAGCATAAGTGGAGAATTTAAAGCCTTTCGTATAATCAAATTTTTCAACGGCTTTGATCAAACCGATATTTCCTTCTTGAATTAGATCAAGGAATAGTAAGCCACGGCCTACATATTTCTTAGCAATTGATACTACTAAACGTAAGTTGGAGTCGATTAAGATCTGTTTGGCTTCTGGATCTCCAGCTTCAATGCGCTTTGCGACCTCCACCTCTTGAGTCGGTGTCAAAAGAGGAATGGCACCAATTTCTTTGAGGTAGGCTTTTACAGGATCGCTCGTTTTTGCATTGGTTGATTCCGCAAAGACTCGTTCTAAGCGAGCCAATTCTTCTTCTCGATCTTCGGCATCTCCATCTTCATTGTCATCTAAATCGTCTTCATCTACATCTAAGTCACTTGCGTCGAGTTCACTCGCTTCGACTAAGTCTTTATCAACGTTTTCTTCAGAAACTTCCTCTTCAGCTTCTCCCAGTGCGTTGATTTTATGCTGTTGGCACCAAAGGATTAAGTCATTAATTTGATCATCACTCAAATTCAATTTATTTAAGGCAAACGTAAACTCTTTTTGATCAAGAGGTGTGCCGCTTTCCTTTGAGGCTTCTAGCACCAATTTGACATCGTCAATGCTTGAAAATGTTAGACNCTTTTTATTTGTTTTTCCNNCCATTCANATTTTCCTTTCAAATCAAACGCGCTTCGTGCTTATTACCATATTGGCATAAGCTCCAATCTTTGAATCAAAAAATGCTCTATCTTGCAAGCATTTTTTCGCCGGTGGATTGCCATGGCTGGCTTGCAGATGGATGATTTTCCGTTGCATTTTCTAACATATTTTTAAACTGAACATTTTGTTCTTGTTGCTCTAAATGGTCTTCTTTGGCTTGAGTAGAGGAATCAGTGTCACAAAATTTACGAATTTCTTCTAATCGAGCTTCTGTTTCTTCATACCCCAGTTCAAACCAAGCCTTCAGTTTTTTAGGATCTGTAGTATAGCGCGTAACTCCAATATTTTTTTGGGGACGAATAACCAAGGCTTTTCCTTGGGCTTCAAGTTGTTCTACTAAAGACCATTGTTTTTCATAATTAAGATGTCTATTTTTTAAATCTTCTACAATTTTAGGATCATGATAAACAAGCTTGGTTAACCACCATTGCCATCTTGGAGCTGGCTTACGACGATAGCCTTTTTCTTTCGTGGACAAAACAACCACTTTGGTACAACCCTGAGACAATGCTTGTTCGACGGAAATCATATCCACTAAACCTGCATCAAAATAATGTTGGCCATTAAAAGCATAGGGCTTAGCTAAAAGCAATAAAGCACAGCTAGCCTTAATCAAGGTCATATCAGCATCCACATAAGGCTTGCCAAAATACTCCACTTTACCGCTTTCCATATTATAGACCCCTATATCCATCTCGGTTTCGGAGCCAAAAAAAGTCATAAAGTCTAAAGGAGCGTGTTTTTCAATATATTTATTAGTCGCTTCCAATCCAAAAAGATTTCCCTCTTTTAAAAATGATCGCCATCCCATCGCATCTTTTTGGCTTGCGGCATCAATAGCTGTAACTCTTAAACGAGGAATTTGTCTTGCTACATAAGCTAAGAGAACCTCAGCTCCCGCTGAGATTCCAACACTATAGGGAAAATAAATATGATGTTTTAAAAAGCATTCCAATACTCCAGCAGAATAGGCAATTTTTGTTCCGCCTCCTTCTACTACTAATCCTACTTTATCCACGAGTTGAATCACTTGCCTTAGGACAAGCGCCTCCTTGGTTACTAGTAGGTATTCGAACAATTCCTTCAGCTACAGCGGCTTGGGCTACGGCCTTTCCAACAACCTCTTTAACTCTTGGGTCTAAGGCATTAACAATCACATATTCTTCGGATAATTCTTCATCCGAAATTAAAGAAGCTAAAGCTTCACTCGCCGCGAGTTTCATCTTTTCACTAATTCGTGTAGCTTTCGCATCCAAAGCGCCGCGAAAAAGAGCTGGGAAAATCAAAACATTATTAATTTGATTGGGATAATCACTACGTCCACAACCCACCACTTTGGCTCCAGCTGCTTTGGCTTTTTCAGGAGTAATTTCGGGAACTGGATTGGCCATTGCAAAAACAATAGCATCAGAATTCATCGAAGCAATCATTTCTTCTGACACCAAATTGCCCTTAGAAACGCCAATAAAAATATCAGCGCCTTTTAGGGCATCCGCTAAAGTACCACTTTCTCCTTGCGAATTTAAGCGCAATGCCAAATTTTTTTGCATAGCGTTAGCCGCATTGTTAGGAGTGACGATTCCTTGTACGTCGCATTGGCGAATCGTTTTAAAGCCGTAGTCAGCTAAAAGTTTAGCAATAGCACAACCAGCCGCTCCTGCTCCAGAGAATACAACTTTCACTTCTTCTTTCTTTTTACCCGTTAGTTTTAACGCGTTAATTAAAGCGGCTAAAACCACACAGGCTGTACCATGTTGATCATCATGAAAGACTGGAATATTTAAACGTTCTTGAAGTTTTTCTTCAATTTCAAAACAACGAGGCGCAGCAATATCTTCTAAATTAATTCCACCAAAAGAAGGTTCCAAAGCAGCAATTACATCGACAATTTGATCAACCTCTTGAACATTTAAAACCAGAGGAATGGCATTAATATCTCCAAGTTCTTTAAACAATACACATTTGCCTTCCATTACCGGCATTCCAGCTAAACCACCAATATTCCCTAAACCCAATACAGCTGACCCATCGGAAATTACCGCAATGGTATTACCACGACCGGTATAAACGTAACTTTGTTCTGGATCCTTTTCAATTTCTAAACAAGGAGCGGCAACTCCTGGAGTATAAGCAATAGCCAAGTCCTCATTGGTTTCAAGTTTTGGCTTAGATATTACATCCAATTTCCCTTTCCAATTAGCATGAGCTTCTAAGGCTTTTTTTGCGTAATCCATCGATTAACCCTCCAAAATTTTACAAATCACATCCACCATCTGGTTCATTTTATTAATGGAAACAAACTCATAACGACCATGGCAATTGGCTCCACCTGTGCCTAAGTTTGGAGTAATTAAACCTTTTACTGTTAACATTGCTCCATCGGTTCCGCCACGAATTGGAGTACTTGTAGGCGTTATTCCAACACTTTTCAAAGCCTCTTTAGCTTTTTCCACCGCTTCCATATTTCCTTGTAAATAATCTTTCATATTGTAATAACGATCGGTGATTTCAAGATGACAACAATCTTCATACAACGTATTCGTAAAAGCCGCAGCTTCTTTTAACAATTCCTTTTTTTGTTCAAATAAAGTAAGATTATGATCCCGAATTAAGTATTCTAAACGAGCCCACTCACACTCTCCCTCTATTGAGATTAAGTGTAAAAATCCTTCTCGGCCTTCGGTAAATTCTGGGCGTTGGGCTTGAGGCAAGCTAGCCGCAAAGTGAACGGCTGCGGCCGCTGCATTAATCATGCGGCCTTTGGCTGAACCGGGATGAATCGAACGTCCATGGAATGTAACCACAGCTTGAGCCGCATTAAAGGTTTCATAATCCACCGAATCAATATCCGTTCCATCAAGGGTATAGGCAAAATCAGCCGGAAAACGGCTCAGATCAAAGTTTTTGACCCCTCGCCCAATTTCTTCATCAGGGGTAAAGGCAATATAGACATTGCCATGAGGTAAATCGTCTTGGATGAGACGTTCTAAAGTTTCCATGATGATCGCAATGCCGGCTTTATCATCGGCTCCTAGCAAAGTCGTCCCATCTGTTACAATTAAGTCATCGCCAATTACATTTAAAAGTTCTGGAAAGCGACTTGGATCCATAGAAAAGCGCTCATTTAAAACAATCGTATTGCCATCATAATTGGACACAATGCGCGGATTCACATTGGCTCCACTCATTTCGGCAGCTGTATCCATATGAGCAATCAAGCCAATGGCTGGCAAATGAGTTCCAGCTTCATTGGCCTCAAGACTAGCATATACAATTCCATAAGGATCTACTTCGGCATTTTTAAGGCCCATATCTTGTAATTCTTTTACCAATTCATTGGCTAGCTTCAGCTGTTTACTCGTAGATGGGGAAGTGGATGAACTTGCATCGGATTGCGTATCAAAAGAAATATAGTTTAAAAATTTATCTACAATACTCATGCTTTTTCCTCTTTCCTAAGTTTTAATCACATAATTTGTAATTTTTGTGTTTCACTATCGATTTAATAAAAATCCAATTTTTCTCCTCTTCACTTTTACCTTTGGTTCGAAAATGAAAGGGGATTTCGTATCCTAAATTATAATCCAAGAAAACCTTGGACAGAGAAAACCAAGAGTATAGAAATACAAGGAAATCAAGAAAATTGCTTGAATCGCTATTGGTGAAATGCTTTTCACAATTAATCTTTTTATTTTTTTCTAAAATTCCCTAGAAGGAGTTCTAAAGACTAAGAAAATTCTTAATTTTTAAACCTCATTTGTTTTAAAAGAATCAAGGAACATCAAAGAAAAATTGAAGAGAAATAGAGTCCAAATAAGGGAAATCAATTTTTCTATTCTTGCAAAAAAAAACCGGCCGTAGCCGGTAAAAATTAACGAAGAGCTGCTCCTAAACCAGGAACAATTTGTTTTTTGCGGGAAACGTATCCTTTTTCTTCAAAGTCTTCTAAAGCGTCCTCTATCTTTTTGGCTTCTGGACCAGCAGCAATGAATCTTGATCCTGAACCTTCCACATCGGTAAAGACCATGACCCAAAGACTGGCTCCTTGTTTGACTACTTCTTCTTCCATAAACTTCTTAAAAGGTTGAGCAATCTCATCCACTTGTTTGTAATCGAAGACGAAAACTTGACTAATTTCTGTTTTCACTCCAGAAAGATCGAATTCTTTACAGTCTTGATAAAGAATGTCTTTAAATTCTTTGTCCTCAATGGTGGCGGTATGACGGAAAAGATCCTTAGCCATTTCAGCTGCGTTGAGTCCATATTCTTTTTCAATTCGTGCAGCCGTAAATTTGTCTGTGGGCGTACAAGTCGGCGATTTAAAATTCATGGTGTCACTGATCATGGCATACAAAATAAGTTGAGCGATCTTCGGTTCCATTTGAATGCCATATTCCTGATACATCATCGCAATAATCGTATTTGACGATCCAACAATCATATTTCGAAAAACAATTGGTCGGCTCGTTTCAATGTCTCCAATACGATGATGGTCAACAATTTCTAAAATCTCGCCTTGATCACGGTCATCAATAGATTGCTTGGATTCATTATGGTCAACCAAAATAAACTTTTTGGGTTCAGCTTTCAATAAATGATAGCGAGCCACAGATCCTACGATTTTCTTTCCTTCGACTACAGGATAGGAAGAGTGACGAGTCATCAACATTTTCTTTTCCACATCCTCTAAGTATTCCGTAGGATGGAATTCAACGGCTTTATCGTGAGGAGTCATGATAAATTCCACTGGGATAGCTCGATAAANCATTTGAATGATCTTCATTAAGTTATAAGGAGTACTGATTAAGGTCACACCCATTGTTTTGGCCATCGCAAAAATATAATCATTGGGTACAAAATTTTCAGCGATAATGATAACCGAAGCTCCTTTAGCCATCGCTTTAATCATGTCATCTTCATGATCGTTTAAAACCATGATGGCTCCCGTTAAATCGCGCTCCATCATTTTTTTATCCGAGATCCGTACATCTCCGCTCTTTTGACGATTTCCTTTATAGAGAATTTGACCATGAACTACATCACGCAAATTTTCATCTGGAGTATCTTTTAATAAATTACGGGTGATATTGAGATCTTGCATTTGAACTTTTGAAATGTCCGCTAAAGTGACCATTCCCGCAAAATCACCTTCATCATCTAAGACATAAATGGTTTTGGTATTGTTCTCAAGCATTAAATCCCAACCATAGCGTAAAGTATCCGCACGGTTAATGAGAACCGCTTCATCAATTTCAATTTCTTCTAAGGAATTTTTAGCCGTCGTCAGACGAATAGGGGCTGGAACCCCTACTTTTTTTAAAATATATTTGGTTTCCGGATTCAAATGTCCAAGACGAGCCGGAACTACATTTTCTCCTAGCTTTTGTTTTAAAGCAGCAAGAGTAATTGCGGCACAAATAGAGTCGGTATCCGGTCTTTTATGACCAATAACATAAACAGGCTGATTCATAAGTGTAGGTCCTTTTCTACTTATTATCTCTTACTAAAAGAGAAAGGTACCTTCAGTTTACCATGAGGAAAGTTTGGCACGAATGATCATTCTTGAGAAGAGCAGATTGCCGTGTTTTCAGTCTTGGGAAGTTGANTCTAAATCGTTTTTTTGATCATTCGATTGGGGTTCATTGACGGCAAGCTTTAAAGCACGTTTAGCCGTAAATTTTACTGTTTTACTAGCTGGAATCGTAATTCTTTCTTTTGTAGTAGGATTAATTCCTTGCCGTTCACAGCGTTCTTTCACTACAAATTTTCCAAAATTGGCTAAGTCTACATCATTTCCTTGGACGAGTTGGTGAGTTATTTCTTCTAAGAAAGCAGAAAAATATTGATTTACTGTCTTTTGAGGAAGAGAAAGATCNTTGGCTAAAGAAGCAATAAGATCTTTTTTTGTAACTATGCTCATATGAGGCTCCTTTTTTCCCATCATAACAAAGCTTAGGATTCTTTAACATTAAAATGTCTAGACAATTTAAAAGGACCCAAGGCTTCCTAGGACTTTTATTTTCGTCTATCTTTTCTCTACTTTCCTAAAGCAGTNAGTNGCNATTGATCTGTTTTATTAAAAACAAATCAGGCAAAATAAAGTTTCAAGAGCTAAAGAAAATATCTTAGTAAGAAGAGAAAAAGATGATAAAAAGAAATATTCAATTAAAGTAAATAGTAAAGGCAAAGAAAAAGAAGAAAAAGCCAAAAGATAAAGGAATTAAAAAATTTCTGAATTATAGAAAAGAAAGAAACAATTTAGAGCGAAGTAAAAATATTTCAAGAAAAAAAAACTGAATCCAATGGATTCAGTGTTCTAATCAATAATGGTGCCGGCACGCGGAATTGAACCACGAGCTCATCCTTACCATGGACGTGTATTGCCATTATACTATGCCGGCAAGTTGTAATAGAGTTGTAGGACTTTCATCGGTTACTTGGATAGTATACCGAAGCCTATAGAAAAGTACAAGGGAAAATCAAAAAAAGTTTTCTAAAATTCGAATAGAAAAATTAACCTCCTCTATGATCAAAAAAAGGACAAAAAATTACGAAAATAATAGTTAAAACTTTCAAATGAAAGTGTTAGACTGAAGACACATAGATTTAAGTCTATAAAGAAAGGAAAGCAACTATGAGAAAGTTGAATATTGGTGTGATTGGAAATGGAAAAGGAGCCAATCGCTATCACATTCCATTTATTCTCAATCGACCAGAGACTTTAAATTTAAAAGCAATTTATGCTCGCAATCTTCAAAAAGAAAGTCCATGGAAAAAAATCGATGGAGTTTGTTATACAGATGATTTAGACGCTCTTCTTCATGATCCAGAAATCGATCTAATTGATATTTCCACCCCAGTGGCTACCCATTATTCTTTGGCCAAACAAGCCCTTGAGGCGGGAAAAAACGTTTTAGTGGATAAACCTTTCGTAGAAACTTTAGACCAAGCCAAGGAACTTTTCGCTCTAGCCAAAGAAAAGGGATTGATTTTAGCCTGTTATCAAAATCGTCGGTATGATAGTGATTTTCTGACCACCAAAAAAATAATCGAAGAGGGAATACTTGGAGATCTTTTGGAAATTGAGATGGCCTACGATTACGATCGACCAGAGGTTCCCGATCAAACCAAGGAATTCTCTAAAGAAAATTCTTTCTTATTCGGTCACGGCTCGCACACCATTGATCAAGTGGTTAGCTTATTCGGAACTCCTGATCGAGTAGTCTACGATGTACGTCAACTCAATGGAAAGGGTCGAATGAACGATTATTTTGATATCGATCTATTTTATGGAAACCTCAAAGTTTCAGTAAAAAGTAGCTATTACCGAGTGAACAAAAGACCACGCTTTATTTTAACGGGACGTAATGGAAGCTTTGTCAAACAAACAGAAGATCGCCAAGAAGAATTTTTAAAGCGTTTTGAAATGCCTGACACCCCAGGATTTGGTGTGGATCGAGAAGAGGATTATGGCCAATTAATTTTACGAAATAAACCAACACAACCCATAGTCAGTGAAGTGGGGGATTATTCCCGAGTTTATGATGATTTATACGAGGCGATCCTTTTAGGTCAACCTTTAAAAGTTCGTCCAGAACAAACTCT
>WFLX010089681.1_pt1 | contig 11306 bp, 13 predicted proteins | sample 4967041 | NCBI WGS metagenome assembly WFLX01 (sample SAMN12857096, study PRJNA449069) | gut metagenome | isolation source: stool from male and female vole | host: Microtus ochrogaster | place: USA:Florida | collected 2017 | reverse complement strand
ATAGGCGTAGGGTGCCTCAGCCCGAATCGCTTCTTCCCACTTTTTCAAAATATCCCTTCTGCCTTTTAAATCGCTGCGATTCGGATCTATAGGCGTAATGAGATGGAAGTTTTCCATGAACCGGCGAAATTCCTCATCATTCCCCCTAATTGCTTCACTTCGGGGTTTTTTTCGTCCGGCGCCGTGACTAGCGCTCCAAAGGCAGTCCGTGTTTCCCAGTCACCGAAGCAGATAGCTGGAACTGCCCATGGAACCTGGTATCATCACCGGTTCGCCGTAACAGGCAAACTCCGTGCCTTCCATCTCCTCACAGCCGCCGGCACAGCAGGCTCCNTTGCNATGAATATANTNCTNNTCANCGTNGATCTGCTTCTTCCAGATATAATTGTNGGGNGCGTNATACAGCAGTTTCATATCAAACTCGCCCAGCACCCCAGTCAAAGCATCCTGAATCATNAAACCAAGAAACAANCGGNTGGCAAAGCCAAAGTTAGCCGCATTACNGGAANCAGACCAGAAACGGTTCCATGCATCTGATGCCGCACCAGCCTCCGGTATTGGATAANTCTTATTCTCTGGATATGACAGTCCGACAGGATAAATCTCCTTGCAGATTTTGTGGTTCAACAGGCCGCTATGATGCCCGATCATGAGAGAACCTGCATGTAACATCACTACCACGGCTCCCTTTTTTATCTTCCATGCATTGGCGGTCTGGCTGTCATATATTTCTGCGACCCGCTGCACTTCCAGAAAGTGATTGCCGCCTCCTATAGTGCCAATCTGATCATCATAGGATAACTGCTCATAGCTGCCGATAAAATCTTCCAGCCCTTCCGTATAATCCGCTTTCAGACTTCCCCGAAACACAGTGCGGTTCAGCCATTTCTCCTGAATTTCGGGCTGATAATACCGCCATAATCCATTCTTTTCACTGTCCTGATGCGTTTCCAGCAACCCTTCCAGGCCATAGTGGAACAATGCCTGCCGCTGCCTTCCCGTCATGGGAATCTGCCTGCCGCCTTCAAAAAAGATGTAGCGGATTTTCTTTGTTAATTCGGGAAGCTTCTCCTGAATCTGTTCTTCCGACAGATCAGTGATATAAAACCGCATACCGCAGTTAATATCATTTCCCATTGCCTGGGGAACCGCAAAGCCCTTCGTCATCATCACGGTTCCAATGGGAATACCCGCTCCCTTATGAAAGTCCGGCGTCAGAATGAACTTCTCGATCCGCTGCCCGTCTCCCCGGAAGAAGCCCGGTGCCGTCTCCAGCCGTTCCAATGTTTCCTCCAATGCTGTCATCTGGTGTAATTCCGCCATTGCGTTTTTATCCGGTGCGGAACCATCCGGCAAATAGCAGGATATCACATTATTTCTGTCCCTGTATTCAATTTTATATACCATAATGCTCCTTTTTCCATAAATTCAGATTGTTGAATTGCTCAATACTGTTATCCTACCATAAACTCACTCGCAATTCCATTAAATTTTGTTTATTCTTCNAGCATCATCAAGTAACTGTCCAACCTTGCATTCACATAACCTGCAAACAGCTTTTCCATTGCACCAAGATTATGCTTTACATGNTATTCATCAAACGCATTNTAATAAGAAATCCGGTCTGNAAACTTAATGTCAATTGGCGGATATCCGGCTTTCATCAATTCCAAATTCACAAGCAGCCTCCCNGTTCTGCCATTTCCATCAATAAAAGGNTGAATCCCCTCGAATTCAATATGNAANCGTGCAAGCCNNGNAATGATATNNTCTGTACTATTTCTATAAGCCTCCAGCAACTGTTCCATCTTAGGCTGGATCAAATACGGCTGAACCGGTTCATGTTTTGCTCCCATAATCCTGACAGGAACTCTTCTGTAAACACCCCGATCCTCCCGTTTATCCGCCAATACAAGATAATGAATCTGCTTGATGATACTCTCCGATAAAGGAATCTGATCTTTTACCAAATCGCTCACAAAATCAAATGCCTCTTTATGCCCGACAGCCTCCATATGGTCTTTTAACGGCTTCCTGTCAATCGTCAGACCACGCAAAACCATATCCGTCTCACGCAAGGTCAGAGTATTTCCCTCAATTGCATTGGAATTATAGGTGTACTCAACAATGAATTCCTCTGTCAGACGTTCCAATTCCCCCTCTGTCAGCGGGCGTCTGGTATCTAGTTCTTTTTTCTTCCTCTCTATAGCTGTCAGTAAACTTTCTGTTGCCTTAAACCTTCCATCCTCTGGTTTTCTCGCATCCGCCGGTATCATCCAACTGCGTCCTTCACGGGTGACACCGGAAACTTTGCCTTCTGCGCATAATATTCGCACACGCCTGTCAGAAATCCCCCATTTCTCAGCAGCCTGTTTTACTGTCATATACATCAATAGTAACCCTCGCTTTCCAAAACATTATACCATGATTACTTCGTAATCACGGTATGGATGGCCATCCGGCCGTTTACTGCCATGAATATGGTAACATTATACCATGAGCGCAGAAAATCAAGCGGCTGCGAAGCAGGCTTGTATTTTACTAAGTAAAATCATTATATCCCCTTTTCGGAACAATATCAATCAAAAAGGAATAATATTCTCCGTTTTTCGGAATAAAAAAGATTCGAAAATACAATTTCTGCTTTCCGAATCTTGATTCCTACTTTTTACGAAATGCAATAGAAATTACTATCGTTAAATTCTGCAACAAGCTCCATAATATTTTCCAATGAATCTGTTATCTTCCATGGTTTACACTCTTTTTTCTCAGAACAAAAATTGTGTTTTCTATCANTTAATATTGACTTTATTCCAACTCTGCTAGNACCGTAAATCTCATCCACATAACTATCTCCGACAAAAACAGCGTCTTCTTTACTACACTCCTCTTTTCTCAAAATATAATGATAAAATTCCGGATCAGGTTTATATTTGCATATGAGTTCTGAAGTATATACCTCGTCAACCATCAATCTGTTTCTTTTTAAATCTTGATACAATGGTTTATTATCAGTAGTAGATCCAATAACCACTTTATACTTTCGCCGAAGATTATCTATTGATGATAAAGTTTCAGCAAAACATTTTCTTTTTCCTAATGTATCGAGCATTATTTTAACATCACTAGTAAAATCTCGGCATATATCATATTTAAGATACAGCTGTTCTAAATCTAATTCAAAAATCGCTTCCTCATTTATAAATACTTTAGAATTGGCATTATCCATGTTGAAGCGACGTTGTTTTTTCCAATCTTTATAAAATTCTTCCGGATTAATATCTTTGTCTTGTAATGACAAATTTTTTTCACCGCATCCAATGAACCTGTTCCTGTTGAAATCAAAGTTCCATATACATCAAATATAATTAATTTCATCCATATCTCCATTCCAACACCTTTTCAGTTGACACCCCAAATAATCATTTCTATTTTGATATTATTTCTTGAACATTTCCCTCTAACAAAACTAATTGTCGGTCTTTATATAATAATATTTTGTTGTAAAAACTTAATGAAAACTCTCTATTATTAAAAGCAATTGCTTCTACTGAGTTAATATTATATTTCTTTATTCAACATTAAAATAATGGAAAAGAATAAGTTTTGTTAACCCCTTCCTTGATATTCACTATCAATAAAAATTCCTAAATCATATACTTTATTACCGTCCCACCATAGTTTTACAGGATCCCAAATTCCTGCAATAATCTCTTCAACTTTGCTACAAAAAAACAAATCAGAACATAGTTCGTAAAAATACATAATAAATTTTCTCGCTAAACTAATATCCCCTTTTTCTCTTAGATTTGATTTTTTATAAACTTTGACATATAACGCAGCTAATTCATCAATACTATCATAGCCCATCGGTTCAATAAAAACATCCAACTATATCCCCCAATTTTTATTATAACACATTGCCCTCCACTCACAGTATACATTGATATGGAGCAAAATATTTAAAAGGCACATTATCACAATGTGCCTTTTATTCATCCACAATTCAATTAGAATGAAATTCCACGATTTTGCAAATATGTCATAAAACCATTTGATGCTCCCATATCTGTTAACTTTTTTTCTATTTTATAGTTTGGTCTTACATAAAGTTCAAACAATCCTCTAACTTCCTGAATTTCATTTGAATCAAAAAGAACTTTGGCTGTCAAAGCACAGTTAGCATCAACTGTTTCCCCATATAAAATATGCAAATCTCCATTGGTCAGCTTTATTGCAAAAAAACCTTTTATTTCATCTAAATTAGGATTATCTCGCTCTCTAATAATATAGTGTTCGGCTACCTTCTTTCTCGCTCCTGCACCATAATAACTCTCCAATAATTCTATAAATCCTTGAAATGAATGTGCATCCGCAGAAGGCGCAACAAAAGGCTGATGTGTTATAATATCATAAACAGAATCAGGTATTAAACATAATCGGCGAGTTTTAATCCCCGCATCAACCAAATCTTTTAACTTTTCTGTCCATAATCTCTCATATCCAGCATCGGCAATCCACTCTTCTTCTGCGAATCCAGTCATTGCCCAAATCTCACCATTAAATTTATTTTTGTTTTCTGCTTTATCTTTTAAAATAAGTTCTGCCAAAAACATTAATTCTTGGTAATATTCATTAGGTCTCAGATTACCAGAATTGTTATTATTAACTGCAGACTGTATAACTTTGCAGACCTCGCCAAAACGTCGATATGCAAATCTTTGGATTCTATCATTGCCAGATAAAAAAACTTGCTCTAAAACAGGACTGATATGCTTCATCTTTTCAGATAGCTCATTGACACTATTATCAATCTTCTGTATATCACTTTCACTTTTATTTTGCCCTTGAGTGATAGAAATCTGAAGCAATACTACCGGAATAGAAATACCAGCTCCTATAATTGATAACCGCATATCTGAATCAAGTTCTTTTCCTTCTGGAATAAGGCAAGTAATAATTATTGCTGCGAGGGGCGATAAAATTTCCAAAACAAGAATGACAATGTCCCAAAAAGTCCATTTCTTGTGCATTACAAAACTCACCTACTTTAAAATAATCATTTTTTGCTATCCTCAAATTCATATTTTGATAGTGGATCTGATCCCAGATAGCCTCCATCTGCAACAATAGTTGTGCCATTAACAAAACTCGACTCTTTGGAAAAAAGGAAATATGCTACATTAGCAATTTCTTCATCCGTACCTAAACGTCCAAGAGGTGTAAGACTTCTGGACTTGTTAAATATTTCATCAGTGTCCATTTCTCCACCAATCCATCCTGCTGGCAGTGCATTAATGCGAATTCCCCGTTGTCCCAAATTATTTGCCAATGTTCTCACAAGATTGTGAATTGCTGCTTTTGTTGCCGCATAAGCAGAGGCACCATAAGATCCACGATATGCCTCTGTACTTGTAATAATAACTATTGACCCTCCTTGTACTATCTGATTCTTTAATTCGTGAATAAGATAATTCGGTGCCGTCAAATTAATAGCTAAACTCTTGTCCCACATTTGATGTTCAAAATGATCGGGATTTTCCATGTAGAAAAAAAACTGTGCAAAAATCATACCACAAATTTCACCGCTAACTGACTTAACAAAAGTTGCAAGCTCATCCCGTGAAGCCAAATCCACTTGCTGCAATGTTAATGTTTCTAAGGGAAACTCCGCCTGCATCTTTTTTGCATTATCGGCATATTCTTCATCAAAAGTGCCAATAACACTATATCCTTCACTGATAAGCTTTCTAGTAATAGATTCTGCATAACCCGTTTTTGCTGCTCCAATAACTACAACTTTCATAGGTAACCTCCTTAAATATATTTTTGAATTTTATGGGTGTAAATAGGGATATTGCTCATCCGAAAATCCAATGTTCTTGGCAATTTTACGAATAGCTTTACAAGTTTGTGGTTTTTGTCCAATTAATTTTCCCGTCTCATTTTGTACTTCTCCAAGACAGTATCCACCACAATGTTCTCGCACCTCACACTGCATACAGTGTTTCATATTTTCTATAGTTCTTGCTTTTAAAACTGTTACTTTAGATTCATCAATGTCAAATTGCTTCTTTTCTTTATTCCATTTTCCATATACAAAACATTCCATGTGTTTAGGACTGTTCCCAAATGTCACTAAATCACAAGCAGAAATAAATCCATCTGTTGTAAAGTGAGGTACAGGTGTACAAGCGCGACAATGACGATTACAAATCCCATCAAAATTACATGTTAAAAAGCTTCCATAAAAAATTTCTTTTTCTTTAGCATACTTATATGCTTCAATATACATATCAGCATATAAATTCATGTCAAAACGGTAATTATTTAATTTTGTTGAATCATTACATACTGGTATATCACCAACAGTAGGAAACACTGGATCAGACCATATGTATTTTATTCCTAGTTCTTTAAAGTAATCAATAATTTGCATCTGACGATGAATATTTGCCTCAGTAATTGTTACACGAGCTCCAACCATTAAATCTCGAGTGCCCTTTTTCTCAATAAGCCACCTAACATTATTTTCAATAATGGGTGCAGATGGTTTTCCATTCGCACAAGGTCTATTAAGATTTTGAATGTCAGGCTCTCCATCAAATGATATCCATATAATATTTAGATTATCAAGCAACCAAGTTCGAATATCTGGTCCAAAACATCCATTAGTTTGTAGTTCAGTAGTCAATAAGTCTCCTGCTTTTTGTCGTGCATATACCACAATTTCCTTCATAAGTGAAAAAGCTTGTGTTGGCTCACCTGGACCATAAAAACGAATATGTCTACTTGAACTATTAGAAAAATAATAGTCTACACCAGCTTTAGCAATATCCAATGACAAAGTCTGTTCCTCCAACTGAGCTCTTTCTTCTCTATTATAACAATAGACACATCGAAGATTACATCTCGTAGTCAGAAAAAAAGAAGCCATTTGTTTGTTCATATGCGGCATANNTCCCCNCCTTTCCACAATATGTTAATTTNTATTANNTAATATNTAANNAACATCCCTTTCACTTTTCAATGTGCATCGCAANCTTNTTACAACTGACAANATGACTTTCATCTCATAATCNGAACAATCNCTCNNTTCCTTCATAANCACATTCTTTATTTCCGAATTATCTGACACTTCTGGATAAAACACTTCATAAAGCGGTAAATCCAACTCCCTCACTAACATACACAGCAACTCAAACTTCGGGTTTCCAGTATTCTTTTCTATATCTATAATCGTTCTTTTACAAACACCAATTTTCCCTGCCAATGCTTCTTGAGATAAATTTTTCTTTTTTCTTGCTGTTTGAACAGCATTCCCCAATGCACCCATTAATTGTTTCATCTAACTCACCCCTATAAAATTTTAAACTGCATTTTTTGCGTCGTCAATCCGACCACATTTCACCAAAATATGAGTTCTTATTCACTATTTCGACAGATAGAAATAATAAACCAGATTTAAGCAGCTATCAGTATCATTCTATATTAAAAATCCGGTCTATTTTGAAGGCAAATTGCTCCAAAACAGACCGGAAACCTCTGTGTCTTATTTAATTGTTCAATTGCCCCTCAAACTTCCACACTGCCTCAATCCTGTTTCCTGGATAGATAATGACCTTTTTAATCAGTTTTTCTTTCATATCCTCTGTCAGTTCTTCCTCTTCCAGAAATGCTATAGCCTGATCTACTTTTCTTTGGGAGCCTTCCTGTTTGGTTTCCTCTTCTTCCTGTGCTTGCTGAAGTGCTACAAGTTCTTGCTCCAGCTTCTCCATATCGGCATCATACTGTTTCTTCTCGTTTAGAAAAAATCTCTTTCTAGTTTTCCATCAGCGTATTTATCGTACAGTGCAATCCAGCTTTTTGTGCTGCCTCAATTAATCTCATTACGGCATTGATCCTGGCACTAACGGATAAAGGAAAATTTCTCTTTATGACCTGCCTTGACCGCTTATCATGATCAGAAAATAACTTTGCCTCTTCTTTGACAGCTTCAAGCACTGACATATCGGCATCATGCTTTTTAATCTCAATGTCCTGCAATCGGAATCGATCTTGAATGACCGCTACTTACAAAAGACGATTCCGTAATGTGCATTGAAGAATGCCCTGCCACAACACCCACAGTAATAGATGTTTTTGAAGTTCTTGCTTTCTTTTGCTTTTTGCTGTTTCAGGAAAGATACCGCCCTGATGTACTAGGGATAAGTGATGATAGATTCATGAGTGTTTTCTACCCTTGCCTATTCCTCTTTGGGACGTTTTATCTGCATTCCCCCGACTTCATCCAACTTTGTCTTTAGCTGTACCATTGTCCTAGTATACTTTTCATTTTCATCCTGTAAAATGGCTTCAACCTTGCTTGCCGCCCCATAACACGGATTGTCTTTGTTTTCCACTGTCTTGTGTCCCCTCTGAAACGGTACAGTTCCGACACGCAGGGGATACCTCTGTCATTCAGCGCCCTTGCAATCAGTGTCGTTCCGATTCCTGCTATCATCATATTGAAGATTTCACGGACAACCTCCGCTTCTTCCGGCTCTATGACCAGCTTGTGCTTATCTTCCTTTGATTTCTTGTAGCCGTACAAGACGCAGTTGGAATTGTACTGCCCTTGTTCTGTCATGCAATCCTCTGTTTCCTTGACATTTCTCTGCTATAATAGCCATAGATTCGGTTGTGACTTCCACAAGTTCCGCACTATCATAGTTGTCATTTACGGAAATGAACCACATCCCTATGAAGGGAAATAACTGTTCCAGATAATTCCCTAGTTCAACATAGTCTCTGCCGAACCTTAAGAAGTCTTTCACGATAATACAGTCAATCTTTCCCTTTTTGGCAAGTTCAATCATTTTCATGAACTGCGGTTTGTTTTCGAAGTGTGTGCCAGAAAAACCGTCGTCGCATTTCTCAATGACCTTGTAGCCGTTAAACTCTTTCTGGTTCTTAATGTAATCATGGAGCAATTCCCTCTGTGTTGTGATACTTCCGCCTTCCGTCAGTTTCACAAATGCTTTCAGCTCATCGGCAAAGGCATATTCTATTTCAATCCTGCTCTTCCCGAAGAAAACAATGCGGCTAATCAGTGCGTGGATTATATCCGATGTAAGTTCTTCAAAGCCTGCATTCTGCTTGCTGTATCCCTTTCATCCATTGGTAGTGTAAATTGTCATTGTCTTCTCCTTTCGCCTCATTTAATTAAATTTTGAAAATGTCAAGTTTGCCTTTATGTACAGGTTTTTAAGCCTGATCTCCTTAAAACACTGCAGCATAATTCAACGATTATAGTAAATTGAACAATCGCATAGTTGTATCAGGTCCCTTATTTCCCTCCTGATACAACACGTCACTTCCTACAAATGAATTCTCTGATGTTCTAATTGTATATAGTTTATCAGAAAACAACGGTACTGCTTTCTGATTTACAACACAGCAAGCAACAAACATATTCGGTTCTAAAATATCCAAAATAGTCCTGCCTGTATTTATTACCGAATCAACTAGAATAACATTCTTCGTATTCGGTCTTATAAAAATATCTTTTTTAGGATTGTATATCTGGAATTTACATCCTAGCTTAAAATACATCCCTTCAGCAAAAAACAATCCGCCTCTAAGAATTGCAACAATAGTAGTATCTTCCGGGTCTAAATTACTAAATGCAGCTCCTAATAAACTTCCTAACTCCATATGCGCTTTAGCAAGTGCTGGACCTGATATTCCCGAATTTGATTTTGTTATAGTGATTAGTTCATTTATCATATCATCTTTTTCAATTTCAAACAAACAACAATCCCTCCAAGTTTTTTTCTTTTAATGAAGCACTTGTATTCCCGTCTTTTTTGAGTACCAAGTAGCCCTTATGCGCTTGTTTCAGCATGTAATAATCATTCATGCTATCACCAAACGCCAATATCTGCGTTCCTTTGTCCTGCAAGAATTTTGAAACGAAGTATTTAGTATCTGAACACATTTGAGGTCCATAGAATATAGGCATATTATTCTTATCGCCAATCTGTTTCCATATACCATAATGTCCCATGGTAAGTATTACAGCCTTTCCTTTTATTAGACCCATTATTCTTTCGTTCACTGTAAGATTCATTTCATCAACATCTTGAAGCGAATAATCAATAAAGCTTAAATAATCCATCAACTCCCGGTTGTGTCTCCATGACTGAAACCCTGTGTAGAAATTTCCGTCAAAAAGATGTGTCTTATATCCAAGGCATGTACTACTATCTTCTAATATGAACGTTTTATCTCCATCCACAAGAGATACCAACTCTCCCGCCCCTATCTTATTTGCAATATCTTCTGCATACTTCACGCAGCTAAAGCCGCATACAATACTATCAATAAACTCCAGAATTATATTAATATTGGCAAAAAATCCCTTTTCCGGATTATCAATAACATAAAAATCCTTATTGTTCTTATGGCAGTATTCTCTAAGAGAATCTATTTCAAAATCCTGCCATCTTTTTAGATCGTATTTCAGGTACTTGTTGTTTCTTATCGAGTCCTCCATTCTTTTGGCTAGTATTTCCGGATCTACATATAAATATAGAAAAGCATCATATAAACTCCCATCTTCCTCCGTAAAAACAACTTTATCACCAAAAGAATAGTGACCATCCATAATAAATCTATCTTTTTCTTTTAAATCTTGAGCTAACTGCTTTCTTATGGCATCTTTCTCAGCATTCGCCAAATCATGAAAGTCCGGAGCTATTTTTCTCAGTAATGTACTGCCAGACAATACCTCCAAATTTCTCACAGCATTGAGNATGAATGTTNTTCCTGCCGTCGNCAATCCATATAATCCTATTCGCATAAAGTCTCCTTATAGCAATGTGTTCTATCAAAATCAAGTGTTATGCCTTCCAACTTAGATAAAGACATTTCGCTTTTTCCAAGTGGGGAACAATCTATACAATTTCCACAGATATAAATATTTCCATTCGCATAAAAGAAATTATTCATTCCTCCCCCACATAAACCACCATACATTGTGCAATCATACCCACCTCTACGAACATTTAAGGATTTGGCTGCTTCATCAAGGAAAGTATTAAAGTTATTCAGAGGTATACCATATTTGCCAATCATTCTAGAAAAAGTAATTCTGTTCTCAAATTGCCTGAAAAATGCAATCGTTTCGTCCGCTCTGTCAATGACTTCCTGACCAACAGTACAATTCATTGAAGGATAACATCCCATAATCTCTTTATAGAGCATTATTTTTTCCATGACCTTTGCGTGTGTATTGCATCGATATTTGTCGGAATTTCAGGAAT
>WFLX011270840.1_pt1 | contig 11309 bp, 6 predicted proteins | sample 4967041 | NCBI WGS metagenome assembly WFLX01 (sample SAMN12857096, study PRJNA449069) | gut metagenome | isolation source: stool from male and female vole | host: Microtus ochrogaster | place: USA:Florida | collected 2017 | reverse complement strand
TGATGATCCTTTACACATGCGGCATGGCCTTGGCTTATCTCACAGTGGGAACCGTCTTCTCCGACAAGGTGCACGCCACGATGTGGCTGAAGGGTTTCACGGCCAGCCAAGGACTTTTAGGATGGGTATTTTTCCCTATCGCACTGTTGCTTCTCTTCTATCCGCATTGGTACGAAGAGTTACTGTGGATAGCCCTCATAAGCTTTCTGATAGCCAAATTTGTATTTATTTGGAAAGGTTTTAGGATTTTTTTTACCCAATTTTCGTCATGGGTGCTTTTTTTGTACTACCTTTGCAGTCTGGAAATAGTTCCGTTGATTCTTACCTATTGGGCCGCATGTCAATTATGCAGTCTGTTATAATAAAATTCAAGTAGATAGCCTTTGTAACGCACTGTGTAAAAACGCATGGCAGCTCAGAGAAATGACGATGAAGATAAATAAGATATTGGTTTCCCAACCTAAGCCGGCCTCCGACAAGTCGCCTTATTACGACATCGCAGAGAAACACAATGTTGAGGTTGTGTTCAGGCCATTCATTAAGGTAGAGGGGCTTTCGGCCCGCGAGTTCCGTCAGTCAAAAATCAACCTGGCTGACTTCACTGCCGTGATTTTCACAGCACGCACCGCCGTAGACAATTTCTTCCGGCTCTGTGAGGAATTGCGTGTAAATGTCCCGGACACCATGCGCTATTTCTGCACCACTGAAGCTATTGCCCTTTATCTGCAGAAATATATCGTTTACCGTAAGCGTAAAATATCGTTCGGTCAGACAGGCAAGCTCACCGACCCTCAATTTCTCGCGGCTATACAGAAAAACCATAAGGAGAAATTCCTACTCCCTATGAGCGATGTCCATACCGACAGTCTGCAGCCTCTTATTGATGCAAAAATCGATTTCACTCCGGCCGTGATGTATCGCACGGTAAGCAACGATTTTCAGCCGGACGAGCCTTTCGATTACGACCTTCTACTCTTCTTCAGTCCGGCCGGAATCGATTCGCTCATGAAGAACTTCCCTGATTTCGGAAAGGGAGCCACCGCTAACGTAGCAATCGGCACATTTGGCCCGGCCACAGCACAGGCAGTTAAGGATGCCGGTCTGCGACTCGATATCGAAGCTCCCACAAAGCAGACTCCCTCGATGACAGCCGCTCTGGATGCATTCCTGACAGAGAATGCCAAGAAAGGCTGAACGCCACGTAGTGAACACCACATAATTCTCCGCGATGACTAACGTAAACGATTCTCTCCTCTCTACCTTATATCTCAAGGACACGGCGTTCCAGCGTCTGATGCAGAAACGTATTTTCAACGTGCTCTTGATAGCCACCCCCTACGACGCCTTTATTATGGAGGAAGACGGACGTGTAGAGGAACAGGTTTATTTCGAATATGCCTCCCTCAACCTCTCTTCACCACCACGCTTCGTAAAGGCTGCCAACTATGAGGAAGCCTACCGGGAACTGGCAGAGAAGAAATTTGACCTTATCATCGCGATGCCGGGTGTGGACGTGAGCGAGACTTTCCGTGAGGCACGAAAGATCGACTCCCTGTATCCGGAGATTCCTTTTGTGGTGCTCACACCTTTCTCGAAAGAGGTGCGCCGCAGAATTGCCAACGAGGACCTCGCAGGGGTGGACTATGTCTTCTCATGGTTGGGCAACGTTGACCTGATTCTTGCTATAATCAAACTCATCGAAGACCGAATGAATGCCGAGAACGATATATGCGATGTCGGTGTTCAGTCGGTCTTGCTTATTGAGGACTCAATAAGATTCTACTCCTCCATTCTCCCCTATCTCTTCAAGTATCTGCTCAAGCAGAGTATGGTGTTCTCCACGGAGGCTCTCAACGAGCATGAGGCGATGCTGCGTATGAGGGGACGTCCGAAAGTGTTGCTCGCACGTGATTATGAAGAGGCCGAAGAGCTCTTTAAGAAATATGGAGACAATATGCTCGGTATTATTTCCGACGTGCGTTTCCCGAAAGATGGAGAGAAAGACGCATCTGCCGGTCTCAAGTTCGCCGCTATGGTGCGCCGTAAGGATCCTTTCATGCCAATTATCATAGAGAGTCAGGAGAATGAGAATCACCGCCGGGTAAAAGAGGCAGGTTTCGTTTTCCTCGACAAAAACTCCAAGACTCTTCCTCAGGAGCTCCGTGAAGCGGTTGAAAAGCATTTCGGCTTCGGCGATTTTATCGTCAAAGATCCCTCAACAGGCATGGAGATCATGCGTATACAGGATCTCAAGGCGTTGCAGAACAACATTTTCAATATCCCGGCCGACTCACTTTTCTATCACTGCAGCAGCAACGATGTTTCCCGCTGGCTTTATTCGCGTGCTCTCTTCCCGATAGCAGAGGTGATGAAAAATCACCATACCACAAAGCTGGAGGAGGTGCCGGAAGTCAGAAAACTCATATTTGAAAGCATCGTGAAGTACCGCCGCATGAAAAACCGTGGTGTGGTGGCTATTTTCAAAAAAGACCGTTTTGACCATTACAGTAATTTTGCCCGTATCGGCGAAGGTTCGCTTGGAGGGAAAGGACGTGGCCTCGCGTTTATCGACCAGATTATAAAGCGTAACCCGGTGTGCGATGATTTCGAGGGTGTGGAGATATCCATTCCGCGCACTGTAGTGCTCTGTACCGATATTTTTGACCAGTTCATGGAGTCAAACAATCTGTATCCTGTGGCACTCTCTGACAAGCCGGACGATGAAATACTGCGTTATTTCCTGTCGGCACGACTTCCGGATATTCTTATAGACAATTTCATCGCTCTGTTTGATGTGATAGACAAACCTCTGGCTGTGCGCAGTTCATCACTTCTCGAGGATTCTCACTATCAGCCTTTCGCCGGCATTTACTCAACTTACATGATTCCGCATCTCAAAGACAGAGATGTGATGCTGCGTATGCTCTGTGACGCCGTAAAGAGCGTATATGCGTCTGTGTTCTTTGCAGATTCAAAGGCATATATGAATGCCACAAGCAATGTGATCGATCAGGAAAAGATGGCCATAATTCTTCAGGAAGTAGTCGGGGAGGATCATCAGGGATTCTATTATCCGAGTTTTTCCGGAGTCGGACGGTCGCTTAATTATTACCCTCTCAATAATGAAGTTGCCGAAGATGGTGTTGCGGAAGTGGCTGTCGGACTCGGTAAGTATATTGTAGACGGAGGTCTGGCCTTGAGATTCTCACCCAAACATCCGGAACACATCTTGCAGACTTCTACAGTAGAACTGGCATTACGCGACACCCAGCGCACCCTCTACGCATTACCTGATATTCCACCCAAAAGCGAAGACTTCAAGCCTGATGACGGTTTTAATATCGTAAAGATTCCTGTGGCCGATGCTTTCAAGACAGGAGCCCTGAAATATCTGGTCTCTACATTTGATTTCAATGACCGCATGATCCGCGATTCAGGATTCGGACCCGGAAGGAAACTCGTGACTTTCGCCAACGTGCTTCGTCAGAAAGTTTACCCTCTTGCCGAGGCCATCGACTTCATGCTCACTACGGGACAATATGAGATGGGCCGTCCTGTAGAAATCGAATTTGCCGGTCTCATAAATCCTGATGCGACATCATCCGAAAAAAAAGGTCAGTTGTATTGGCTTCAGATCCGTCCGATCGTAGATAAAAAGGAGATGCTTGACGATTCCATTATGAACGTGGACGACTCGAAACTGCTACTGCGTTCCGAGACAGCCCTCGGCCATGGTGTGATGGATGGCGTAAAGACAGTAGTCTACGTAAAACCAAAGACTTTCAATAGCGCGCGTAATCCTGAAGTAGCACGCGAAATTGAAAAAATCAACAACGAACTCTCCACAAATCTTGAGCCCTATATACTTATTGGTCCCGGGCGTTGGGGTTCGTCGGATTCGGCCCTCGGCATACCTGTGAGGTGGCCTCAGATTGCGGGCGCACGTCTTATCGTGGAATCCGCTCTCCCCGGCTATCATATAGAGCCTTCTCAAGGCACTCATTTCTTCCAGAATCTCACTTCATTCGGTGTGGGGTACTTCACAGTTGACCCGGTGCACGGTCAAGGAATTTTCGATTCGGAGTATCTTGATTCGTTACCGGCCAAATATGAGAGTGACTCTGTAAGAATAGTGGAGTTTGACCAGCCCCTTACCATAGCCATCAACGGACGCAAAGGCCATGGCATAGTGGTGAAGCCTGAGGAATAATGGCCGGTGGCTATTGCTTGAAATGGACCTCCTGGCGTGTGTGGCTTCATCCACATCGCGCAAGCCGACGTCTCGTAGCGGCAGAAAAGATTGAATCTGATCTCAAGCTTCGCCTTGATGAAGCCCTTAACCTTCTGGAACAACAGCGGAAGGAAACTTCCTTACAGACGTTCCAGGCCTCGGAGTTCAGTCGCCGTCTCGCTGAAATCGAAAAACGCCTGATTGATGAACATCGTGAATTGGAAGACACGAAACATGAGCTCACGAAAGCCCGCGATCTAATCGACGAGCATAAGACCGTGGATGAAAAACTCATGGAATTTGACCGTCAGCTTGCCAAGATAGAGGACATGAAGCGCAACTACGAAAAACGTATCGCTACCCTTAAGTCACGTCTTGCCGATGCCCGTAAACGTCTTGCCGTGGCCGACAATAATGAACTGGAGGAGAAAATCGATATGTCAGCAGCCGACAGGATCCGGGCCATGTATAGGAAACCGGTCAGGAAACCCTTGTCGGAGGTAAAACCGATAATACCTCAACCCGAACCGCAAACACAGAGCAAACCGGCAGACACCGGTGAACAAAAAGTAAAAAAAGCCAACCGTCGTCCTGACGATTGGCTTGAAGAACTTCCTGATTTCTGATCTCAAATGAGTTTGCCGCGCAGAGTGGCGCTACTGGCATCCGTGATCTTCACATTGACAAAATCTCCAGGGTGTGTGTCTCCCTTGGGAAACACTACTACCTTATTCTGACTTGTACGCCCTACGAATTCATCGGCACTGCGTTTTGACCGACCTTCGACAAGCACTTCCATCACCTTTCCGACATCACGTCGGTTGCTTTCTGCCGAAAGCTCATTCTGAAGTGCTATCATGCGGTTGAGACGCTCGATCTTGACATCCTCCGGAATATTATCGGGCAGGTGTTTTGAGGCATAAGTGCCGGGACGCTCGGAATACTTGAACATGAACGCAGAATCAAATCCGGCTTCACGCATAAGGGAAAGAGTCTCCCGGAAATCCTCTTCTGTCTCGTTGTGGAAGCCCGTAAACAGGTCGGTAGAGAGACCGGCATCAGGCAAAATCCGCCTGATAGCCGCCACTCGATCAAGATACCATTCCCTTGTATATTTTCGATTCATCAGTTTGAGAACCTCATTGCTCCCACTCTGCACAGGGAGATGAATATGGCGAGCAATATTACTATGAGCGGCCATTGTTTCCAGGGTTTCATCACTCATATCCTTAGGATGGGAGGTAGTGAAACGTATACGCATATCCGGGGCTGCTTGAGCCACCATCGCGAGCAGATCGGGAAATGTTGTCACATTGCCATTATCATCTATATGACGGTAACTGTTGACATTCTGGCCCAGAAGAGTAACCTCCTTAAATCCTTTACCGCGCAAATCGGCCAATTCACGGAGAATGCTTTGCGGCTCCCGACTCCGTTCACGCCCTCTGGTATAGGGTACTATACAATAAGAACAGAAATTATTACACCCTCTCATTATAGAAATGAATCCACCGGTGAGTGAGGCACCCAGACGTCGGGGAAGGATATCACGATAGGTCTCCGTAGTTGACAGTTCAATATTAATGGCCTTAGCTCCGGTTTCTGCGGCTGCCACAAGATTCGGGAGATCCAGATAAGCGTCCGGACCGGCCACGACATCCACACCATACTCCTCTATCAGACGGTTCTTAAGACGTTCAGCCATACAGCCAATGACACCGATTATGATGTTTCGACCCGACTTGCGCCGCATAGAATTCCAGTAGGCCAAGCGTGAATATATTTTCTGTTCCGCATTCTCACGTATTGAACATGTATTAAGAAGCACAGCAGCTGCATTGTCATCTCGATCGGTAGGTTCATATCCCGCCATGCCCATCATGGCAGCAACAACCTCCGAATCAGCTACATTCATCTGACAACCGTAAGTCTCGATGCGCACTTTTTTCGATTCTGTGCAATTTTTATCCTTATTCGGTAAAAAAAATGGTTCCATATATCAAATTAATGGAATAATATAGTTACTTTTGTGCAAAATTACCACATAAATTAATACGTTACAAATGAGTTTCCCTTTTATTTCTGCTGAAGAAGCTGCCAGCCACATTAAAAATGGAGATCATGTCGCCACATCCGGCTTTACGGCATCGGGGACCCCAAAACTTGTAACGGTGGCGCTTGCTGAAAAAGCGAAGCAGCTTCATGAAAAAGGCGAGCCTTTCAAAATCAATCTGTATACCGGAGCCTCTACCAATGATTATGTGGACGGAGCTTTAACCAGAGCAGAAGCCATTAACCAGCGTATGCCATATCAGGGTACACCTGTGACACGCCATGCCGTCAATGAGGGGGGAATGAATTATTATGACCCTCATCTCAGCCATGTATCGCAAGATATGCGCTACGGTTTTATCGGAGATCTGGATGTAGCCATTATCGAGGTGACAGAAATGAACCCTTCAGGCGACGTTATTCTCGGAGCCGGGTTGGGTCAGAGTCCCACGATTGCCCGGATGGCAAAGAAAGTCATTATTGAGTATAGTTCTTATTACCGCACCTCCTTCCGGGGTTTTCACGACAACTATATACCGCTTGATCCACCTCATCGTAGGGAGATACCGATCTATAAGCCTTCCGATCGTATAGGAGATATAGTGCTCCATATTGATCCCAAGAAAATCATAGGTGTAGTGCCGAGTAATGAATCGGAAAGCATACGCTCATTCACCAAACTAAATGATCAAACCCGTGCAATAGGCCATAACGTAGCCGATTTTCTCGCATCAGAGATAAAGGCAGGTCGTATACCACCGGAATTTCTGCCGATTCAAAGCGGCGTGGGGAATGTGGCCAACGCAGCTTTATATGGATTGGCCGACCATCCCGGCATACCTCATTTCCAGATGTTCACCGAAGTTGTCCAGGATGCAGTGATGGATCTTATGGAACAAGGGAAATGCAGTTTTGCTTCTACCTGCGCCCTTGCTTTCTCCGATGAAGCCATGTTAAAATTCATGGATAATATCGACTTCTATCGTGACAAGCTTCTGATGCGTCCCAGTGAGATTTCTAATCATCCGGAAATTGTACGTCGGTTGGGCTTGCTGGCAATGAATACAGCTCTTGAATGCGATATCTTCGGATTCATTAACTCCACCCACATCAACGGAACATATATGATGAACGGCATCGGAGGCTCAGGAGACTTCTGCCGCAACGCCTTTCTTTCAATTTTCTTATGTCCCTCTATCCAGAAAGGGGGAGCGATCTCCTCAATCGTCCCTATGGTCAGCCATGTGGATCACACTGACCATTGTGCCCGTGTTATCGTCACAGAACAGGGAGTGGCCGACTTACGAGGTAAGGATCCGCGTCAACGGGCTTATCACATAATCGAGAACTGTGTCCATCCGGATTATAAAGAAATTATGTGGGACTACCTTAAACTAACATCAAAAGGTCATGTCCCACATAATCTCAAAGCTGCCTTCGCATTACACCAGACTTATCAGGAATGCGGTGATATGCGTAAGGTGGATTTTTCACGCTACGTTTGATAAATCAATTCACTTGTTCACTCCAAGATCCTTGAATGTCCGCGGCGCCGGTACGCCGGGCAGAGGTTTGCGCTCTTTCAATTGTTCCAAAGCTACCTCAATAGCTTTTTCAAGCTGTTGATCAACCCCGGCCTGCTCTTTTATAGGATCATTATCAATGAGGATATCCGGATCCACCCCATGATTTTCAACAATCCACTGTCCGGTCTTCGCATCATAATTTGTGAAGAAGGGCACCCTTACATCCGTACCGTCCATATAGGGAAGCGAACCACTGATACCGATGATACCCCCCCAGGTGCGTGTGCCGATGACCGTACCGAGATTATTGGCCTTGAAACTCCATGGGAATAGGTCACCGTCGGAAGCAGAATATTTATTGATGAGAAGCACTTTAGGACCGACATGTGTGGCATCCGGAATGGTCCCTGTCTTTGTTGAAGTGCGGCTCATTGTCATGCGATAAGGATTACGCAACAGACGCTCTATAATCATAGGTGACACATTGCCCCCTCCGTTAGCCCGGTCGTCAATAATCAGAGCCTCTTTATCAAGCTGAGGATAGAAGTAACGTGAGAATTCATTAAGACCTTCTACACCCATATCCGGTATATAGATGTAGCCGACTTTGCCACCTGAAGCCTCTTCCACACGTTTGATATTGTTCTGTACCCAATTGTAATGGCGCAATGCCGATTCGTCTGACACCGGTTCTATCACAATCTTACGTGCTCCCTGCTCCTGAGGCGAGGTATTGACAGTCAATTCTACAGGAACATCAGCCTTTCCAACAAGAAGGGTATAGATATTGTTGGTTTCAGTCACAGGCACACCGTCAATGGCAATAATGTAATCACCCTCTTTGACTCCAAGTCCCGGTTCCTCGAGCGGAGAGCGTAAGTCCTTGCTGTAGACCGCACCCGGAATAATCTTATCTATCCGGAAATATCCGCTCTTATCAGCGCTAAGTTCTGCACCGAGAAGACCCATTGAAATTCTGTCGATACCTTTCACTTCTCCCGGATTGACGTATGCATGGCCACAGGCAAGTTCTGATATCATCTCTCCGATAATATAATTCAGATCATAGCGAGTCTTTACATAAGGAAGAAGTTCGGCATATTTCGCCTTTATCGCATTCCAATCGGCACCATGCATATTTTCCAGATAGAATCCATCACGGAAAGCTCTCCAGACTTCATCATAAATCTGATTCCACTCCTGTGCATAATCTATTTCAGCTACGAGACGCGAGAGATCTACAGGATCTTTAAAATTGGCTTTCTGAGTAGGAAAATCAGTAACATAGAATTTTCCATTCTGACGGAAAGCTGCTTTCTTCCCATCGAAGGCAACTTCCATAGTGGCATCTTCAGCCACAGTCTCCGCTTTTCCTTCCGTAAAATCATATATCTTTACATTTCTTCCGTCTGAATACCATACTTTGTTTCCTTCTCCATATAGAGGACGGTAGTAACCCGCACTAAAAGGCAGTTTAAGAATCCTGTTCTCTATACCCTCCGGATTAAAGGTCACTGTCGCGCCTTTAGGTGAGGAGGAAGCACCCTTCACTTCCTTCTGTTTGGAGGCAGAACTATCAGATGGCTTTACGGGATCAGCATCATCGGTTAATAGGGCCGGTGATGGTTCATCTGCATTGAGCAAAGCCACATAAAGCCCACCCATGCGTGTGTAGACATGATTCCATTCAAGACGTCCGTATGTGGGTTCAAAATCACGGTCAGAGGAGAAATAAAGATATTTACCGTCAGCACTAAATAAAGGCGAGCCCGAATTATACCATTTGTCAGTGACCGGATATTCCTTACCGGATGCAAGATTCATAATATAAATCACGCTGATATCGTTTGATCCTGACTTGGTGTAGGCAATCCATTTACTGTCGGGAGAGACCACGTACCCGCGGAACTCCCCTTCCGGATTCTGCATTATCACTTTCTTGGCTTTGGTTGAAATATCTACGGATACGAGACGATTTTTACGGTCGCTGTAGATAATCTGCTTGCCATCCGGAGTGAATTCAAAACTACGAATGTAGGTATCGTTATCTTTTGTCAACTGTACAGGTTCACCTCCCTGAGGATCCTGGAGATAGATTTCAGTCTCTCCGGTCACGTCTCCGATATAAGCTATCCAGCGGCCATCGGGACTCCATTGTGCATTCCGGTCGTTAGAGCCGGGGGTTCTCGTGATATCGCGTGTCACACCTTTTCCAACAGGCACATCAAAAACTTCTCCTCGAGCGGTGACGGCCAGCCTGTGTCCGCCGGGAGAAACAGACCACGCTGTTATTTTCTTACCAACATTTTTTAATTCATTTCGGGCTGCCGTGTTATCGGAGGTCAGAGTGATATTTACCTTCTCAGGTGCACCCTTTGCAGGATCAAAGTGGTATATATAGCCGCCTTTCTCAAAAACGATGGTCTTTCCGTCAGAGCTGGGGAACTTAATATCGTAATCACTATAATCAGTAACTTTACGAGTGGTCTTATCTTTAGTGTTATAAGCAAAAAGATTCATGGTATTGTCGCGGTCAGAGATAAAAAAGATCTCATCACCAATCCACATCGGTACTATGTCCTGAGCTACATTAGATGTAATATTTTCTACACTGCCGGCTTCAGGATCATAGATCCAGATATCATCGGCCATACCGCCACGATAATACTTCCAGGTTCGGAATTCACGCATCACTCTATTATAGGCCATCTTTTTGCCATCAGGTGAAAAGCTGCAGAAACCACCTTCAGGCAGAGGAATCTGTGTAGGCATTCCTCCTTCGGGAGTGACTGTCCATAATTGTCCCTGGAAACTGCTTCCAATACGGTTACGATAGACAACCTTACCATCGGGCGACCACGCAAGGACCATATTGTTTGGGCCCATTCTGTCGCCGAGATCATCTCTTGAATTAGTGGAAGTATATGTGAGACGCTGTGGTTCCCCACCATCAGAGGGAATTAGATAAACCTCTGTGTTTCCATCGTATTGGCCGGTGAAAGCAATCTCCTTTCCATCCGGAGAAATGCGAGGAAAAATTTCATAACCGATGTGAGAAGTCAATCTCTTAGCATCCCCACCCCTTTTTGGCACCGAGTAGAGATCACCGGCATAGGAGAAAACAATCTGATCCCCATTGACTGACGGAAATCTCAGCAACCGGGCTTCATCAGCGAGAGCACCGGCCGCGAAAGCGGCAAAAACGGTAGTCAGAATAATCCGATTCATAATGTTAGAATAAGGATTCCGCAGATTTATGAAAAAAGATGATAAAAGTAGGGAATCCGTTTTGCTTTCATCATCCTAATATGACAACAAAGATAATCAATTGATCTCATACTGCAAAGCTATGCGCACCCTTCCCTAATATATCTTACTCTCCTATTTTCAAAAACCATCACCTTCGGCATGATAAGTCTTAACTTCCTTTATTCCGCAATATCTGGATAAACAGAAAGACGTACATTTCCGGCATGCAAAAAAACGGCAACCGCTGCCGG
>WFLX010010727.1_pt1 | contig 11309 bp, 10 predicted proteins | sample 4967041 | NCBI WGS metagenome assembly WFLX01 (sample SAMN12857096, study PRJNA449069) | gut metagenome | isolation source: stool from male and female vole | host: Microtus ochrogaster | place: USA:Florida | collected 2017 | reverse complement strand
CAGATTGAAACAACATGATTCAACTTTCGCTTACTAAAGTTGAAGGTTAGGGGGTTATTGGGTTAGGAGGTTAGGGATAAAAGTGAATTAGTGAAACTTATAAAATAACATCATACCATGCTATCAAAGATAGAAGGACTTAAGGCTGAGATTTCCGCACTTCATGCCAGTACGGCTGAGGCTGTGGAGCAGCTTCGTATCAAATACCTTAGCAAGAAAGGTGAAATTTCTGCCCTCATGAATGATTTTCGCAGTGTTCCTGCTGAGCAAAAACGTGAATTGGGTCAGAAACTTAATGAACTCAAGAGCATCGCAACTGAGAAACTCGCTGCTCTCAAGGAGTCACTTGCTGACAATGCTGAAAAGGGAAAGGGAAATATCGACCTCACCCGCACTGCCACTCCCCTACCGCTTGGGACTCGCCATCCACTCTCTCTTGTAAAGAATGAGATTATAAGCATCTTCGGAAATATGGGCTTTACTATAGCTGAAGGACCGGAAATTGAGGATGATTGGCATGTCTTCAGTTCTTTGAACTTCCCAGCTGACCATCCAGCACGCGATATGCAAGATACATTCTTCATCTTGCGCGACGGCAAAGACGACATATTGTTACGCACACATACATCGAGTGTGCAGACACGTACTATGGAGCATACGCAGCCCCCTATCCGTATCGTTTGCCCAGGTCGCGTATACCGAAACGAGGCTATTTCAGCCCGTGCTCACTGCTTCTTCCATCAAGTAGAGGGTCTTTATATCGACAAGAATGTAAGTTTTGCCGATTTGAAGCAGGTCCTTCTTGAATTTGCACAGCAAATGTTTGGTCCGGAGACAAGGATACGTCTGCGTCCAAGCTATTTCCCATTTACAGAACCCAGTGCTGAGATGGACATCAGCTGTGGAATCTGTGGCGGTAAAGGCTGCGCAATGTGCAAGGGCACAGGTTGGGTGGAAATCCTTGGTTGCGGTATGGTAGACCCGAATGTGCTTAAAGCATGCGGCATTGATCCTGAAGTATACTCTGGCTATGCATTCGGCATGGGTGTAGAACGTATCGCCAACCTTAAATATCTTGTCAAGGATCTACGTCTCTTTAGTGAGAATGATGTGAGATTCTTAGATGAGTTTGTGGCAGCACACTGATCATAATTTAGAATTTTGAATTTTGAATATTTCTATATTGAAAATTAATAAGGAGTTTGAATGAGGAAGAAGGAGAGGTATGATAGGATAATCTCTATTTTTGAGGAGATTATGCCGGAGCCTAAGACGGAGTTACACTACGACTCTCCGTTTCATTTGCTGTTGGCTGTAATCTTATCAGCGCAATGCACCGACAAGAGAGTCAACATGGTGACTCCTGCCCTTTTCGAGGCTTTCCCGGATCCTGAATCTCTTGCAGCTGCAACGGAGGAGGATGTATATCCTTATATAAAGAGCGTTACTTTCCCGAATAACAAGACACGCCTCCTTTTGAAGGCAGCGCGCATGCTTGTGGAGGAGTTTAATTCTGAGATGCCATCGGATATTGACAATCTGATGAAATTGCCTGGAGTAGGAAGAAAGACTGCAAACGTGATGTTGGCAGTAGTATGGGATAAGGCAGCTATGCCTGTGGATACTCATGTGTTTCGGGTATCTAATCGTATCGGTTTCACTAAGGACTCTCCTAATCCATACGCAACAGAGAAAGAATTGGTAAAGAATATCCCATCAGAAAAACTTGCTAATGCTCATCATTGGCTGATACTGCATGGACGTTATGTCTGCACAGCTCGGAATCCTAAATGTGGGGAGTGCGTAATCGCGGATTGGTGTCTCACACATGAGAAAATGGACAAGCCATAACGTTAGATCTTGACTGCTTAAGAAGAAAATAAATTGTGGAGTGCGTCGAAGCGAGCGAGAGAGTCGGGGCCGAATTTTACCATTGAGTTGCGGACTCGGTCGAGCGACTTTTCCTCTCTTGGATCGCCGGATTTGCTGAAGAATTTGTCGGCGTAGCAAATGAGCTTCTCCTCTAATGTCTCTGGAAGAAAATCTTTATGCGGAAGCGGTAGACCCGATTCCGCAATTTCTTTTGCTGTCAGTCCGGCTCCGGTATGACGTTCGCAGACGCGTGCGATTTCCTCAATATTTTCTTTACGCATAATTTCCGCTCCAATGATGCCATGACGGATATATGGCTCGTTGCCATAGCAATATATTCCCGGTGCATTGCAACGGAAAATTCCTATATCATGTAGCATAGCTGCATCATATACAAAATCTTTGTCAATGTCTAATTTTGCAACTTCTGCAACTTTGATGGCCTTTTGAGCTACCATCTCAGAATGGGTCAAAAGCAAATCGAGGAGGGCAGATCCCTCCTCGTAGTAGTTTTTATAAATGTGGTATAAGTCCATATAAGAATCCAATATAACCATTAATCGCCTCTCTGAGGTTACTGAACTTTAGTGATGACACCCCCGACTAAAGTCTGGGGTTTTGCCATAATCATCAGGTCTCCGACCTGATCCACGCTATTATGGGGAGAATGGGAAATATTATTCTTCGATGATTTCTACCCATCCGTGAGGATCGGGTTCTTCGCCGAGTTGGATGGCACGGAGTTTGTTGTAGAGAATAGTTGACTTTTCACCTGGAGTTCCATCACCAAACTTATATGTGCGACCTGTGTCAATGTCGTCGATAAGTCCGATTGGCGAGATTACTGCTGCCGTTCCGCAAGCACCTACTTCTTCAAATGTCTCGAGTTCCTCGACTGGGATGTGGCGACGTTCNACAGTCATGCCAAGATCTTCAGCGAGCTGGCAAACACTCTTGTTGGTGATTGAAGGAAGAATTGAATCGGAAGCCGGAGTCACATAACTGTTACCTTTGATGCCAAAGAAGTTAGCTGCCCCACACTCATCGAAATATTTCTTTTCTTTCGGGTCAATGTAAAGCATCACTGAGTAACCCATATCATGAGCGAGCTCACCGGCCTTCAGGGATGCAGCGTAGTTTCCACCGATCTTAAATGCNCCGGTGCCAAGAGGAGCGACACGGTCATAGTTGCGACTCATACAAACTTTTGTTGGATTGAAGCCGGTCTTGAAGTAAGGACCAACCGGAGTGACAAACATCACTACCATATAGTCTTTTGAAGGCTTCACACCAACTTGCGGAGAAATACCAATCTCGAGAGGACGAATGTAAAGGCTTGCTCCAGTGCCGTAAGGAGGAACGAACTCAGTATTAAGAGCCACGACCTTTCGCACCATCTCACAGAAGATATCTTCCGGAAGAGGCTCCATCATAATTCCCTCTGCAGAGCGACGGAAACGCTTGGCATTCTCGTCCATACGGAACACACGAATTTTGCCATCGGCTCCACGGAATGCTTTAAGACCTTCAAATGCTTCCTGACCGTAGTGAAGGCATGCAGCAGCCATGTGCATAGGGATATATTCGGAGTCCGACACTTCTATCGGGCCCCATTTGCCGTCGCTGAATGTGCAACGTACATTGTAGTTCGTCTTAATATAACCGAACGGTAGATTTTTCCAATCGATTGTTTCCATGTTTTAAGGTTGTCAAGTTGTCAGGGTTTTCAGGGTTGTCAAGTTGTCAGGTTGTCAGGTTGTCAAGTAGACAAGTTACATAGTTTAATATTATGAAGAATTATTANACAGCAATTTTGCAAGTCAGGTCGCCCACTTTNACTATGTAGACACCGNGAGANAGTGNTAGACGGNTGGTTCCGGCAGGGAGAGTCNCGNTGCTAACAACCNGGCCAAGGATAGNGAATACCTTAATTTGGACAGGTTGTGCTGAGATTACCACCACATGGCCAGGCGCCACACGAATCTCCACATCATTGTCGTGAGCCACAGAGTTTAGACCTGAAATGTCTGTGCGAACCGGTTCCCATCCTTTTGCAAAGGATGGAAACGGCATTGCGANAGCTAATGAGGCTAACGCANTNGCAACAAATNTACACAGACNCTTATACATGTCCAAGTGTTAAACAATGAGTGTTGAACAATATACATTAAGTGTTAAACACTAAGTATTATTTCTTAATTTTGTTGTAACGTGCATTTAGGCCTTCTACGATCTCATCAGTAATGTCGAGAGCCGGATTGAAATGCAAAGCAGCAGCCTTATTGAAGATAGCGTCGTATCCATGCTTCTTATTATACAACTCAATGAAAGCAGTCACAGAGTCAGCGACAGCCTGCTGAGCCTTAGCGGCANCCTCTGCGNATTTNTGCTNCATCATGNNGACAGAGCGCTCCGNATTACTNTGCATAGAAGCGAGTTTCTGCTGATCGGTGTCGAAGCTTTCTTGAGAAAGATAAGAATTGTTCTGCACCTTGTTCTGAATCTGAGTAGCGAGCGATTGGAGAGAAGTCTGATGACGCTTGGTCTCACTTTCAAGATTCTCTTGCATGCGAATCATCTCCTCATTATAGTCCTTAGCAAGGATATATTTAGTAAGGAGGGTATCCATATCTACATATCTGTAGTTTGGAAGAGCGACGCTGTCAGCGACCGCAGTTTTTTTAGCTGGAGCAGCCTTAACCTCCTTGGAGTCGCCACAAGAAGCCACTCCGCTTCCAATAGCCAGGGCAAGTGCCATCCCGAGGACTGTGTAAAGATTTTTTTTCATTATATGCTATATGTAGTTTAAAATTCAATTTGTAGTCAGCGCCAGACCACAGTCAGGGCACTATCCGAATGCAAAATTAATAAAAAATCGTGATAAATGAGATAAGAAATGCAAAAGATTTGTTAAAATCAAATAAATTTCATACCTTTGGAGTCTGAAAACAACTAACAACCCAAAAAATATAATAAAAACATCATAAACCTAAAAGAAAATGGAAGTAAAAGACCTTAAGCCGGAACTAATCTGGAAATGCTTTGACGAAGTGACCAAGGTTCCGCGTCCCTCATGCCATGAAGAGCAAATCCGAGAATTCCTCATTGACTTCGCCAAGAAGCATAATGTAGCAGTTAAAACTGACAAATGCGGCAACGTACTGATGCACAAAGATGCGACTCCAGGGTTAGAGAATGCTCCTACTGTAATCTTGCAGGCTCACATGGATATGGTGGCAGAGAAAAACAATGGAGTGGAACATGACTTCATGAAGGATCCTATCGACACTTATATTGATGGAGATTGGGTAAAAGCCCACGGCACTACCCTCGGGGCAGACAACGGCATCGGCATCGCAGCAGCGATGGCAGTAATGATAGACCCGACTTTGAAGCATGGACCGGTAGAAGCCCTCTTCACCGTAAATGAAGAAATCGGACTTGAAGGAGCCCAGAATCTTGGAGAAGACATGCTCGGAGGCAACATACTGCTCAATCTTGACTCGGAAGATGACGGTGAGATTTTCGTAGGTTGCTCCGGAGGTATCGACACAACTGCTTGGTTTGAATACAAACGTTCGCTTTCACCCGANCACTTCNCCTATATGAAAGTAAGCGTAAGCGGACTTCTCGGCGGACACTCCGGAGGCGACATTCATCNNGGCAGGGCAAATGCCAACAAAGTGATCGCTCGTTTCCTCTGGAACTGCTCACAGAAATGGAANCTTGAACTTGTAGAATTCGACGGTGGAAATCTCCGTAATGCAATACCACGCGAGGCACATGCGATATTCGGCATCGAGACAAAACTTGCGGATGATGTCAAAGCCGCTCTTGCTGAATATGCAGNTGAGATAGAAAAGGAATATGCAGGCATCGANCCATCGGTGAAAATAGTCATCGAAGAAACAGNAAAGCCAGAATATTGCATCGACCAGACTACATCATTGGCTCTTGTAAGAGCACTTTACAGCGCACCTCATGGAGTGATTTCAATGAGCCGAGACATCGAGGGACTTGTAGAGACATCTACCAATCTTGCTGCCGTAAAGATGATAGAGGAAAATAAAATCAAAGTCACCACGTCACAACGTTCAAGCGTAGAAAGCCGCAAATATGACATTGCCAACCAAGTAGAGGCACACTTCCAACTTGCCGGAGCAAAAGTAGACCATTCAGACGGATACCCGGGATGGGCACCCAACATGAACTCCCCTATTATGAAGACAGCGGCGGAGGCATACGAAGAACTCTTCGGTGTGAAACCAGCTATCAAGGCCATCCATGCCGGACTTGAGTGCGGACTCTTCCTTGACAAGTATCCTCATCTTGACATGGTGAGCTTCGGCCCCACAATGACCGGCGTGCACTCACCCGACGAACAACTTCTCATCCCAACAGTAGACAAATTCTGGAAACATCTCTGCTTGACGCTTGAAAAAATCGCCAAGTCATGAAGCGGTATGTTCTGATAGTCACACTTCTCCTTATGGTTGTCTCCACAATGAATGTGGAGGCAGCCCGTAAGGCACGTAGAAAATCCAGAGCAAAAGCTACCACTACTAATACAGTCAAGAGCGACAGCATAGCCAATAAGAAGCTTGATGCGGATATGTTGGAGATGGTAGCCCTTGTACTTACCTCCATGCCGGAAGGGGATGAAAAGGTAAGATACCATACACTAACTGAAGAAGACTTCCAGCTTGTAGCGAAAGAGCTTGGAGTGGAAGTTGCTGCAATAAAGGCCGTAGTGAAAATCGAAGCGGGTCCGAAACTTGAAGGTTTTTGGGCTCCAGGCGTTCCAGTAGCTAATTATGTCCAATCTCTTTTCAATAAATACAATAAAAAGGGAACGTCACGCAAAGATAAAGATGCAAAAGTTCCATCAGGACTCTCCGGATATGCTCTTAAGGAGTGGACATCGCTAACGAATGCACGTAAGATCAATGCAGAAGCCGCTGATTTGGGTACGTATTGGGGAATGTTCCAGATAGGAGGCTTCAATTATAAACTGTGCGGCTGCCAAAGCGTAGCTGANNTGGTTGAGAAGGTATGTGAATCTGAATTCAGCCAACTTCAAATGTTTGCTGTATTCATCCGAAATGCCGGAATGCTCGAAGCACTCAAGAATAAAGATTGGAAAGCTTTTGCAAGAAAGTATAACGGGCCTTCATACGCAAAGAGAGGCTATCATACCAGAATGGCAAAAGAATATGCAAACTTCAAAAGCAAAGATAAATAATGAAAATTACGGATTTAAAACCGAAGCTTGTATGGGAATGCTTCGATGAGATAACGAAAGTGCCCCGTCCTACACATCATCTTGACAAGATGAAAGAATTTCTTATAGGATGGGCAGATAAGCATGGGCTCAAATATGCCACTGATGAGGTTGGAAACGTCGTGATGTATTGTCCGGCAACTCCGGGCCATGAGAATGCTCCTACAGTAGTGCTTCAGGGCCATCAGGATATGGTAGCAGAAAAGCGTGGCGATATAGAGCATAATTTCCTTACAGACCCAATCCAGACTATCGTTGATGGCGACTGGGTAAAGGCGAATGGAACTACTCTTGGAGCAGACAACGGACTCGGGTGTGCATCAGCTATGGCAGCAATGATAGATCCGGACTTAGTGCATGGTCCGCTTGAAGCAGTTTTCACTGTAGATGAAGAGCAAGGCCTGACAGGAGCCACCGGACTTGATGCAAGCCTCGTCAGCGGAAGAATCCTCCTCAACCTTGACTCGGAAGAGCATGGAATGATTGTCATAGGATGCGCCGGATCAATGTGCACTGTAGCTACTTATCCTATAGAAGAAGTCGATGCTCCAGAAGGATATTCATGGTATGAAGTGCATGTAAATCATCTGAAAGGTGGACACTCCGGAATGGAAATCCATCTTGGAAGAGGGAATGCCAATCAGATTCTTAGCCGTTTTCTCTGGCTTGCAGAAGATGAATTTGGTATGATTTTCCTCAGTGACTTCCAGGGAGGTGGACTTCCAAATGCTATTCCTCGCGAAGCCAAGGCACTTATCGGCGTGGCTGCAGGCCAGGAAGAGGCTCTTGAGAAGATGGCAGAGATATTCAACGCAACCATCCATGATGAACTCCGTCTGGCAGAAGGAGACGACTTCACGTTCACAGTAAAATTGAAGGAAAAACCTGCCAAGATGATCGCTGAGCCTTACGTAAGTCCGCTAATCGCCACTATCTTCGGAACTCCAAACGGAGTGCAAGGAATGAGTTTGGCAGTGCCGGGTCTTGTGGAGACCTCCTCCAATCTTGCAAGTGTGCATAAGGAAGGAGAGAATGTTGTGATAACTTCCCATCAGCGTTCATCAGTAGACAGCAAGCGTGAAGAGATCACCGACCGTATCACTGCACTCTATGAAAACATCGGATGCGTCGTAGTTACGAATGACCCGAGCGTCGGTTGGGCACCAAATCCCGACAGTAAGCTTCTGAAGACTGCTGAAGAAAGTTTCAAGGATTTGTTTGGATATGAGCCGAAGGTAGAGGCACTTCATGCGGGACTTGAATGTGGAATCTTCCTTGAGAAGATGCCGGGGATGGATATGATTTCATTCGGTCCGACACTTAAGGATATCCATAGCCCTAATGAGAAGGCTTATATTCCTTCGGTGGAGGAGTATTGGAAGTTTTTGACTGATTTGCTGAGGAGATTGGCGTAACTATGGGGCGGACGCACGAGCCGTGCGTCCCTACAAAGACAATCTACGGATGCGGAGCATCCTATCTACACTTTTCTCGCTTCCCTTACAACTTAAGGGGGGCGAGAAATGTTAGTTCTTATATAGACGTAATAGAAAAAGATGATAGAAGATAACATAATAAATAAGGAAGAAAACGAGAGAACAGTACTTGTGGGTCTCATCACTCAGAAGCAGAGCGAAGCTAAGGTGAATGAATACCTTGATGAGCTTGAATTTCTTGCTCAGACAGCTGGTGCAGAACCTGAGAAAAGATTCGTTCAGAAGCTTGACTATCCAAATCCACGCACATACGTAGGGACAGGAAAACTCGAAGAGATTCGCAAATATGTAGAGGATCACGATATAGGACTTGTGATCTTCGATGACGACCTGTCGTCGAAGCAAGTGCTCAATATCGAAAAAGATCTTAAAGTAAAGATACTCGACCGCACAAGCCTTATCCTTGATATATTTGCTAAGCGGGCACAGACGGCCACTGCAAGGACACAGGTGGAATTAGCACAATACCAGTATCTGCTGCCGCGATTAACCCGAATGTGGACTCACTTGGAGAGACAGCGAGGTGGTATCGGAATGCGTGGACCTGGCGAGACACAGATAGAGACCGACCGGCGTATTATCCTCGACAAAATATCACGACTTAAAGAAGAACTTAAAGACATCGACAAGCAGAAGAGCATCCAGAGGAAAAACCGTGGAAATATGACAAGAGTCGCNCTTGTTGGATATACCAACGTCGGCAAATCGACAATTATGAACCTTCTNAGCAAGAGTGATGTCTTTGCTGAGAACAAGCTTTTTGCCACATTAGACACGACAGTGAGGAAAGTTACCATCGACAATTTGCCATTCCTGCTATCTGACACAGTAGGATTTATCCGCAAATTGCCTACGCATCTTGTCAACTCGTTTAAGTCGACACTTGATGAAGTAAGGGAAGCAGACTTATTGATGCATGTGGTAGATGTAAGTCATCCTAATTTTGAAGAGCAAATTGAAGTGGTTGACAAGACTTTAAGTGAAGTATGTGGAGCTGCACAGAAGCCACAAATACTTGTCTTCAATAAAATTGATGCCTTCAAATATACACCTAAAGATCCGGATGATCTTACTCCGGCTACCAGAGAAAATATGAGTCTCGAGGATTTCAAGAAGACATGGATGGCTAAGATGAACAACAACTGCGTCTTCATCTCAGCGAAAGACAAAATCAATATTGATCAGCTTAAGGATCTACTCTATGAAAAGGCTAAGGAAATTCATGTGGAGAGATTCCCTTACAATGATTTTCTTTTTCAGAAGTATGATGAGAATATGGAATAAAGTCCAACCCCTCCGGGGTTGAGATCTGAAAGAGGCACAATTCCCCGAGCTGATGCTCGGGGTTAACAAAATAATCAGCCCTCCGGGCTGATCTTAGAATTAGAATAGCTGAATAGAAAGGAAATAGGTGTGGATATGAATAAAGAAGATATAGAAAGGCTTGAAAGGCAAGGATGTTTCAGTGATGACTGGAGTCAAGTGACTATCAAAGATGGGACTGACCTCAGCCGGATTCGTAATGTTTATTTCCGTGGAACAGTTTCAATTGGAGATAATACGGAGATTATCAATGTACCGGGCGGCATATCAAATGTGAGGATTGGGGATAATGTGAGGATTGTAAATGTTGCCCGGATTGAGAACTCTCCTTCCGCTTCATTTGGAGTAGGCACTGAGGTAGCTGTGCTTGATGAGACGGGTGGTCGCCCTGTAAAGATTTATCCGGGTATCTCAGCACAAGTAGCTGCCATGGCTACAAGGATGCCGGAATATGCAAAAGAATCACTATTCCCCATAATAGATGATCATATCAAGAATCTTCCTGACATGATCGAGATTGGAGATGGCGCAGAAATCGTTGATTGTGGACCGATCATCGACGTAAGGATTTGGCCTGGAGTTAAGATTGAAGGTGCTTCATGGCTATGCAATGGAAGCATTGTTAGCAATGAGGCCAGAGGTCAGAGGCCAGAGGCCAGTATTGATGAAGAGGCCAGAAGTCAGAGGCCAGAGGCCAGAAAGTGTGCCTTAGTTTATGTGGGGCAGGGAGTGAATGCAGAGAATTTTATCATAGAGGATGCTTCCGTAGCTAACGGCGTTATATTACGCAATACGTATGTTGGTCAGGGTTCGGTGCTCGACAAAGGATTCACTTCACATGATTCACTCTTCTTTGCAAATTGCTCGATGGAAAATGGAGAAGCTTGTGCAGTGTTTGCCGGGCCTTTTACTGTCAGCATGCACAAAAGTTCGCTTTTGATAGGATGTCAGACTGCATTCATGAATGCCGGTTCTGGCACTAACATGAGCAATCACATGTATAAGATGGGGCCGCTGCATTGGGGCATACTGGAAAGAGGAGTAAAGACTTCGTCGAATTCTTATATGATGCACGGGTCTCGAATCGGAGCTTTCTCGCTGGTCATGGGAGAACATAAAACACATCCTGACACTTCGGAATTTCCTTTTTCGTATCTTTTTGGNGATGCCAAANGAAATACGACCGTANTGCCAGGNATGANGCTCAAAAGCTATGGACTGAGAAGAGATCAAGAGAAATGGCCAAAGCGCGACCGCCGAGAAGGACATAATATTAATCTTCATGATCGCATNANTTTCAATACTTTCAATCCTTACACTATAGGACTTGTTGTCAA
>WFLX010272571.1_pt1 | contig 11312 bp, 6 predicted proteins | sample 4967041 | NCBI WGS metagenome assembly WFLX01 (sample SAMN12857096, study PRJNA449069) | gut metagenome | isolation source: stool from male and female vole | host: Microtus ochrogaster | place: USA:Florida | collected 2017 | reverse complement strand
TTGCCTTACATTCTCCAAGCTTAACCACTGTCGGTTCATAGGTTGATGTGCCGGAAATGTAACCGCCGTCACCATTATCGGTCATGCTGCCGGGATAATCCTTAATAGTAGCCGCTACGCGAGTGCCGTCAGCATCGCTCACCTTAACTTCAAGGCCTCCATTTGCACCGAAATATCCGGCTTCGCTTCCGAGAGGAAGTTCAACACCTCCATCGCCCATTCCGAAGCCACGGTCAGTTTCCATTGCATAGTTGAAGCTCATCTCTATCTCGCCACCGCTCAAATCCATTTCAGGGAAATAGAATTCGATAGGCTCACCTTCGAGAAGCTGCATACGCAAGCTCCTGACCTTGTCGCCCACGCGGGTAACGACCTGAAGATTCTCCACATTCTTGACTGTGGTCTTGAAAATATCAGGAATCACATAAGTAGGATAGTTCTCAATTCCCGGTTCATAGGGAAGTGCTGCGGGAACACAAGCATGGGCAGACGTTGAAAGAGCTGAAACTCTACCATCTCTTACAGTCCAAGCTGCGAAGTAGTTCAAACCGTTGGAAGGTGCTTCGGTCCACTCAAACTCTGAAGCATCACCTACATAGATCACCTTACCTCCGTCGGGAAGTTCATCCCCTACCTTCACATCAGCTTCCGGACGGCCGAAAAGCCCGGCATACGCCTCTTCTTTGAGAGAATTCCACGTATCGCTCACTGCTATGATAACGGGATCCTCAGCCTGCCATTCAAGCTTGATTGAGGTTGGACCTGACGGNGTGGCAGTAAGCTTAGAGGGTGCTGCCTGAGAGGTAGAAAGCACGGCTGTTGCNATATTNGTCCTGTTGAANGCAGGATAACCGTTGGCACTCAAAGCAGCGAAATAATAATCTTTTGAGTTCTGGATACCCGGAAGCTCGATATTCATATCTTCCGTGTTGCCGTAATAGAGCACGGTGGCATTACCGATTGTGGTAACGAAGTCACCAAATTTACCCTGTGAACGGAAAGTAGCACCATCTTGAGGAAGATCCCCCTCGGTGAGAGGTGATTCTGAATAGAGCACCACAGTGGCATCTGCACCCTCGGCGCGCTTCAATGAGATGAAAGCGGAAGATTCCTCTTGTCTAACCTCAAGATTCGCCGGAGCCTCTTTCGGAGCTGTCGGGTCAGTTTCGGGATAGAAAGAGTATACAGGCTTGTAATAATGGTCAAAGTCGTCTGCTCCGTTCCACCATACATTCCATAGACCTTCGCTGTTGGGGATATCCCAATCGCCATAGCGGTATGTACTGATTTTCGGTGCTTCTCCCAAAGTGTGGGCATTGAGAAGGAGACCATCCTCGATTTCAAAGCCTCTGATACCTGTGCGGAAGCCATAGTTCTTCTCAGGCGACACCACCTCATTGAAAGCAATCTCAAAATGGTTGTCTGCCTCATAAAGACGAAGCTGAAGATCGTAGTGAGCAGCTTTGTTTGCTTTCTCTCCTTCCGGAGCCATGTTGCGGTATTCCACTACAAGCACACGGTCACCCTCTTCGCCAAGCAGAGAATAGCCAACCTGCGGAGCCAACTTACCCAATTCCTTGTCGGCACTCTTGAATTCCTGCAACACGCCGCCGATAATCATACCCAAGTAGAACTCATCGGCAAGGTCGAGCTCGCGGGGAAGGTTCTTGGCAAACATCATGGAGTTCTGTCCACGATATATGATGCCATCCTCCTCTGTGCCCAGATAAATGGCGCCCATGTTGTCAATGGCAAACTGGGTGAAGTCTTGACCACCCAAACGNAATGTGAAGCCAATGGGGAAACCGGGACCCGTGTAAGCATAGTCATTATGCTCTTTACCGTCGGGGAAAAGGAGTGCCTTCTTTATGAAGGTTGACTTTACGATAGTAGGATTTTCAAGGTGAATGAACTCCTCTGCATTTTCGTAACCCACTTTATACTGCGGCACATTGCCCGCATGAAGCATGGTAGGAAGCGAAATGCTTAACATTCCCACAAACGCGTAAGGTAATAATTTTTTCATCCTTATGTGGTGTTAAGTTAATTATTTTTCTGTTTAGGTTATTGTTCAGCACTTTGGATAATGCTTTGGAAATAATTTGCTAAGAAACGCATAATTCTTCCNCATTAATTATGCAAATGTAATATTTTATTTTATTCAAACCAAACAGCAACCTTTATTTTTCACATTTTTTGTGTATTTTATTTGCTAACGTCTACACAATTTTTTAATGCGCTAACGTCTATACAGNGTCTTGTTATGTACTATCGTCTACACAGGGTTTTGAAAGAGCATAGAGCACATCTCTCTTCCGGACACGCCTTGAAAGGTTCTGCCGAAAAAATCTCCTCAAGCATATGAATCATGCCATCGTCAAACTCTTGCGAATACTCCCTGTAAGAACTCACCTTCTCCGGCTTTCCGGTAAGGTTACCCTCCTCATCTCTTTTCCCTATCATCGGAAGGTTGATTTCTCCCTTTTCTATGCCGGGCACGTCGTAAATCTCCAACCTCACATCCTCTGTNGGGAAGGNTACATCTCTCTTTTTCCCCANNANCCACGCATAAGTGAAGAGCTGGAAAACCTGCTCGCTGCGATAGTCACCGTCAAAAATCTCGTCGAATGTCTCTGCGGTGAGTTTGATGCTGCCGGTCTTATAATCCACTATTCTCAGCTGCCTCCCGGCCTCGGTAGTTATCTCGTCGAGGCGGTCAATGGCAAACCTGAAATTCACCTTATCACCATTTGGAAGTGCCACGCGGAAGTTATCGGTCATCTCAAGCCCATAGATATTAAACGGAGTCAACTCTCTGTCGTGACGCAGTATGCGCTCCACCTGCTGAGTGATTCGGGCTGCCACCATCTCNGCCGCTCCGCTGAGCGGTGTGTCAAGTTCCTCCCCTTTAAGCCTGAAATGCTGCGNGTTGACGCTGTGGCGTACGNGCCTTTCAATACCCTCTCTGTCAGCTAAAAGCGTATCAATAAATTCTCGTGTTATTGTCNCCGGGGGCGTCAATATTATCTTGCTTTTTTCATCNGGCAGATATACTTTCTGCATNACCTCATGAAGGATATTACCGGCAGTGATTGCGTCGATAAAGTCGGATGGTTCCGGATCGTCAGACAATCCGATCACCGACTGGTAGAAGAATTTCACCTGACATTCCCTATATGCCTGGAGAGCGGATGCTGAGAGATTCTTCCCTCCGGGAGTCATAAATTCCTTGAGCTTCTCCCTAATCTCTGCAGTTTTCTCTACCGTAGGGTTATAGGGCTCTTTACCCGTGAGAATGAACTTCCAATCCTCCTCACGAAGTTTGTCTTTAGCGAAAAGATGACGTAGCTGGAGCACATATCTCGACACGTCGCCACTTCTCATGCCTCCCCCCGAACGCGCATCGTAAATCATTGTCACCCCCTTGGCGCGGCTTATCATTCGGTAAAAATAGTAGGCGAAAATCCCCTCCGCATAATTGGATGGCGGCATACCGTAAGCATGGCGTAGCGAATCGGGAATGAAGCTGCGGGTGCGCACTCTCATCGGTAAAATGCGCTCGTTGGCAGACAGGATAAAGATATGCTCAAAATCTATCGAGCGTGTCTCAAGCGTACCCATCACCTGTAAGCCGGTAAGCGGTTCACCCTCGAAGCCTACTTTTTCCCCGGCAAGGAGACGGTCGGCAAGGCGGTAAACGGTAGAGGGTTTCATCTTCATAGCATAGTCTGACAATATGCTCCCCAAGCGCCTCAAAGCATCGCGATATACCTGTATGTGTGATATTTCGAGGCGTGACTTAACCATCGCCTCTTCAAATGCCGGCAATCCCACTGCCACTTTCTCAAGAATCTCATCGAGATAAGCCAAGGCAGCTTCAGGAGTGGCATTCTTTTCAGGCCCTGTCAGAATATCTATCTTGTCGCCGGCGATATCCCTAAGCTCATCGATGCTTACCGTCACCTTGTGATGCTCNGTAATGTAGTGTAATATNCGCCCTACAAGTGAGGTNGAGAAGAGCACATGNGAGAATGGGTGGGCAAGGAGAAGTCGAAGGTCGCGGTTATAGAATGTCACGGTGCCACCCGANTTACGCATATTGTAGAAGAGTTTCCTCAACAAAGCCACAAACGGCACCACCGATGTGAGACGCAAAGGATAACCCATAGTAAGGTTCACATCACCCATACCGTCGGGGAGTGAATAGAGAAGGGGCAAGAGGAGATTCTCATCAGGCAAAACCACCGCAACCTTGGCGTTTTTGAATGCTTCTCCCGAGAGTTCTTGGCTTAATTCTCCAAGCATCTCCCCTACTATCTTCACCTGTGCGGAATTGGAGGGGGAAGCTGCCACGCGCAACTTTTCAGGGAGTTTNTCGGTGTCGCTCAGTCGTAATGCCGGCAAAGCCCAGTCGGGACACGGGAACGACTTTATATTCGATTTCACAAACTTCGAAGCGGAATTCACATCGCCGCTCAACACGGGTCCTGTGGCATCCCAGAAGAAATCGGCAAAGGCATCGTAGCCCTCATAGCCTTCGCAGTCTCTCAACTCCCGGAAGATAGTCTGCTCCGAAGTGCTGAGCGCGTTGAAGCCCACTGCTACAATTTTCTTATAGGGTAGTGCCTCCCTACCCTCCTCCTTAAGACGGGCAGCCGCTTGCCTATACATACCCCCTACCGTTGTGAGCCCCTCCTCTTCGAGCTTCTCCTTGAAGCGATCATAGAGCGGGCTCATTATGCGCCATAGGTGAAGAAACTTCTGCTTCACCTCAGAGAGCTTGTTTTCGTCGCCGTCGAAATTTTTCCAGAAGCTACGTGGATCACCCATATCCGTATGGCCGAAATACTCCTCCATTACTTTCCGTTGCTCCTCAGTGAGGAATGTAGATGAGATTTCGCGATAATCCTTCACATTCTTGAAAATCTCGTCGGTGTTGACCATATAGAGGTCTACCTCGTTGAAATCGGAGAGTACTGTCTCACCCCAGCCGGCGAAGGAATCGAAACTAATGCCCTCGTCGTTCTCCTCCTCCGTTAGTGGCAACCCCAAATGCTCTCTGTAGCACCGGTAGAGAATAAAAAGCATATCCAGGCGCGAAGCCACCACGCGCTCGGAGAGGTCGCCCACCAAGTCGGTGATTGTCTTTACCTCCGGAGCAAGCACGGGATGACGATGATATTCCTCCTTAAGATACTTCAGAAAGAAGGTGCCGCTCCTCTTGTTGGGGAAAAGGAAACAGACCTCCGACAAATCCGGATAGCGCGACGCATAGGCTTTAGCTATTGTCTGCAAAAATGGTAGCATGGGCGTTTATTGATATTTTTCTGTTTTTAAATATCAAAATTAATAGTTTCCCGCAATTATAGCAACACCGACCCGATATTTTATATTTTTAATTTGCTCCTTTCAGCTTAATTAGGTATTTTTGCAAAAGATTCCACTTCCGGCCTCGCGCCGAAAGCACGAAAAACCTGACATAAAATGAAATTTTCCGAAATAGCAGGACATTCCGACACCATAGCCTCACTCCGTGCGCTCGCCGACGGGGGGCGGATTCCTCATGCCCTGCTCCTAACGGGAATTTCAGGCATAGGGAAATTCCGTGTGGCAAGAGCCTTCGCGCAGTATGTGCATTGCAGCAACCGCAAAGATGGCGACTCTTGCGGCGTCTGCCCCTCTTGTCTTCAGCATCAGCGNCACAACAATCCCGACCTCCATTTCATATATCCGATAGTGAGTAAGGAGAAACGTCGTGTCTCTACCGACTACATTGACGAATGGAAGGAGATGCTCAACGACTGGAGCTANATGCCCCCTGAGAAATGGAACGATATCATTTCTGCGGGCAATTCCCAACCTGCCATACTCGTGGCTGAGAGTGAGGAGATTATAGCCAAGGCATCACTGTCGGCATTTCAGGAAAACTACAAGATTTTCTTGATCTGGCTCCCTGAAAAGCTGCGTCCCGAGGCTGCCAACAAGCTCCTTAAGGTGATTGAGGAGCCTTTTGAAGACACTCTCTTTATCCTTGTCAGCAACGACGATTCCCGCCTCCTCCCTACGATCTTCTCAAGGACACAGCGCTTCAATATGCGTCCATTGTCCGGAAATGAGATAAGTCGTCATTTAGCTCAGCGTCGTGGTGTAGAGGGGAGGATTGCCGACGCTGCCTCACGCATAGCGGAAGGGAGCATGGCGCGTGCCGAAGAATTGGCATGTCATCCCGACGAGATAATGGAATTCTCCTCCCTCTTCAAGGAGATCATGAGAATGGCTTATGCCCTGAAGGCTGCCTCGCTGAAAACACTCTCCGAACGCTGTGCCGCCATGGGGCGTGAAAAACTCCTCCGTTTCCTTGCCTACTGTGCAAGGATGGTCAGGGAGAATTTCATCTACAATCTGAGCCTCCCCCCGCTCTCTCTCCTCACCCCCGACGAAGAGGAATTCAGCGTGCGTTTCGCCCCCTTCATCCATGAGGGGAACGTGGAGGGTCTTTCTAATGAGATTTCGCGCGCAGCAGCCGACATCTCTCGAAATGCCAACGGCAAGATCGTGATGTTTGACCTTCTACTTCTCATCTCGCAATGGGTGAGGATGCCCAAGCCCGCAGTGCTTCCGTTATAAGAATTATCAATTTTAATGTATAACCTATACTCATAATTTAACAATAACATGAAACCCACTCTTTTCATACTCGCTGCCGGAATGGGCAGCCGTTATGGTGGTCTTAAGCAGCTCGACGGCCTCGGCCCGAGCGGCGAAACTATCATGGACTACTCCGTATATGATGCTCTTCGCGCCGGTTTCGGCAAAATCGTGTTCGTTATCCGCCACGACTTNGAGCAGGATTTCCGCGACAAGGTAATCTCAAAATATGAGGGACANATCCCCNTAGAGGTTGTGTTCCAAGACATCAACGACCTTCCCGGCGGCTANAAGCCCAATCCCGAGCGTAAGAANCCTTGGGGCACNAACCATGCCGTGCTTATGGGCAAGGATGTNATNAAGGAGCCGTTTGCTGTAATCAATGCCGACGACTACTATGGCGCCGAGAGCTTCCAAATCCTCGCTGACTTCCTCCGCTCTGTTGAGGGAAAGAAGAACTGCTATTGCATGATCGGTTTCAACGTGGAGAACACTCTTTCTGAGAATGGCGGCGTGTCTCGCGGTCTTTGCGAAGTGAGCGAAGAGGGCAACCTTACCGGCGTGACAGAGTGCCACGGCATCGAGCGCAAGAATGGCAAGCTCATACAGATTGTTGACGAAAAAGAGGTTCCCTTCCCCGAGGGCGCACCCGTATCTATGAATATGTGGGGCTTCACACCCGACTATTTCGACTATTCTGTTAAGTCGTTCCTCAACTTCCTTGAGAAGAACCACGATGAGCTGAAAGCCGAGTTCTACATCCCGACCGTAGTAAACGAGCTTATCGAGGATGGCACTATTCAGCTTAAGGTGCTTCCCACTCCCTCGAAATGGTTTGGCGTTACTTACGCTGCCGACCGTCCCGCTACTGTTGCTCAGTTCCAGAAACTCGTTGACGAAGGCGTTTATCCCGCTAAACTCTTCTAATCGGTCATTTTACTCTTCTAATCCATCATCATTATGAAAGAGAAAATTCTTGTTACCGGTGGCACCGGCTATATCGGCTCTCACACCACCGTAGAGCTTCAGAAAGCCGGCTATGAGGTTGTGATCATCGACAATCTTTCCAATAGCAACGAGGCTGTGCTCGACGGCATCGAAGCAATCACCGGAATTCGCCCCGTGTTTGTGAAGGGTGACTGCACCGACATCGAGACCCTCAAGAAGCTTTTCAAGGAGAATCCCGGCATTAAGGGTATCATCAATTTCGCAGCTTCAAAGGCTGTGGGCGAGAGTGTGCAGAAGCCGTTGCTCTACTACCGCAACAACCTCAACACCCTCATCAATCTCCTTGAGCTTATGCCTGAAAACGGCGTAGAGGGTATCGTATTCTCATCTTCCTGCACTGTCTACGGTGAGCCTGACCAAAACCCGATTGACGAGACCGCTCCCATCAAACCCGCTACATCTCCTTACGGCAATACCAAGCAGATTTCTGAGGAGATCATCGAAGATTATGTGAAGAGCGGCGCCCCCATCAAGAGCATCCTTCTCCGCTATTTCAACCCGATTGGTGCTCATCCCAGCGCATTGATTGGCGAGCTCCCTCTCGGTGTTCCCCAGAACCTCGTCCCCTATCTTACCCAGACAGCTGCCGGAATCCGCAAGGAACTCACAGTGTTTGGCGACGACTACAATACCCCCGACGGCTCCTGCATCCGCGACTATATCGACGTGGTTGACCTCGCAAAGGCCCACGTAATCGCTATGAAACGTATGCTCGAAAACAAGGACACCGCAGCTGTTGAGGTATTCAACCTCGGCACAGGTAACGGTCTCTCAGTGCTCCAGCTCATCAACGCCTTCGAGGAGGCTACGGGTGTACCCGTTCCCCACAAGATTGGCGAGCGTCGTGCAGGCGACATCGAGAAGATCTGGGCAGACCCGAAGAAGGCTAACGAAGTGCTCGGATGGAAGGCTGAGGCCGACATCAAAGACACTATGCGCAATGCCTGGGCTTGGCAGTGCAAAGTAACCGAAAAGAACTAATCGCAAGATTTTTATAAGAAAAAAGGAATCCACTCGAAAAATCGAATGGATTCCTTTCTCTATCTATAATACTCTTAAATCACTTCTGGCGACGACCCGCACCACCCATCTGTGCCTTGACCTGCTTAAGCTGGTTCATCATCTTCATCGGGTTCTTCATTGTAGAGGCGGCACGCATCATCTTGCGTGTATCCTCAAACTGCTTGATGAACTTGTTGACCGACTGGATGCTGTTGCCTGAACCTTTGGCAATACGCTGGCGGCGGCTTGCGCTCTTAAGACATTCGGGATTATGACGCTCGTAAGGGGTCATAGAGCCGATGATAGCCTCAATTGAATTGAAGGCACTGTCGTCGATGTCTATATCTTTGATTACNTTCCCCACACCCGGAATCATCGAAGCAAGCTCCTTGATGTTACCCATCTTCTTGATCTGCTGAATCTGATTGCGGAAGTCCTCGTAGTCAAATTTATTCTTCTTGATCTTCTCCTGGAGCTTCTCAGCCTCCTTCTGGTCGTAAAGCTCTTGCGCACGCTTGGCAAGCTCAACGATGTCGCCCATGCCCAGGATACGGCTCGCCATACCTTCGGGATTGAACTCCTGAATATCCTCAAGCTTCTCGCCGGTACCTATATACTTGATAGGTTTGTCNACCACCGCACGGATAGAGAGTGCGGAACCGCCACGCGCATCGCCGTCGAGCTTCGTGAGCACCACGCCGTCGAAGTCAAGACGATTGTTGAATTCCTTAGCGGTGTTGACGGCATCATTACCGGTCATAGAGTCAACCACGAAAAGGATCTCCTGAGGCTTAACGGCATTCTTGATAGCCTCGATCTCATCCATCATCTCCTCATCTACGGCAAGTCGGCCGGCGGTGTCGATGATCACAAGGTCGTTGTGGTTAGTCTTTGCGTGGGCTATAGCATTGAGAGCTATCTGAACAGGGTTCTTGTTACCCTCCTCTGTATATACAGGCACTCCGATGCTCTCAGCAAGCACCTTCAGCTGCTCGATAGCCGCAGGACGGTAAACGTCGGCAGCCACAAGCAAGGGGCGTTTACCCTTTGCCGATTTGAGTTTCTTGGCAAGCTTTCCTGAGAATGTGGTCTTACCCGAACCCTGAAGACCCGACATAAGGATCACCGTAGGGTTGCCGGAGAGATTGAGCGGTGCCTCAACGCCACCCATGAGCTGCACGAGTTCGTCATGCACAATCTTCACCATAAGCTCTTTCGGCTTCAGTGATGTGATGACGTTCTGGCCTATGGCCTTCTGCTTCACCTTGTCGGTGAAAGTCTTTGCCACTTTATAGTTGACGTCGGCATCCAGGAGTGCGCGGCGCACATCCTTCACCGTCTCGGCTATATTGATTTCGGTGATGCGGCCTTCACCTTTGAGAATCTTGAATGATTTCTCTAATCTTTCTGATAAACTGTTAAACATATAATTCTATTCCTGATTTCCCTTATTATGATAATGAGGCGGCGTTTGGGTCAGCATTACACTAATTTGTTGGTAGCCGTGTCAGGGAAAATGACTGTGGGTTTGAATTCCTTTGCCTCCTCCGGGGTCATAAGACCATAAGACATGATGATCACAATGTCGCCGGGTTGCACCTTGCGGGCAGCGGCACCGTTAAGGCATATCACGCCACTCCCCTCCTCACCGGCTATGGTGTAGGTGTCAAACCGTTCCCCGTTGTTGTTGTCCACTATCCATACCCTCTCCCCCTCCAGTATGTTGGCGGCTCTGAGAAGGGCACTGTCAATAGTGATGCTTCCAATGTAGTTCAGATTCGCCTCCGTCACTGTGACGCGGTGAATCTTCGATTTCATCATCTCTATATACATGATGTCTTCACTTTATAAATCTTATGCTGGGTTCACTCCGGCATGCGGTAGGCTATATTATCTATGAGGCGCACCTTCCCGCAGTAGACGGTGATACATCCCACCACATAAGGTGATTCCTCCCATTCGTCGATTGCCACGAGTGTGCGACCGTCAACAATCTCGAAATATTCTACCTCAAGCTCCGGAATTGCATTCAGACGCTCCACAACGGTGTCGTGGGTGGCCTGTACGGAATGGTCGCGGCTATACTCAACACTATATTTGAGAGCGGCGTGAATTTCGGGAGCAATAGCTCGCTGCTCGGGTGTGAGGAGAGCGTTGCGGCTCGACAATGCAAGACCGTCGTCGGCACGTTTTATAGGGCAGGCTATTATATCCACCTTGATTCCCTCGCTCTTCACCATATTTCTGATCACTGCTATCTGTTGGAAGNCTTTNNCANCGAAATANGCACGGTCGGGNTNNACAATTCTGANAAGNAGACTNACAACCTNGNCAACACCCTGAAANTGTCCCGGGCGATATTTCCCTTCCATCACCTCTGCCGCCTGGCCGAGATCAAACTCGTGCTTGGGCTGTGCCTCCGGACCCCCGGGATACATCTCCTCAACAGAGGGGGCGAACACTGCCGAGACACCCGCCTTGGCAAGGAGCTTGAAATCGTTCTCCTCCTGGCGCGGATAAGTGGCGAGGTCGTTAGGATTGTTGAACTGTGTGGGATTAACAAACAAACTTACAATAGTCACGTCATTCCCCTTGACGGCCTGCTCCACGAGCGAAAGATGACCCTCATGCAGAGCACCCATCGTGGGCACCAG
>WFLX010247551.1_pt1 | contig 11313 bp, 10 predicted proteins | sample 4967041 | NCBI WGS metagenome assembly WFLX01 (sample SAMN12857096, study PRJNA449069) | gut metagenome | isolation source: stool from male and female vole | host: Microtus ochrogaster | place: USA:Florida | collected 2017 | reverse complement strand
TAGCATGGCCATCTCAAGGGAAAAGGTATCTTTGTTAGGAAACTCTCTCGAGGTAAACCTAAAATAAATACAGTACAATGACCATCAGAGTCAGGTCGCTCATAGAAAGCTATTCAAAAGTCATTATGTCCTATATAATCCCTTAACTCTTTACCAACTTCTACTTCATATTTTGAGGTTGAAAGATCCCTCAGCTTTCCAAACAGAAACAATTTNTTTACTCTTTNTCNTTTTGACTTCCTTGATTTTATAATTAGGTCNCAATCTTTCTCTGTCTTNNAATCTCTTGANCAATGCAGAANAAGCATCTATCCTCCTTCTCTTTCGGGGCAGAATCTCCAATAACCTTGGTAACTCTGTCTCTATAGTCTTTCCCTGCACGTTCCCGAAGATCCTCTCGAGTATCTTTATCTCATCATCATCAGGGGCAATCTCTTTTGCTTCTTCGTAAACCTCATTATCCGGGCAAAGATCTTTCCTAGGATTGAAGTCGAAGAAAGCAGAATACAATCCATATAAATCATCCATAGTATAATAATGAGAGGTGTGTCATATTCCTCTCATTAATAAGGAAGCCATTCTCTTATAATCTCCCTTTTGTTAAAATCTTATGTTCCTCAGCATATTTACTTGCACCATTTATTGATAATCATTATCTTTGCGTTCAAATCAATCAATCAGTAATGGAAGACTTAAATCGAATAAAGGTAGTCCTATGTGAAAAGAAGAGGACAAGCAAATGGTTGGCAGATGAGTTAGGTAAAAATCCATCTACCGTTTCAAAGTGGTGTACCAATGTCTCTCAACCAGACCTTGCTACCCTTCGGAAAATTGCCGAATTACTAGATANTNNTGTTAAAGATTTGATTACAAGTAACAAATAAATGATATGATCACTGAATCTAATCTTAGGGATATGTTGTCTTCGCTCGGTTTTGTCAGCGATATAACCCAGGGTCTGTATACCAAGACGTTCTCTTGTTATGGAGATTGCAGTATGTCAGTAGATTTTGATAATAAAAAACTTATATATCCCTCTTCTATTAGAGGCCGTGATCGAAATACAGGGTTTGATCAAAAAGAAAACTTTGTTGTATTTGAATGTGTCCACCGCTTGTTAGAAAAGGGCTATAGACCAGAGAATATCGAATTGGAAAAGGTGTGGTCATTAGGACATGATGCTAAGGGTGGAAGAGCCGATATATGTGTGTACACTCCAGACAACTCTTCAATGCTTTTTATCCTTGAATGTAAAACCGCTGGATCAGAATTTAAGAAGGCTGTTAAAATTACAAAGGAGGACGGAGGTCAAATATTTTCATATTGGCAACAAGAACGTTCAACAAAATGGATTGGTATATATGCGTCTGATTATTCAGAGGGAAAAGTAACGTACGACAATCCAATAATAAATTGTACGGACGATGCCAATATATTGAAACTGGCTAAAAAAGACGATTCTGTTGGAGTCTACTCTAATCATAATGTATCGGGCAATGCACAGAAACTTCATGAAGTATGGACTAATACATATAAGCAAGAGTTTCATGAGAATCTAATTTTTACAGAAGATACTATCGCATATAATATCGGGATAAAGCCTCTTAGGAAAAAAAATTTAAAAGATTTTNCTNCCGACGATAAGATAGTGAATNGATTCNAAGAAATTCTTAGGCATAACAATGTCAGTGATAAAGAGAATGCTTTTAATCGCTTGGTTGCATTATTTATATGCAAACTTGTTGATGAAATAAGTAAGGAGGATGAAGATGTTGTAGAATTTCAATATAAGATTGGCACTGACACCTACGAATCCCTTCAAGACCGTTTGCAATTGCTTCACAAACGTGGAATGGAGGAATTTATGAAGGAGAAGATCTTTTACGTGGAAGCGGATTATGCAGACCGGTTATTCAAACAATATACTGGAGTCCAACGTCGTGCAGCAATAGAGGACCTAAATAATACTATTCGGATTCTGAAATTTTATTCAAACAATGACTTTGCTTTTAAAGATGTGCATAATGAAGAATTATTCTTCCAAAATGGTAAGATTTTGGTTGAAGTCGTCCAGTTGTTTGAAAGATACAGAATCGTATATCGATCAAAACACCAGTTTCTTGGTGATTTATTCGAACAGCTATTAAGTAAGGGATTTAAACAAAATGAGGGTCAATTCTTTACTCCAATGCCTATTACAAGATTTATATGGGATTCTCTACCTGTAAAAAGTTATATTGCGGAGAAAGGATTACCCAAAGTCATTGACTATGCTTGTGGAGCAGGGCATTTTTTAACGGAAGCAGTTGCCGCTATTGATGAGATACGTGGTAACGAAGATAATTCATGGGTTGAGAAACACATTTGGGGTATTGAAAAGGACTATCGTCTTTCAAGGGTTAGTAAGATTTCAATGTTTATGAATGGTGCAGGAGGTGCCAATATAATATTCGGTGATGGTCTCGAAAATTATCCTGATAAAGATATTACCAATGGAAATTTTGACATCTTGGTCGCAAACCCTCCGTATGCTGTAAGTGCATTTAAATCACATCTCAAACTTAAAAATAATGAACTTTCTGTACTACAATCAATCAGCCAAGATGGGTCCGAAATAGAAACGCTATTCGTAGAACGAGCTGTTCAACTTTTGAAATCTGGAGGGTTAGCTGCCATTATACTCCCCTCTCCGATACTTACTAAGAGTATTGGAAGTTACATAGCCGCCCGGACATTACTTGTTCACAATTTTTATATCCGAAGCATCGTAAGTTTGGAAAGTAAGACATTTGGAGCAACGAACACAAGTACTGTAATACTCTTCCTTGAAAGATACGATGAACCTCCAAAGTTAGCTTCTCTTGCAAATGATGTTGCTGATGCCATTCTCTCAGGTAAAGATCTAACAAACTGGGAGGATGAATCAATCTTAGTTGAATATCTCAATCATATTGAAGTTTCTCGTCTTGATTATGATTTGTTTAGAATGAAGTCCTTAAATAAAAAAGGCCTTTCTTCAATAAAATACTTTTGTAATTATGTGGAGNCATTNANTATGTCTGNANAATCCTACCNAAAGCNTNTAACTGAGAAGGAACGAGAANAGATAGAATTANAGNGACTGANGGATCTTATCNAAANGACTGAAAGAGAAAAAATTNTTGCATTTTGTTNGGNNAGAGNNNAAATTACANCAANAGNAACGGCTCNATCCGANAATCAAAAACAGAAAGAGTTTTTAGGGTATGATTGGAGTAATCGCAGACAGAATGAAGGAATAAAAATTCTCAATCCAGGTGGTAAACTCTATAATGCGTCCGACCGCTTTGCCAGAGCAACTCTTGCATGTAAAATACGCAATTCTTTTGCAGGGGCATCTACGATATTATCCAAGGAATTAGAAACCTACGCCAAGACATATCACTTAAAGGATCTTATAGATTTTTCTCTGCCTTCCTTTAATATTAGCATTAATCCAAATGCTAACATTCAAAATCAGGTAAAATCCAAATATCCTTTAATAAGATTGAATGATAAAACAAAATTTCAACTTAGCATAGGACGGAGAGTTTTATCATCAGAAGTTTCAGAGAATGGTACATATCCTGTATACAGTGCTAATGTAAGAGAAGTGTTTGGAAGAATCGATAAATTGCTCGATACCGATTTTACTAAGGATTCGGTATTATGGGGTATAGATGGCGATTGGATGGTCTCATTGATAGAAAAAAATAATAAATTCTATCCGACGGATCATTGTGGGGTATTACAAGTACTTGATCAGGGAATTGATCCTTACTACGTTTCTTTAGTCCTTGATATAGTAGGTCTTTCTTATGGATTTTCTAGAACATACCGAGCCTCTACCGAAAGAGTAGCCACAGTTCAGATACCGGTTCCACCGACGAATATCCAAACTGAAATTGTAAAGCGATGTAGGGAGATTGATAAAAAATATGAACAAAGCCGTATGACTATCTCCGAATATAGAGAAAAGATTCAGCGTCTTTTTGATGATTTAGAAATTGTTAAAAAATCTAAAATGGGGGGGGGGTATTTTAGTGAGTAAAATTGCTGCATATCAAACAAATAGAGTTGATTATACGTCTATTTCTCCTGATTCATATATCTCTACGGAGAATATGCTTCCTAACTGTGAAGGCGTTGTCTCATATAATGGAACTCCAAACGTAGAAAGTGTTATTGAGTATAGAAAAGGAGATATTTTAGTATCAAATATTCGACCATATCTCCAAAAGATATGGATAGCGGATCGCAATGGAGGGTGCAATCCCGATGTATTAGTAATTCGGATTAATGACACATCTGCCTATGACCCTCTGTACGTATATTATGCCCTACGCCGTAAAGCCTTCTTCGATCATATGATGTCGGATAAAAGTGGGGTGAAAATGCCACGAGGAAATAAAATCAACAATCTAAAATTCATGATTCCTGATATTTCATTTAATGAGCAAAAGAAATTTGTTTCAAAGGCTTTAGAATATGAGAATATAATATCTGCCGCCAAAGAAACGATGGAATCTGCTCAGAAGCGAAAGAAAGAATTAGTCAGGAACTATATATTCAATAAATCTTGAATCGATTTAAATGTTTACGGTAGTCAAAAGTCTGAGCAATTTAATAATCGGGCATCGGATTAATAACATTATTCAAATGTTGAGCTATGACAGTAAAGGAAAATCTCAGATATATAGAACTGCTTGACAAGTGTCCTTATTTATACAGAGAGGAACTTGAAAAGATTGAGGATCTACGAAATAGATTCTCAAATCAATTTTTTTCGGAAGACGTTAGGCAGACGTATTATGATATTTTGGATTCTGTAACTATCTTTCTCAGAATGCTACTTCCATTTCAATATTTGATTGGGATGGTAACGAGATACAGAGGTGTGGCGCTATTAAATTTAAATCGGATTTTTGATTGTGAACCTATAAGTTCATTGGATCTATTTGAGTTTCTCAGAACTCAAAATGAAACCGATCGGAAAATCATCCTGAAACATCTGACTGTTGAAGATAAGCAACGAGGGCTTTTTTATATAGCAGTAGAGAATAACAAACCGAAGCAATTCATAAAATTGTTGTCGGAATCTCCCATTAATCACAATGTACTGAAAGGTCTCTTTGCTTTGCATCATACAATTCAACAGACTCCTGATACTGACGAATTTGAAAACTTATCTTGCGATGTTGGCACAATGGTCAAATATGTGTTTGCCTATTACGGTCAATTAGCGTTAGATCTTGCTAATGTCCAAGTGCCGCAAGATGAGGCAGTACTAATAGATACAGTAATTCAAGTGATTGAAAGTGTTGACTTTGAAAGTGAGACATTTGCACAAAACATTGAGAACTTATCAAAAATTAAAAATAGAATCAGACCCCTGACTTTTACGAAAATATGCAGGTACTTGCTTTATTATGCTTTTCTCGGATTTNACATCGCATTTGATAAAGATCGGCTNAATGTAAATGAGAAAGAGACTATTTATCAAANNTTTTACNGAAATCAANTCAGAAATTACGGTAACATAGTCTTGCGAAAATGCCAGTTCATCTTGAGTCTTCAGGATAAGTATGAGAGAGAAAACAGAGCATTCAATAATCTCCACAATACAAGGCCGAAAGTGTGGAAAGTACTCCATGAGACTACACCATTTATTGAAGACTCTATAGAACGAGATAAGAGCGCATCGGTTCAATCTGAGATATTTAATTTCTCATTAAAAAGTCCTGACCTAAAAAAGCTTCAAAGCTGTATTAACGCTCTTGCCCTTTGGGGATACATAGATGATAATCCTATTGTTAAACATCAGCTATATTATCGCCTTACAGGATATGCGAGACCAAAAGTATTGTCAAAAATTGACTGGCATAATGATATTAAGGTTCTATTTCTTGTACTTAAAGTGATCTTAGAGAGAGGTGAGAAGTATAAGCTCATCAAAGATTTTTTCAATGTGACTGGCTATGATGAAAAAATGATCGGGAAAGAATCATCCTATGCTGACAGAACTAAAGATAAGAATATAAGGAATCTGTTGGAATATTTATATGGCAATTCCAAAGAGTGATAGTTTAGCCGCTATTCTATAATGATAGTCACCTTTAAGGAGGGTGGCTATTTTTTATAGATAGAATTTCTGTTATTTTTGTTATTTGGTTATTTGAAATTTGATGTCGGGGGAAGTCGCTACCTTTGTGCCAGAAATCCTAAAAAAGAAAAATATGGAACAAGTTTCAAAAAAAACAGACTCGGCTACCTCCAGTGTAATACCTGATAGTACTGTGATGCCGATGACTCAAATTAAGGAAGCACCTCCATCCTTAAATGATTCCTCACAAAAAGAATTGGAAGCAGACAACGCTAGACTTGCTTACCTTGAAAAGCAACAAGCTGAGGAAGCAGACTCAAATTCTAAAATTGCTAAAAGTCTCCAGAAGGAAATCGATGCTTTGAAAAGAAAAATAAAGGATAAAGAAGAAGCATCGGTTCAAAAGAATATGGAAGCTGCTAAAAAGAAGGTCGGGGAGAAAATGGATTACCAACTGCGTGACGGCAGCATTATTTCTAAAAAGCCAGCTTACATTCGCAATAACCGTATGATAAATTATAAGAGAGTCGAAGAGTTTATCAAGATTATTAAGAATGGTGAATACCAAGCGGCTTACCCTATAATCGTTGCGAATGCTAAGAAGTTCAAGACCGAGCATCCTACAATCGCTATTACAGATGCTTTTGGTAAAGAAATTCCAGAAGACCAGTTAGATGATTATGTCATCTATCTCGACGGTCAGCACAGAGGTCGCGCTCTTATCCTATGTAAGTTACTCAATTTTTACCCCGATCCTATCCCTGGTGTAGTAGTAAAAGATGATATTGAAGATGTAGCAAAATTCCTTGTCTCAATCAATCCGACTGGATCATGGTCGAATAGCCAAAAAGCGGAAGTTCTGGCACTTACAGCCTCATCCAAATATCTTCCACTATGTGAGGCTATCTCTGGCCTTGTGCGTAAAGGATTCAACCGCTCTACAGCTTCTCAGATTCTGACGCAAGACAAGCCTCTATCGACAAGACAGATCGATCTTCTTTTAGAAGGGAAAGAGCCTAAAGAGGATATTGTATACAATCTCAATAACGGTCAACTTTTCATCGAGAAATGTACTAACGCTAAAATTCCTGTAAAATATCTTACCAAACGATACTTTATTGAAGGATTTTTAGCCTTCAAACAAGCCCATGACATGACCTTCGCTGATGCAGTTAATGTCATTGAAAGACTGCCAGAACTCAATGAAGCAGAGCTAAAGAAAGTTACCGGCAAAGACATCTTCAAACAGATGCTGAATGATGCAATAGCTAAAGAATAACTAAATGTAGAGCAGCGTCGGCTGCTCTACTTATACAATAATGTTTTATGGCAACATATTTACCAGTTCCGATTACTCGGCCTCCCGATTCTAAATTGACGGCTCACAAGCCATTTGAACAAAAGGATCTAAGTGTCATTACTGCTGAAATTCTGAAAATACGAAAGCCCTTTGATTACGTAAGAAAACACAATGCAGAAATATTCCAAAGTCTGGATAAAGACAAGTTTTCAGAAGGTGTAAAAAAAGTTCTTCGTGATCAGATTGAACAGCCTGACGATGAGTCAGTAGCCATGTATACGGCAGAAAATATGATGCAAGATTTTAAATCTCTCAATTATAGCATCATCACAATAGAAGATGAAGCCTATATATATGATGGATTTGATTGGAGATCCTTATCCTACACTGAATTTAAACACTTTATGAGTCAATACCTGAGCAAATCAGGGCTGCCGAAGTCCAAAGCAGAAAGTGTTTCTACTGTAGAACGCTACGCCAAACAGATGTACTTCTCGCTATATCGGGCAGTCAGTCGTAAGAGACGGACTAACGCTTTGATCAATGCAGCAAACTGTACTGTTGAGATAGATAGAAATGGGAATATTAATCAACGAAAGCATGATGAATCAGATTTTTTCTTTTATGTCTTGCCATATAGCTATGATCCCATTGCAAAAGCCACGTTGTTTAGGAAATTTCTAGATGAGGTGCTTCCCGGAGATATTCAACTTGTCGTACAAGAATTTTTGGGAACTTGTCTAATCGTATATTTTAAACATGAAAAGGTACTTTGTTGTGTGGGAGCAGGTGCGAACGGAAAGAGTGTACTATTCGATGTCGTGAGATACGTCTTAGGTATTGAGAATGTAACCACATACAGCATCAATTCATTGTGTGATGAAAAAAGTACGACCAGATTGATGATTCAGTATAAACTGCTCAATTATTCAAGTGACTTTTCTGGAAAGATTTGGAATAATGGCATCTTTAAACAGTTAGCAAGTGGAGAACCTGTCGAGGCAAGAAAACTGTATCATGATCCCATAAATATGACAGAGTATGCTCGTTTAGCATTCAATAGTAATTCCATGCCTGATAGCAACGATACCTCTGCCGGTTTTCTCAGAAGACTCTTATTGGTTGAATTTAAAAGAGTAATTCCTGTTGAAAAGCGAGACCCTAACTTGGCAAATAAATTATGCCAAGAGGCTCCCGGTATCTTGAACTGGATGATTGAAGGACTTGTAAGATTCATAAAAAATGGACTTAAGTTCTCAGAATCAACTACATTAAACACTTCAATGCAATCATTTCAAGATGCCACGGATAATGTCAAGGCTTTTATGGAAGCTTCGTCCTATAAACCAGGTAATGCCAAGATGAGACTGAAAGATCTTTATGACCAATATAAAGCCTATTGCTCAACCAATAATATTAAAATTGTTGAATCACGTGCAAATTTTAAAATTAAATTAGAGGGATCGGGCTATAATATTGAGAGCAAAGACAAGAAGGCTGAAATGATATGTCTTGATTTAACAGGTAATGTGATTAAACCGTTCTAATCATTTCCTTTCCCCAAACAAGAGAGAGGGATTAGGTCGGAAATGAGATTATATTATTAACCTTAAATTTTAGCTAATCTGAAATTAAGGTATCGGAAATTATATAATGCCGCTCCGCCGCTTTTCCGACAATTTTCCTCTCTTCATTGGGAAAAAGGGAATAACAATTCTCTTAATAATGAAGATAACATATTTAAACCACAGAGTTTTTGGAAAATCTGAAGTAACCCGGATTCCAAAAGATATACCAATTCCAGAATATCGAGAGTTAACCGATGTCTTGAAAGATATTCAGAAGGGCATATGGTGCAATCAAATACAAAATTGCAGAGCATTTCTTTTGTCGGAACAAGAGAAAGAGTATGAGATAGAGAAACGACAACTTCCAGTGTTAATGCCGTCAGGCATATTCACTGGACAAGGAATTAATTCATTGGCTTCTCCTACTAACATCCTCATTCTTGACTTTGATCACCTTCCACAAAAGATTGAGGTCGTAGCTCACTTTAAGGAAGTAATATCCAATGATCCTTACACCTTTGTTTCATTTATATCGGTTTCAGGATTTGGTATAAAAGCCTTCATAAGATTGGATAATGATATTGACAATCAGTCTCATCATGAATATTTCCAAGCTGTAAAAGGCTACTATACCAAAAAATATCCTGAATTGATGAGAAACGATTACTGGGATGAATCCAGTAAAAACATTAACCGACTATGTTACATCAGTCATGATCCATCGTTATTTTTCAACCCTAATAGCCTTATTTGGACTTTGAGGACAACCGTTAATCCTTCCTCTGAGAAATCAACTAATCACCATATCGAGTTAGACGATCATGATGTGGAAAAGATTATACGATTCCTTGAAGGTGGTTGGAAAGATTCATATCCAATGACCGATGGACATAGACATGACAGCACATTCTTCAGAGCTAAGGAACTTGCAGAATGGGGTATCGACAAAGAGTATGCTGAACTATATTTCAAGCAGTTTCTTACTGAAGCGAATAACCCAGACGATATTAAACGACAGATAAAAAATGCTTATGATAAAGCAAACTTTAACTCAAAAAGACGAAAGTTATGAAAGATACCGATTTTAGAAAATGGTATGGCCCTGTCTCTGGTATAGAAGTAAATCGAGAGGGAGAAGTAAGAAGACGATATAAGTCACAATCTCAATATCCAGACAGACTTAATTATCCTAAGTTAAGGATCGATGAGGATGGGAATCTGTGTGTTCTTGCAGATGGCACCAGANTCNGTGTTGATNATCTNGTAGCTTGTTGTTTNTGTCACAATNCTGAGAAAAATGAATATGTTTTACATCGGGATGGGGATAAAAAGAATTGTAGTTCCGGAAACCTTCAATGGGTGAATGCTTATGTATTCAATAAAATGAATGGTACTACAGATTGGGGCGTTTGTAAGACAGATTTCCGTGTTTCAAAGGCAGGGGAAGTTATGTATAATGGTAAGATAGAAACATTATCCCACTCCTTTTATGACAGTGATACAGACCTTGAAATGCCCTCAAGACCCTATGTAGTGAAAGGAATGTTTAATCAATGCCACTTCTACGTTGATGAATTGGTAGCAGCCGCTTGGATTAAATATCCTGATCAAACAGACAGCATAACGGATCCTGTATTACTTCATATAGATAATGATTACAAGAATTGTAAATTAGAGAATCTGAAATGGGTAGAGAGAGACAGTAAGGAATATCAGGAGTATATGGCAAAGCTTAAGGAAAACATGGCAGAAGAAAAGATTAAGTTGAATCCAAAACTGAAAAAGTAGAGTTTAGCACAATCTTGAAAGCATACCCCTAAATGATTAATCTATGAATATTTGGAGATTGATACAACAACTCAGAACAAAGGTAGTGNTATATGTTTGACTGAATCGCAGCTAATTAGTTTTGCTAAAATTGTGATTAAGGAATACGAATCATCTGCTCCCTCCACGAAACCCCAATTTCTTTTCAATAACAAAACGTTACAAAGATACTTAGGGGTAAATCATCGTTTACTGGCTAAATATAGGAATGATGGTTATCTCGGATATTCTCAGGTAGGAGAAAAGTTCTTCTACACCCAAGAGGATGTGGAGAAGTTCCTCCAGTCAAATTATTACGCAGCCTACAAATATCGAGATTAGAAAGCGACTCTCGGTCGTGAAAGCAGAAAGGCGAGACATGATATTGTCCCGCCTATTTCTTTAATTCAAAGTTGTTGGCAAAAAGGAATAGTGTAACTTCTCGACTTCTTCTGATAGTGTAGATGAGAGGAATTTTGCATAAACCTTTTCAGTAATATCTGTAGAACCATGTCCCA
>WFLX010059555.1_pt1 | contig 11313 bp, 8 predicted proteins | sample 4967041 | NCBI WGS metagenome assembly WFLX01 (sample SAMN12857096, study PRJNA449069) | gut metagenome | isolation source: stool from male and female vole | host: Microtus ochrogaster | place: USA:Florida | collected 2017 | reverse complement strand
ACCCGCCTTTGTGGGGCGGGTTCCGGAATGAGGTACCAAGCGGAATCGAACCGCTGTAGACGGTTTTGCAGACCGTTACCTAACCACTCGGCCATGGTACCGAATAAACACACGTCACGCAAACCCGCTCTTGGCCGATTTGCGGATGCAAAGTTAGCGGTTTCTTTTGAAACTCCCAAATTTTTACGATAATTTCCTGAAAATATTTTCAGCCAGCCTAAGTTATTTACAAGGCAAGGTTATTTAACAACTCGCTGCCGCATCATTGCGTGAATTTGGGTAACTTCGGGGTGCTTTTTCCAATCGAGGCGCGCCGCTCCCCGCCAAGCCTCACACTATTGTATACTATGGCAGAATTTGTGCACTTGCACGTCCACTCGCAATATTCGGTGCTCGACGGACAGGCATCCATTCAAGCCCTGGTCGACAAGGCCATGGCCGACGGAATGCCCGGGCTCGCCATCACCGACCACGGCAACATGTTCGGAATCAAGGAATTCTTCAACTATGTCGCTAAAAAAAACGGTAAAACCAAAGGCGCTATCAAGGAGGCTGAGCAGGCCGCGGCCGCGGCCACCACGGAGGAAGAACGCGCCGAGAAGCTCGCCGAAGCCGAGAAACTGCGCAAAAAAATCTTCAAGCCCATTCTCGGCTGCGAGGTCTATGTCGCTAACGACGACCTCCACACCCACACCGATAACAAGGACACCGGCCGGCACCTCATTCTGCTCGCCAAAAACAACACCGGCTACCACAATCTGGTAAAAATCGTTTCAAAAGCCTGGACCGAAGGTTTTTACAGCCATCCGCGAACTGACAAGCACGAAATCGAGAAGCACCGCGAGGGGCTCATCGTATGTTCGGCCTGNCTCGGCGGCGAAGTCCCCAGGCTGATCACNGCCGGCGATATCGAGGAGGCCGAAAAACGCGTGAAATGGTGGCACGACCTTTTTGGCGACGATTACTATCTTGAACTCCAGCGCCATAAAGCCACCGTGCCGCGCGCCAATCACGAAACATTCGAGATGCAGCAAAACGTGAACCGCGAATTGCTGCGCATCGCCAAGGAGCAGGGCATCAAAGTGATCTGCACCAACGACGTTCACTTCGTCAACGAGGACGACGCCGAAGCCCACGAGCGCCTGATCTGCATTTCCACAGGCCGCAAGATTGCCGACGAGAACCGAATGCTCTACAGCAAACAGGAGTGGATGAAAACCACCGACGAGATGGCGCGGCTTTTCAGCGACGTGCCCGAATCGCTGGCCANCACCCTGGAAATATGCGACAAGGTCGAATTCTACGACATCGACCACGCACCGATCATGCCCTTCTTCGCCATCCCCGAAGAGTTTGGCACCGAGGAGGAGTATCGCCAGCGCATAACTGAAAAAGAGCTATTCGACGAGTTCACCTGCGACGAAAACGGCAACGTGGTCATGAGCCAGGAGGAGGCCGAAAAGAAAATCAAGAANCTCGGCGGCTACGAGAAGCTCTACCGTATCAAGTTTGAAGCCGACTATCTTGCCAAGCTCGCCTACGAGGGCGCCCACCGCCACTATGGCGAGGTGCTCTCTCCCGAACTCGAGGAACGCATCAAATTCGAACTGCACATTATGAAGACCATGGGTTTCCCGGGCTACTTCCTCATCGTGCAGGACTTCATCAACGCCTCCCGCGACAAGCTCGGGGTGAGCGTAGGGCCGGGCCGCGGCTCGGCAGCCGGCTCATGCGTGGCCTACTGCCTCGGCATCACGCAGATCGACCCTGTGAAATACGACCTGCTTTTCGAGCGCTTCCTCAACCCCGACCGCATCTCGCTGCCTGATATCGATGTTGACTTCGACGACGACGGCCGCGCCAGGGTGCTCCAATATGTCACCGACAAATATGGCGCCGACAAGGTGGCCCACATCATCACCTACGGCACCATGGCGGCCAAATCGGCAATCAAGGACGCGGCACGCGTCGAGGGGCTTTCAATCCCTGAAAGCGACCGCCTCACGAAGCTCATCCCCAAGCACATGCCCGAGGTCAACGGCAAAGAGCTGAAACCTACCCTCAAAAACTGCTTCGAGCATGTCGAGGACTTCAAAAAAGAGCTCGCACTCGGAGCGCCTGAAACAAAGCAGGTGCTCAAATATGCCGAACAGCTTGAAGGAAACGTGCGCAACACGGGCGTGCACGCCTGCGGCGTGATCATCTGCCGCGACCCGATTAGCGACTGGGTGCCGGTGAGCACCGCCGTCGACAAGCTCGAGGGCCGACTCCTCGTGACTCAATACGAGGGCCGCGTAATCGAGGAAACCGGGCTCATCAAGATGGACTTCCTGGGCCTCAAAACTTTGTCGATTATCATGGACGCGGTGAAGAACATCGAACTCACCCGCGGCGAGAAAATCGACATGGAGAAAATTCCTATCGACGACCCCGCCACTTACAAGCTCTACTGCGACGGACGCACCATAGGCACATTCCAGTTCGAGTCGGCCGGTATGCAAAAATACCTCCGCGAGCTCCAGCCTTCGACATTCGAGGACCTTATAGCCATGAACGCCCTCTACCGCCCCGGGCCTATGGACTATATCCCGGAGTTCATCTCGCGCAAGCACGGGAAGACCCCTATCGTCTACGACATCCCGGTGATGGAAAAATACCTTAAGGACACCTACGGNGTAACCGTCTACCAGGAACAGGTGATGCTGCTGTCGCGCCTGCTCGCCAACTTCACCCGCGGCGAAAGCGACACCNTGCGCAAGGCGATGGGNAANAAGCTCATCGACAAAATGAACCACCTCAAAGGGAAGTTCATGGAAGGGGGCCAGGCCAACGGCCACGACCCNAAAGTGCTNGACAAGATTTGGAAGGACTGGGAAAAATTCGCCTCATACGCCTTCAACAAGAGCCATNCCACATGCTACAGCTGGGTGGCGTTCCAAACCGCTTACCTCAAAGCCAACTACCCGNCAGAATATATGGCGGCNGTGCTCACGCGNAATAAGTCGGACATCACGAAACTNACCGGCTTNATGGATGAGTGCCGCTCGATGAAGCTCGTAATCAAGGGGCCCGACGTAAACGAATCGTTCAACCAGTTCGGTGTGAACAAGGAGGGGGCCATCCGCTACGGGCTCGCCGCCATCAAAGGCGTGGGCGACAACGTGGTCGACTCCATAATCCAGGCACGCAATGCCGGCGGCCCGTTTAAGGACATCTACGACTTTGTTGAGCGCGTTCCGTCGCAGTCAATCAACCGNAAAGTGATGGANTCNCTCGCCTACACCGGCGCTTTCGACTGCTTCCCGGAGGCCAAGCGCGAGGACTACTTCGAAAAGAACTCCAAGGACGAGAGTTTCATCGAACAGCTATTGCGCTACGGCGCGCTCTATCAGCGCGCCCAGGCCNACATGACNGCGTCGCTCTTCGGCGACATGGATGCCGAAATCAACACCGCCGGGCGCCCGNCNCTGCGNCCCGCCCCGCGCTGGGTCGATGCCGAGAAACTCCNGTATGAGAAGGACCTCGTGGGTATGTACATCACCGGCAACCCGCTCGACCCTTTCTTCATGGAGATTCACTACGGCATGACGAGTATCAAGGAGCGCAACGAAATCGAGCCCGAAGAGGGNCTGGAAATNATGTTTGGNGGAATGGTGACCAACTTTGAATCGCGCCCGACAAAGACCGGCAACCGCTTCGGCACCATGACTATCGAGGATTATTCCGGATCGACAGACATCAAACTGTTCAACCAAAAATATATCGACTTTTCGAAATACGGCGTGCCGGGCACCCCGGTGGTTGTCAACGCCCGCTATCGCCGTTTCCGCGACGAGCTCAGCCTCGAAGTGGAGAGGGTGAGACTGCTGAGCGACCTCCGTGGGCAGCTCATCGGCGGGGTGACAATTTCGCTGAGCCCAACCGAAATAACCTCGACTCTCACGGAAATCATAAAAGGATGCCTCACGAGAACCCCCGAGGAGGGAACAGCGATGGGCGACTTCTTTGTGCGCATGCTCGACCCCGTTTCGGGCCGTTACGTCAGACTCGCTTCAAGTCACAAAATACCCCTCGACAAAGAGTTGGTTAAAACACTCGAGGACCTCGACATATCCTTCAAATTTGAAAGAGCATAATCAAAAACTCAATATTACATCTCATTATGGCAATGACTATCACAGACGAAAACGCCCGCGAAATAATCGAGTCGGGCAAACCCGTTGTTATTGACTTTTGGGCAACCTGGTGCAGCCCCTGCGTGGCTATGGGCCCTATGATTGAAGAATTAGCGAAAGAATATGAGGGCCAGGTGATTATCGGCAAGTACAATGTCGACGAAGAGGGCGACCTCAGCACCGAATACCGCATCATGTCGCTCCCCACGATTCTTTTCTTCAAGAACGGCGAAAAAACCGCTATCCGCCTTGCCGGCTCGCAGAAGCGCGAAACCCTTGAAGAGAAAATCAAAGAGCTCATCGCTCTCTAACCTCTCGCCTGGCTCCGCGAAATGGCCACAAAACAGACACCGATGTTCGTCGACGGAGAGCCGCGCGCTCTCGCGTCGCTCGGGTGTCGCTTCCCCGCGCTCGACCTGCTCAGGGTGGTGGCCATTTTGCTTGTAATCACCGCCCACGCGCTGCCGGGCGACATGGAGCAACGGCTTTGGAAAGACCTCCCGGGCAATGTCTCCATCGGGGCGTTCTTCGTGCTCTCGGGAGTGTTGCTGCTGCCGGTTACGGAGAGTGTTGGAGCCTTCTTTCGCAAACGTTTGAAGCGGGTGTTCGTTCCCCTTGCCATCTGGTCGGTCGTCTATGCCGTGGTTTACTATCTGCAAGGGGAGCGCGACATGCTGGCAACCGCGAAGTCTTTTCGCGACATCCTGTTTCATGCCGTCTTCCCGCCGGGATGGTTCTGCTATGCCATTGGGGGCATTTACCTCTTTGCCCCTGTGATTTCGCCATGGCTTCGCAAAGCCGGTCGCCGGCAGCTCGAAGCCTATCTGATGGTGTGGCTCGTGTCGCTCAATATGCCGTTCTTCGGAGTGTTCACCGAAATTTCGGCAGGATTGTTCGCGATGTTCTACAACTGTTTGGGCTACTGCGTGATGGGTGTTTACCTTGTTTATTACGGCATCCCCCGTCCCCCATCCTGGAAGCTGTGGCTCCCCGCCCTGCTTCTGCTGGTTGCCTATCCGCTCTACACCCGGGTTCACAACGGATGGGGAGCGTATAGCGACGCGTTCTACGCCACGCCAAATTGCACCGAAGCTTTTTTCGGCATACTCATGTTCATCCTGTTCTGGCAGATGTTTGGTGGTTGGAAGCAAACGAANCTAAAACCATCAAAGGCCGGGAAAGTGCTCGATAAGGTTCTCCGCGAATTAAGCCTCGACAGCTTCGGCGTATATTTGATTCACTGGCTTTTCATTTTTCACATNCTCTATCCNTACATTCCCGGNTGGGAACCATCGTGGGCAACTTATTTCCTGACAATAGCGGTTTGCTTCCCCGCCGCGGCACTATTGCGCCGCATCCCCGTAGTCGGGAAATACTTGATGTGAATATCAGGCCATTGTAACACAACAGGTGCCACACCGTTAAGCCCGGTGTGGCACCTGTCGCTATTGTGGGTAGGGATTAATCGACCATGTGGAGCTCGTGGCCCATGCGTTTCTTCTTGGTTGACATATAGAAGCGGTCGTAGTCGTTGGGCGCGATTTCNATAGGCACGTTCTCGACAACTTCNAGGCCGTAGCCTTCAAGCCCGATGCGCTTGACGGGATTGTTTGTCATCAGGCGCATCTTCTTGATGCCGAGCGAGTGGAGAATCTGGGCTCCCACGCCGTAGTCGCGTTCGTCGGCCTTATGGCCGAGGTGGAGGTTGGCTTCCNCAGTGTCCATACCCTCCTCCTGAAGCTTGTAAGCCTTGATTTTATCCATCAGCCCTATGCCGCGNCCCTCCTGAAGAAGATAAACCACGGCTCCGCGCCCCTCCTTCTCGATCATTCTGAGCGCCTGGTGGAGCTGCTCGCCGCAATCGCAACGCAGGGAGCCGAAAATGTCGCCGGTGGCGCACGAAGAATGAACCCTGACGAGGGCCGGCTCGTCGGTGTGCAAGTCGCCCTTGATTATGGCGATATGCTCAAGGCCGTTGCTTTTCTGGCGGAAAGGAATCAGCCGGAAATGCCCGTAGGCGGTCGGGAGGTCTACCTCAACACCCTCCTCAACAAGCGACTCCTGGCGCAGGCGGTAGGCAATGAGGTCGGCAATAGAGATGAGCTTGAGCCCCCACTTGTCGGCAAGCTCGCGCAACTCGGGGAGGCGCGCCATCGAGCCGTCGTCGCTCATAATCTCCATTAATGCTGCTGCCGGACGCAACCCGGCGAGGCGGGCAAGGTCAACGGCTGCCTCGGTGTGCCCCGAACGACGCAAAACGCCGGCATCCTGGGCATAAAGGGGATTTATGTGACCCGGTCGCCCGAATGTCTCGGGAGTCGAGGCCGGGTCGGCAAGGGCGCGGATGGTGGCGCANCGNTCGTGGATTGACACGCCGGTCGAGCACCCCTCGAGCTTGTCGACAGTGAGGGTGAACGGGGTGCCGAGCACCGAGGTGTTGTTAATGGTCTGCGGCTCGAGGCCGAGCTCGCGGCAACGGCTTATCGTGAGCGGAGCGCAGAGCACGCCGCGTGCGTTCTTAAGCATAAAATTCACCTGTTCGGGGGTGATTTTCTCGGCAGCCACTATGAGGTCGCCCTCGTTTTCGCGGTCCTCATCATCGACGACAATCACCATTTTNCCTTCNCGGAAATCGGCAAGCGCCTCTTCGATGGAGNCGAGCTTTATGGGGGTATTATTNTTTTCAGAATCCATGATGNNGATATTTNNNTTGTANTAATTGTTTGTGAATAGTTTTATNAGNGCGTCGGTCGTGCGGACCACAGCTTCGGCATTGCGAATCGTCAGCTGGAACGGATATTCGTTGACAAGCTGTATTACCCTACGCTCGCGGGTGTTGGAGAGATAGTCGACCGCTTCGTTGAGAGCCGCCTGGGCAGCCGCGCGTTGCGGGAACCGACGCACGATATAATATAAGCGTTTATAGAACGGGAGTTTATGGTAAGCCTCGATTAATCCGGCGGTTGCCTGGCGGAGCTTGCCAAGCACCTCGAGCGCTGCTGCCGGTTCGACTTCGGTCATTGTGAAATCCTTCACCTCCAACTCGCGACGAAGCTTGCCACGCAGTCGCAGGAAGAACAGTTTGTAGGCATCGAAATTGAACACCGCCGAGTCGCGCACAGCCTTGTAGGTGAAGAACACTCCAAGGGGGAGCAGCACAAAGGAACTGAGCCACACTCCCTGCCAGACATCAACCTTTCCGTCGCGGGCCATCTTATAGCCAGTGTTGTCGATGATGTAGTAGAAGATAAAGAGGAACACACTGATTACCAGCGGCGTTCCGATGCCGCCTTTGCGAATAATGGCTCCCAGGGGCGCCCCGATGAAAAAGAAGATTAGGCATGCGAACGAAAGGGTGAACTTCTTGTGCATCTCGATGCCGTGGCGGCGAATGCTCTTTTTGTCGTCGGCAATCGAATAGCTCTGGAACTCATAGTCCTGCTTCATCTGCCTCGCCCGGCTGAGCGCCTGCGCTATATACGAGCGCGACATTGAGGGCTTCTCCTTGTAGAAAAGCGAGTCAATGTCGATCGGTTTGTCGATGGCCACTGGCCGACGCTGCACACGGGGATTGTCGGGCTTCGTGTAGTCAATCACATAGCTCGAAATGCCGGCGTATGGGAAATCCTTTATGTTGTTGCCTATGAAGTTGCCTATCGAATCGACCCGAGCGCCAACAGAGTCAATCGTTGCCTGCAGCTCGGCGATGTTCTTGCCGACATACTGGTTNCGCATGCCCGACTCGTCCNTTCTGTTNAANTTGGCATCAAACNCCACCAAAATCTCCTTGGTCTTGAAAGTCTCGCNGCGATATGGCTGGTANGTNCCGGTCGATGCCGACCCACCATTGTTGTCGCGGAGGTTTTCAAACTGCTCGCCGTCGTAGAGCTGAAGGAATAGATGCGCCTTGTCGTCGGCCATTTTCAGGTGGCCCGAGTCGGCAAGGATTACGCGGGTATTTTCAAAGCCGCGGCTCACATCGTAAATCATCATGTCGTAGAGGGTGCCCGATTCCTGGTTCTTGCTCTCTACATAGAGGTTATAGCCGGGAATCTGGTCGTAGAACACCCCTTCGGGTATCTCGACCTCGGGCGACTTCTGACGCACGGAATAGAGAAGCGTCCACATTTTTGTCTGCGCGATGGGCAGCACGTCGTTCTGGAAAAAGAACGCGCCAACGGCCACCATGGCTATGAAAACCATCAGAGGGCGCATCACCTTCACAAGGGAGACACCCGATGCCTTCATGGCAGTCAGTTCGAAGCGCTCGCCGAGGTTGCCGAAAGTCATCAGCGATGCGAGCAGAATGGCAAGCGGGAGAGCCATGGGCACCATCGTGAGGGCGGCATAGAAAAAGAGCTCGCCAAGCACATGGATTTCAAGCCCTTTGCCCACAAGGTCGTCGATGTAGCGCCAAAGGAACTGCATGAGCACGATGAACAGGCATATAAAGAACGTCATCAGGAACAGCGGCAGGAAACTGCGCAGCATAAACCTGTATAACCGTTTTACTCTGAACATCGCTCTGGCTTTTGTGAATTTGCCCACAAAATTACGCAAAAACCGCGAGATTGCGAAAGAATAAGCCTCACCTTGTGGCTGTGAAGGATATTTTCTTCATTATGAATATGGGGATTGTGGCCCCGACAACCATGGCCAAAAGAATGAAAGCGCACGTCAGGCCGTTGCTCGCGAAAAGATAGAAATAATGGTTGAACTGCCCCTCGCTTCCGCGGTAAAGGCACATCACCATAGCGCCGAATGTGCGGTAGGCATAAATGCCGGGAATCATGGGCAATAACGACGGAAACAGGCATGTTTCTGCCGGCACTTTTGCCACTGACGACAAAAGCACCGCCAGCACTCCTACAAGTAGGGCGGCGATTGCTGTGGCCAAAACTATGTGCATCCCCAGCAGCGTGTCATTCATCAGCAGGAAACGGACCGAATGCCCCGCCGCGGCAATAAGCGCGCAATAGATATATGCCCGCCGGGGCGGGTTACTTATGGCCGCGAAACCAATGGCCGCGACAGCCGCGAAGAAAGCATCCTGAAAAAATTCACTAAGCATAGTTGAAACTGTTTATTCGGCATTCGGCCGATAGTCTTCAGAACATCCCGATGCCCATGAGCATCAGTCCCCCGCAGAGGCCGAGCGACAGGCANCANGTGAGCACNACGGCGTGGGTCATNCGGCTGAACGCGCAAATGTAGTGCCCGGCGAGAAGGTCGCTGAAAGAGTTAAGGAACGGTATGCCCGGAACGAGGTAGAGCACACTNGTGCCNACAGCGATTTCAGGNGTGTNGCCCAATCCGAAAAGCGACGCGCTGGCCCCGATGACCGACGACACAAAAGCGCACACGATGAAAACAACACGGGTGTCGGCCTTGTGGGCGCACATGAGCTGCTTAATGTAGAAGCCAGCCATAGTGGCGAGCACCACAACGGCCACCGCCTGCCAGTCGCCACCGAAAAGGCGGCANAANGCGCCGTTGGCCAACGAAGCGAGGAGAAGCACCANATTGCCATTCTCCGCCGGAGTCTTTATAATCTCNTCGAACCGCCGGCGTGCCTCATCGAAGTCAATCTTGCCGTCGGCAAGGGCCCANCTNAACTCACTGAGGCGNGTATTGATGTTGAAGCTAATAGGCGTTTCGATGGTTGAAGTTATGCAGGTATAGCTGTCGCTGTGGTCCGGGATGCAGGCCGTCAGGTGAACGTGGCGTGGCAAAATCGTCATCGCCACCTTGCAGCCGAGCACCGCGGCCATGCGGTTGACATTCTGCTCGAGACGGATGCAAGTCGCCCCGCTTCCGAGCAGCCATGCCGAATATTGCGCGAGAAAGTCGCCAACTTCTTTAAGAGTGAAGTCGTTGGCAACAATCCGGGGTTCGGCAACCGATGTCATCACAGCAGCGTCAGTCATCGTAGGGGTCGTCAAAATCGTCTTTCGAATAAACCGACCTGTCGCCGGGGACAAAAAATTCCTCGCTCTCGCGGCCAATGCTAAAGAGGGGTATGTGGCGCACACTCTTTTTATGACTTTCGTGCAGGTGGTAAATGACACGACCAGAAATCAACGCGACAACCGCGAATACAATCACACACCAGGTGATGAAGGGTACACTCATTACAATCATAGCGGTTCAGTTTTAAATTTTCATTATCTATTGTTAAAACAAGCGGCGACCAACCTTTGTTTCGAATTTCCTCAAACAAAAAACCGCGCACACCGTATGGCCAGTGCGCGGGTTTCGGATACAATTTAACTACATTAACATAAAATTAGGTTTATTGCGAGCCACCGGGTTGCGGTAGNGGCTGTAAATCACTATCTTTGCATCACCAACATNAACNGAGCCGCGCTTCGCGGCCCANCCTCATCAAACCAATCGGAAATTTCGAATCCGAACCTCCAAAGCCGACAGCCTCGAAGGCTGGCGAGCTAAATGGAAAAAACAGAGCCGCTAACGCGGTGTGATTTTGCTAATGAAACACCTTATATCAATCGTCAGCTTCATGATTGTCGCAGCCCTTTCAGCTGTGGCCTCAAAGCCGGCATCCACCACCAAGAAGAACTCATCCGCCAGCATTGCCTCGACCGAGGAGATGCACCTGGCCTCTATATCCAAAACCAATCCTTTTGAAATCGTGCCCGCTGCCGGAATGGAGCTTATGGAAGAGCTCGACGAGGCAGAAAACCAGCGTATGGTTGCCGACATGATTTCGTTCGCGAAGAAACACATCGGCACGCGCTACGTCCGCGGCGGCAAAGGCCCCAAGGGCTTCGACTGCTCGGGCTTCACAAGCTACATCTTCAACCAGTTTGGTTACTCGCTCAAGCCCTCCTCAACCGGGCAGTACACCCAGGGCGACAAAATCAGCCGTGAAGAGGTTCAACCCGGCGACCTGCTCTTCTTCACAGGGCGCTCGGCAAGCAGCGGACGCGTAGGTCACGTCGCTATGGCCATCAGCAACGACCCCGAAACGGGCGTCATCACCTTCATCCACGCTGCAATCAGCGGCGGAATCCGCATCGACCGTACTTCGGCTCCCTACTACGCTTCGCGCTACATCGGCGCGCGCCGCGTGCTCTAATGCCCACTATCCCTGCCGCGGAATTGCCGCCAACCGGCA
>WFLX010345715.1_pt1 | contig 11317 bp, 8 predicted proteins | sample 4967041 | NCBI WGS metagenome assembly WFLX01 (sample SAMN12857096, study PRJNA449069) | gut metagenome | isolation source: stool from male and female vole | host: Microtus ochrogaster | place: USA:Florida | collected 2017 | reverse complement strand
ATGGCATTGAGCGGGGATACGGATCTTGATAATGTAGAAAAGATATTAAAAGACATCAATGTTAAAAAGGAGGAGAAAATAAAAGTGTGTGAATTGTTTGATCAATATATGAGAAAAGGAAGACAAGAGGGCAGACAGGAAGGCATGCGTTTCCTGATTTTGGATAATCTTGAAGAGGGAAAAACGGAAGAGATTATCATTAAAAAATTGATGAGAGGATACTCTTTGGAACAGGATGAGGCAAAACGCTATTATGATCAATGTACCCTGGAAATGCCACTTTCTTTTTTTTGAGTTACCGGAGGAACGAGCAGATGATATTAAGCACAAAAAGATTGACGCTTCGCAGATGGAAGGAAGAAGATGCAGACAGTTTATATGAATATGCAAAAGATCCGGAGGTTGGACCAATCGCCGGATGGCCTCCTCATAATAATATAGAGGAAAGCTTAGATGTTATTAAGAATGTATTAAATGGCGCTGAGTGCTATGCAATATGTGAAAAGGGCAGTGATAAGGCAATTGGTGCAGTGGAACTTAAATTAAATGGTCATACGGATATGACGGAACGGGACGATGAGTGCGAACTTGGATATTGGCTGGGGAAACCCTTTTGGGGAAGGGGCTATATGCCGGAAGCTGTAAGGGAGCTGATCAGACATGGATTTGAAGACCTTGGAATGACAACCATTTGGTGTGGATATTATGACGGAAACCAGAAATCAAAGAGAGTACAGGAAAAGGTTGGCTTTGTATTCCATCATACCTGCAGCGAAGTTCCGGTTCCCTTGATGAATGAAATAAGAGTGGATCATAGAAATTATATGACTAAGGAGCAGTGGTTAAAATTATAAATTCTTTTTGGAAAATATATGAAGGATATAAGGATGCCAAGCAAATCGTAAATCATATTTTGCATTTGAGAGGGAATTATATAGAAAGGAGTAAAAGCGTTGGTATTATTGGTAGTAGATATTCAAAAGGGAATTACAGATGAAAGACTCTATCATTTTGATGAATTTATTAAAAATACGGTCAGGATTATAGAGACTGCCCGAAAAAACAATGTGGAAGTTATTTATATCCAGCATGACGATGGACCCGGCACCGGATTCTCTATAGGAGATGATGAATTTGAAATTGCGGATCAGGTGAAGCCGGCACAAGGCGAAAAGAGGTATATCAAAGAAACCAACAGTTGTTTTGGAAACAAGGAACTTGCCGGTNATTTGGAAGNAAAGAAGNAAGATACCTTAATGATTGTTGGTTTACAGACGAATTTCTGTATTGACGCAACGGTCAAGTCCGCGTTTGACAGAGGCTATAAGGTCATCATACCAAAGGGAACCAATTCAACTTTTGATAATGACTACATGGATAAAGAAACCACATATAAGTATTATAACGAAATGATGTGGCCGAAACGATTTGCTGACTGTATTTCGGTGGAGGAGGCGGCTGCGCTGATTCTCAGGCAGGGAAGCTAGATGTTGTCAAGAAAACTTTGATATGCTAAAATATCAGCAAAAGTCTATTGGGGGAATTGTTCAAGGAGTACGCTGCTGGAAAAGCGGCTATGGGCAGGTCTGGTTCATACTTTCGATTATTGGAATATTATTCTATGCAGCCATGATGGCTTTTTTGATGAATGTATCTGTATAAATATATTTTCATAGATATTGTTCAGAAAAAGGAGGATGGAAATGAAAAAAGTAATAGCGGTCATTGCATTTGTAGCGATTGCGATGGTGTCAGGCGGTATTGCCTCCGTTTATGCAATGGATAAAAGTTCAGTGGAAATCAATGAAGCGCCGCAGGTGGATGCATTTTCCTGTGTGTGCCCAGTCTGTCTGCAGAATAGAGAGTGCGGCACCGGCTATTGTGTAAATGAAGACTGCCCACGGAACGGAGAGTGCGGCACCGACTATTGTGTAAATGAAAGCTGTCCGCAGAACGGAGAGTGCGGCAAAGGTTATTGTGTAAATGAAAGCTGCCCGCAGAACGGAGAGTGCGGCACCGGCTATTGTGAAAATGAAAGCTGCCAGCAGAACGGAGAGTGCGGCGCCGGCNATNGTGTAAATGAAGACTGCNAGCAGAACGGAGAGNGCATCTACGGTTNTTGTGGAATTGAAGGCTGTACACAGAGCGGACAACACTGCCATGGCATATGCAATATAGCAGAGTGTACGGAAACAGGAGTGCATATGCACAACGGGGAATACTGTTACCCCCACAGCGCAGATGATGGGCATGCATACCATAATTGCGGCGTAACGGGCTGTACAGAGGTGGAGAGCCATACGCATAACTCCTGCGGAGTAGTGGGCTGTTCAGAAGCGGGAAGCCATACGCATAGCTTCTGTGGAGTAGCGGGCTGCACAGAGGTGGAGAGTCATACGCATAACTCCTGCGGAGTAGTGGGCTGTACAGAGGTGGAGAGCCATACGCATAGCTTCTGTGGAGTAGCGGGCTGCACGCAGACGGGAGAGCATCATCATGGAGGAACCGGCAGCGGTCATCATCAGTCCGGTCATGGCGGCGGACATCATTAAGGGTCAATTCACTCTTTTAATTTTGTACCATTGTGCTATAATATTAGGGAAACGCTAAGGAAGCGGTGATTTCATCAGCGCTTCCTTAGAAGATTTTGGACAGAGGTGTTTTAAGGAACGATGCAGCCAATAGGAATTGTTACAGACAGTCATAGCGGGATCACACAGAAGATTGCGAAGACATTGGGCGTGAAGGTACTCCCCATGCCTTTTTATGTTGGTGATGAATGCTGTTATGAAGGGTTGGATGATACGGATGAGGCTTCCCGTGCCGGAAGCGCCGGGCAGGTTAATGCATCCGGGGAGAGGATTCCAACGATGTCAAGGCAGGANTTTTTTGGGAAGATGGCTGCCGGTATGGAGATTAGTACCTCGCAGCCCTCGCCTGCAAGCGTGATGGAGCTTTGGGATGAGGCGTTAAAGGAGTATGAGCAGATTGTATATATCCCCATCAGCAGCGGACTCAGCGGTTCCTGCGGTACGGCTGTGATGATGGCGCAGGAGGACGATTATCAGGGCAGAGTCCATGTGGTTGACAATGGCCGGGTATCCGTTCTTTTATATCGTGCTGTGTTAGACGCTCTTGAGTTGGTGCAGAAAGGATACAGCGCGGAAGAGATCAAGAATAAGCTGGAAGAATTCAGGGCAAAGATGGCGATTTATATCGCGGTAGAGGATCTGACGTATCTGAAAAAGGGCGGCAGGATCAGTTCCACTGCAGCATCTCTGGGGACGATCCTCAATATTAAGCCGGTTTTAAAATTTGACATCGGGACACTGGACGTTTATAAGAAATGCAGGGGAATGAAGAAGGCAAGGACAGAGATGCTGCTCGCAATGAAAAATGAGATGGAAAACACTTTCAAAGAGTTTCACGATAGGGATGATATCTATCTTGTGGCGGCATCCAGCGCTGACCGGGAAACGACGGATTCATGGCTGGCGGAGATCAGGGACTTCTTTCCGGGGAAGGAGATCTTATATGGCGACCTGCCGCTGGGGTTATGCTGCCATATCGGTCCGGGCGGACTGGGGATCGGATGCTCCTGTAANGTAAACGGNATGTNAAAGCGATGAGNAAAGCGGAATCGAGTTTAGNNCTNCGGNTAAGATATNCGTAANAGCAATANACAGCNCGCAGACGANACGAAGAAATNCGGAAGCGAGAATAGGGAGGAATAAAAGGATGAGTGAAAAGGCAGTAACGGAAAAGAAAGCCGGTTCAGGTGAAGCAGTCGGGATGGCGGTCAAGATAGGATTAATTGTTATAGGTGTTTTATTAAAGCTGTATGGAGATGATCCATGGGCAGACAGTATCCTGCTGCAGGCTGTTTTTCTGGTGATTGGCTTTGTGCTTCTGATCAAGGGAGCAGACTGGTTTGTGGATGGCGCCAGTAAGATCGCGGATAAACTTGGGATTCCTCAGTTGATCATCGGACTGACGATCGTGGCGTTTGGGACAAGTGCGCCGGAGGCGGCGGTCAGCATTACGGCAGCATTAAGCGGTGACAGCATCGACATTGCCATTGGTAATGTGATGGGCAGCAATATTATGAATATCCTGCTGATACTGGGCATCTCAGCGATCATCTGTCCGCTTGCCGTACAGAAATCCACAAGAAACCTTGAGATCCCCTTCGTTATCGTGATTACGGCATTTGTCCTGGTCATGGGATATTTTGACGGGGCGCTGGGCAGGGTTGATGGTATCATCCTGCTGGGATTGATGGCATGTTTTCTGATCTATCTTCTGAATATGGCGAAGAAAGGACAGGGAGGCGTTGATGATGTGGAAGGCGCGGATGAAAATGATAAGATGTGGAAGCTGATCCTGTGGGTGCTGCTGGGAGGAGCCGCTATTGTACTTGGTTCTGACGTGACAGTGTCCTCTGCAAGTTATGTGGCTAAGCGCTTTGGTATGACAGAAAAGCTGATTGGCTTGACCATAGTAGCATTTGGTACATCCCTGCCGGAGCTGATCACTTCTACGATGGCGGCAGCAAAGAAGAAAGCGGATATTGCGATTGGCAATATTGTCGGAAGCAATATATTTAATATTTTGTTTGTTCTGGCAGCTGCGGCTACGATTACGCCGCTGCCCTATAGAAATGAAGCTGTGAATCTGAATTTCCTGATTGATAATATTGTGGCATTGGTAACGGCGCTTTTGCTGTGGATCGGCGTTCTGAACAAGGATCAGAAGCTGAAACGGGGCTTTGGTATTTTGATGCTTGCGGCATATATCGCGTATTTTGTATATCTTCTGATAATGTCATAAGATAAATACGCAAATCATTATTTTATATCTGCATCATAATNTATNTATAAAATNAACCCCANATACCGGAGNNNCCGGCATATGGGGTTTNTCTTGANCCGTNGNTTTTCAGATGATTCNAAATTACATNNTNCCTTTTTCAAGNGCAAGNGTTNTNGTTGTAANATCNCATACCTCGGAAGGACCGTAATACTGGATNGCGCCGGGATANGTGAATGCTGTTTCAACAGCCCATGCATCTCTGTGTGCAGCAAAATATTTGAATGGCGCGCCGTCAAGCTCCACTAAGGCTTTGCGGATAACCGGCTTGTCTTCCCCGTTTCTTCTTTCCATGTTCATCATCTTTGTGATAGGCATGCCGCCCGCGATCCATTCGTCAGCAGGTTTGGACAGGTTGGACACCTTGGAAAGATATCCTGTGTAGCCATAGGAGATCAGCATGAACGCATTGTAACCGAGAGAGTAACAGTAGTCTGCATCAAAGTTGGAAGGAAATGCGCATCTTCCTTCATAACCGAAGAAATGATGAAGCGCACCGAATTTACCTTTGTAGGTACCTGCTTCTTTTCTCTTGGCAAGCTCATCTTTTACAAGCGCTGAGAATAACTTCTCTGACTCGATCAGGGATACCTGGACATTGCCGTGCGGATCTCTTTCAAGGAAGAGCTGCTGCTGAATACCTGTAGGAAGAATATCAAATACGGCAAATGATTCTGCGGTAAGGCCGTTTTTGATAAATTCATATTTTTCGTTCCAGCCGGGAAGCGCATTGAAAGTATCCGTTTTGCTTCCTGCAAGAAGTTCATTGATTTCTGCAATCAGCACTGAGAATTCAGGAACAAATTCTACGATGCCTTCCGGGATAATAGCAACGCCGAAGTTGTCGCCATTGGCTGCTCTTTTTTCTACGGAATCAGCGATATAGCTGGCAATAGAGGAAAGAGACATTTTCTTGGCTGCAACTTCCTCACCGATCAGACAGATGCTGGGCTGTGTCTCAAGTGCACATTCCAAGGCTACGTGGGAAGCGGAACGTCCCATAACCTTTATAAAGTGCCAATATTTTTTGGCGGAGTTGGCATCTCTTTCGATGTTTCCGATCAGCTCGGAATAGGTTTTTGTAGCGGTGTCAAAGCCGAAGGAAGCTTCAANNTCNTCATTCTTTAAATCGCCGTCGATCGTCTTAGGGCAGCCGATCACCTGAACGCCTGTATTGTGGGCTGCCATATATTCAGCCAAAACAGCGGCGTTTGTATTAGAATCGTCGCCACCGATGATAACGATAGCGGTAAGTCCGTGTTTTTTAGCCACTTCCTCTACAACTGCGAACTGGGCTTCTGTTTCCAGTTTTGTTCTGCCGGAGCCGATGATATCAAAGCCGCCTGTGTTTCTGTACTGATCGATGAATGCATCGTCAAAGATTACATAATCGTCTTCCAGAAGTCCGCTGGGACCGCCCTTGAAGCCGTAAAGAACATTGTCGCTGTTAGTTGCCTTTAAGGCATCATAAAGACCGGTAATGACATTATGTCCGCCGGGAGCCTGTCCGCCGGAAAGGATAACGCCTACAACCTGCTTTTTAGCGGGGGCTGTATTCTGACCTTTTGCAAAGGTAATTTCTTTCTTTCCATATGTGTTTGGGAAGAGAGCCTTGATCTTATCCTGATCAGCAACGCTTGATGTCTCAGCGCCTTCCTTAATGCAGATGTCTGCAATGCCGTTTCTGAGCATTCCCGGAAGCTTGGGAGTGTACTCATATCTTGCCTTTTGAAGAGGTGAAAGATTCATTTTCAATATCTCCTTTTCCTTAATATTATATATTATTCCTTACCTATAGAATATTAAAACATTTTATTGAAATAGTAAATAGCATTTAAAAATTTTTTTATGAGGGAATTTTCTATGATAATTATACACCTTTTCCTAGACATTTTTCTGTTTAAGGGTTACAATGTGCTGAGATAATACAAAAATAAAAAATACAAAACAAGCATGAACGGAGGATATGAGGGATGAGAAAAGCGGCAGGGCAGGATGTGATGCAGCAGTTAGAAGCATTGACGGTAAGGNAGTATGGCAAGACTGTCAAGAAANGCAGNGACAAAGANATCTATTATNCACTGCTNACGCTCACAAANGAGATGCTGCAGTCNAAAAAGCAGATTACGGGAAAAAAGAAGGTATATTATATTTCCGCAGAGTTTTTGATCGGTAAATTATTAAGTAATAATCTGATCAATCTGGGAATATACGATATATTAAATGACGGACTGGCATCCGCAGGAAAGAGTCTTGCTAAGATCGAAGAAATTGAGCCGGAGCCGTCTCTTGGCAACGGCGGACTGGGACGTCTGGCGGCATGTTTCCTTGATTCTATTGCCAGTCTGGGACTTCCGGGCGACGGTATCGGTCTGAATTATCATTTTGGATTATTCAAGCAGGTTTTTAAGAGAAATATGCAGACAGCGGAGAAGAATGACTGGATCGAGGACAATTCATGGCTGAACAAGACGGATGTAACATTTACCGTGCAGTTCGGTAAGCAGAAGGTAACGTCAAGACTTTATGATATCGACGTTGCGGGATACCATAAGGGGATTAATAAGCTGCATCTGTTTGATCTTGAGAGCGTGGATGAAGGGATCGTAACGAAGGGGATCGATTTTGATAAGACCAAGATCAAGAAGAACCTGACATTGTTCCTGTATCCGGACGATTCTGATGAGGCAGGCAATCTGCTGCGGATCTATCAGCAGTATTTTATGGTGAGCAACGGCGCGCAGCTGATCATCAAAGAGCTGAAGGAGCAGGGCAGGGATCTGCATAAGATGAACCAATATGCCGCGATCCAGATCAATGACACGCATCCGACGATGGTCATTCCTGAGCTGATCCGTATACTGACGGAACAGGAAGGATTCACGTTTGATGAAGCTGTCAAGGTGGTCAGAAAAACCTGCGCTTATACGAACCATACAATTCTGGCAGAGGCATTGGAAAAATGGCCGTTAAAATATCTGAAGAAAGTGGTTCCGCAGCTCGTACCGATCATTCAGGAACTGCATGAGCGTGTGGCTGAGAAGTACAAGGATGAGCGCGTATGGATCATTGATCGGGAGAAACGGGTGCATATGGCGCATATTGATATCCATTATGGCTTTGCCGTGAACGGCGTAGCGGCAATTCACACTGATATTTTAAAGCAGACTGAGCTTGCGCCGTTTTATAAGATCTATCCGAAGAAATTTAATAATAAGACCAACGGCATCACCTTCCGCCGCTGGCTCCTTTCCTGCAACCACGAGCTGGCTGATTATCTCACCTCGCTCATTGGCGACGGCTATAAGACGGATGCAAAGGAACTGGAAAAGCTGCTGGAATATAAGGGAAACAGAAAGGTTCTGGATCAACTGGAGGCTATTAAAATGCAGAAGAAGCTTCAGCTCTGTGATTATGTAAAGAAGCATGAGAAGGTGGCGCTGAATCCCGATTCCATCTTTGACATCCAGATCAAGCGTATGCATGAATATAAGCGCCAGCAGATGAATGCGCTGTATATCATCCATAAGTATCTGGAGATCAAGGCGGGGAAAAAGCCGGAGCGTCCGATTACTTTTATCTTCGGTGCAAAAGCAGCGCCTGCTTATATCATTGCGCAGGATGTCATCCATCTGCTTCTGGTGATGCAGAAGATCATCAATGAGGATCCTGAGGTCAATCAGTACATGCAGGTGTTATTTGTAGAGAATTATAATGTCTCTTACGCGGAGAAGCTGATTCCGGCGTGCGATATCTCAGAGCAGATCTCCCTGGCAAGCAAGGAAGCTTCCGGCACCGGCAATATGAAATTCATGTTAAACGGCGCGGTGACGCTTGGAACTGACGACGGCGCCAATGTGGAGATCCACGAGCTGGTAGGGGACGATAATATATTCATCTTCGGTAAGGATGCGGATACGGTCATCAGGCATTACGAAAAGGCAGATTATGTATCCCGCAAGTTTTATGAAAAGGACCCTGTGATCCGTGAAGCGGTAGATTTTATCATCGGTGAACAGGCATTAAAAGCGGGCAATAAAAAGTCATTGGAGCGGCTGTACAATGAGCTGCTGAATAAAGACTGGTTTATGACGCTGTTAGACCTGAAGGAATATATCAGGGTAAAGGATAAAGCCCTTAAGACTTATGAGAATCGTTCCAAGTGGAAGAAGATGATGCTGGTTAATATTGCAAAGGCGGGATTCTTCTCATCTGACCGGACGATTGCAGAGTATAACAGGGATATCTGGAAACTAAAGTAAAACAGCAGGCAAACAAAAGCAAAGCAGGAAAAAAGCAAAGCAGTAAATAAAAGAAAAGCAGTAAATAAAAGAAAAGCAGTAAACGAAAGCAAAGCAGTAAACGAAAGCAAAACAGTAAACAAAAGCAAAACAATAAACAAAAGCAAAACAGTAAACAAAAGCAAAAACAGCAAGCGGGCATCGGGGCAAAATGGATGGCGACCTCACGGAGGCGCCAAACCTATAGAAAGGAAGCATGCAATATGAGAAAAAGTGGAATCTTACTTCCGATATCAAGTCTGCCATCTGCTTACGGGATTGGATCATTTTCAAAGGAAGCTTATGAATTTGTGGATTTTCTGGCGGCAGCCGGTCAGTATTACTGGCAGGTTCTGCCTTTGGGACCTACCGGCTATGGAGACTCACCGTACCAGTCATTTTCCACATTTGCGGGCAACCCGTATTTTATTGATCTGGAAAAGCTGATCGAATATGGATGGCTGAAAAAAGAAGAATGTGATGAGGTTGATTTTGGGCACAATCGAGAAAAGATCATTTATGAGAAGATCTACCGCGGCAGATTTAAGCTTTTAAAAAAAGCCTTTCAAAGAAGCGGCTGCGCCGATAAAGAGAACAATGAGAAGTATCGGGAATTTGTGGAGAAGAACAGTTTCTGGCTGGAGGATTATGCCCTGTTCATGGCGCTTAAGACAGCGCATCAGGGCAGGGGCTTTATGACATGGCCGGAAGATATCAGACTTCATACAGAGACTGCGGTAAGGAGATATGGAAACGATCCGGAGTATCAGGAAGAGATAGAGTTCCAGAAGTTTATGCAGTATCTGTTTTTCCGTCAGTGGTTTGAGTTAAAGCAATACGCCAATCAAAAAGGGGTATATATTATCGGGGATATCCCTATCTATGTTGCGCTTGACAGCGCGGATACCTGGGCGAATCCGGAGATGTTTCTTCTGGATGAAAAGCATATTCCTATCGCCGTAGCCGGCTGCCCGCCGGATTATTTTTCCAAGACGGGACAGCTTTGGGGCAATCCGCTGTATCGCTGGGAGCATCACAAGGAAACAGGCTATGCATGGTGGATGAGGCGTCTGGAGCAGTGCTTTGCGATGTATGACGTCGTCCGGATCGATCATTTCAGAGGCTTTGACGAGTATTATTCTATCCCTTACGGAGATAAGACAGCGGAATTCGGACACTGGGTAAAGGGACCCGGTTATGACCTTTTTCAGACGATGAAGCAGAAGCTTGGGAAATATCCGATCATTGCGGAAGATCTCGGATTTTTGACGCCGGGCGTTAAAAGGCTGGTGAAGAAGACCGGCTATCCGGGTATGAAGATCCTGGAATTTGCTTTTGATTCCAATGAAGATAATGACTACCTGCCGCATAATTATGATAAAAACTGCGTCGTCTATACCGGTACGCATGACAACGATACGACCCTCGGATGGTTTAAGTCGTTAAAAAGGACGGATAAGGCGTATGCACGGAAATATCTGAATAACAGCAGACCGGCGAAGATCAACTGGGATATGATCCGGCTTGCCTTGGCAAGCGTTGCGGATACGGCTATCATTCCGATGCAGGATTATCTCTCCCTTGGAAGTGAGGGACGGATCAATACCCCTTCCACCCTTGGCAATAACTGGGACTGGCGGATGAAAGAGGACGTCTATACGGCGGCTTTGGCCGAGAAGATCTATGAGATGTGTAAATTGTATAAACGCATAGACGATTAAAGCTGTTTACTCATATTGCTGTTATGATAGGCAGGCTGATCGGTAACGTCTTCCCGGAACCAGCCGGGCATCTGATAAGCGTCAGCGGCTTCGATGCTTTCAAATTCAACCTCCGCTAAGACCAGCGGGGCAAACGGCTTGTCAAATACGTCCAGCTCAATGGTATGGACGCCGTCCGGATCGGGGATCAGATAGCGTGTTTTTGAAATGATATTGCCGTCCGCCTTTTCTTTTAAATGTTCATAGGAAGACTGATTCAGCGGCAGATTGGTCTCTTCTCTTGCGAGGAGGCCTTTTCCTTTGTAGGTCATATAATATTCATCATCTTCCCTGCGGACTCTGACGACCGGATCGGTACACAGGTACGCCTGTTCAATGATGTGGAACGGATAATCTTTTAAGTTTTCCGGAAGCTTATTTATCAAAAATTTGCGTTCGATTTCCATG
>WFLX010098770.1_pt1 | contig 11317 bp, 12 predicted proteins | sample 4967041 | NCBI WGS metagenome assembly WFLX01 (sample SAMN12857096, study PRJNA449069) | gut metagenome | isolation source: stool from male and female vole | host: Microtus ochrogaster | place: USA:Florida | collected 2017 | reverse complement strand
ATATTTTATGGGAGTGGCACAGCTTTCCGGCATGCGCTCCAAAGACCCTAACACGCAGGTAGGAGTCTGTATTGTAAGTCTTGACAACAAGATTTTGTCCATGGGTTATAATGGTTTTCCTAAGGGCTGTTCCGATGAAGAATTTCCATGGGATCGTGAGGGGGAGGAATTGGAAACCAAGTATCCTTATGTGACCCATGGGGAACTGAACGCTATTTTGAATTACAGAGGCGGGTCGTTGGAGGGCACCAAGATGTATGTAGGGTTGTTTCCCTGCAACGAGTGCGCCAAGGCAATTATACAGGCAGGTATAAAAACTGTAGTTTACGACAGTGACAAATATGAGGGGACTCCCGGCAACAAGGCATCCAAAAGGATGTTTGACGCGGCGGGGGTAGTTTACATTCCTTACAGCAGAACAGGCAGACAGATACATATTAAAGTATAGTGCAAAGGAGAAGAATATGTCCTTAAAGACCATGAAAAGAGTGACCGCGCTGTTTATGGCGGCGGCTATTATGGCAGCATTTCCTGTGATATCGGAGCCCATTGTGGCAGCAGCTACTACTACAAAGGAGCAGATCAATCAGAAGGAGCAGGAAAAAAATAACTTACAGGGGGAATTAAATAAGACAAACGAGAATTTGGAAAATTTAAAAGAAAATCAAAATTCCCTGAAAGGAGAATTGAATCGTTTCAATAACGATTTGTTGAAGGTGCGTGACCGGCTGGATGAGCTTGAAGGACAGATTCGGGACAAGGAGCAGGAGATTGCCGATACGCAGAAGATTTTGGAAGAGGCAAAAGAGACGGAAAAATGGCAGCATAAATGCATGGTGGCCAGAGCCCGTGATATGTACGGCAGGAGCAGTGACAATTATATGAATGCCGTTGCAAATGCAGAGAGCTTTGCCAGCATATTAAATACGCAGGACTATTTTGAAAAGATAGCGGAATATGATCAAAAGAAAATGAAGGAATTTAAGGAAAACAGGGAGCTGATCGAGGAAACCAAGGCAAGACTTCAGGGCGAGAGGGCAGATCTGGAAGAATTGAAAGAAGCTGCTGAGGACGAGAAAAATAAGGTATCGTCACTGATTAGTTCGACTTCGAGTTCCATTGCCAAATATGCGGATCAGATATCTGATGCGGAGCGGGAGGCGAAAGAATATGAGGACCGAATCCGAAAGGCGGAGGAGGATTTGAACTATCTCAAACAAAAGCTTAGAGAGGAATTAGCAATGTCCCAGACTGCGGCAAATGCTACATGGAGGGATATTTCAGAAGTAACCTTTGATGAAGGAGACCGATATCTCTTGGCAAACCTGATTTATTGTGAAGCAGGCGGTGAGCCTTATGACGGGCAGGTTGCAGTGGGAAGCGTGGTCATTAACCGTGTGTTGAGCTCGGTTTATCCGGATACCGTGGTGGGCGTTATCTACCAGAACAGACAGTTTACTCCGGCAGGGAGCGGAAGGCTGGCCATTGCTCTCAATGACAATAGGGCAACTGCAAGCTGTTACCGCGCGGCGGACGAGGCCATGTCGGGCGTTACCAATGTAGGAAACTGTGTCTATTTCAGAACGCCTATTGAAGGCTTAGAAGGAATCAGAATCGGAGGACATGTGTTTTACTAAATGGCTGCTGGTGCAGCTCAAATTACCAACATTAGATTGACGCCTGTTAAAGCAGGCAGGGGGTATATCCATGAGACTTGTCAGAAGTGAATTGCCGCAGCGCACTGTAACGTTTTCTGACTGTAAAGTATATGTCAGAAAAAATTTTGAAGTAGTATCTGCGGATGAATGGTACTATGAATATGTAAAAGAAAATTCCTATCTTTCCATTGCGGAAATGCTGCCGCCGGAGGATGCTGTTATTCTGCGGGAAGGAGTAGAGACACTCACAGAACCCATAGAATTATTGACACAGATTGACAATCACAGAAATGAAGGGTATCGGAATATATACTTGAGATTGGAAAATTGCGATAAGACGGAGAATGGTCAGAGACTCTATCTTGTCAACATTTTGGATGTAGTGGATATGGAGCGCCGCAGCCGCAAATTGGAAGGTATCATTTCCAAGTACAGGCATTTTATGACGTTAAAGAATGAATATTATTTTGATTATGTTATCTCTCAAAATAAATTAACGATTTACAAATATATCAATGAAAGGTCTGTCACAGTATATGAGTCCTCGCTGGAGCAATTCCTGCAGAATTATGAAAATGCAGGGCAGACAGAGGAGCAGAAAAGGCAGATAGAGGATTTTTGCGCTTATCTGAGATCAAGATCCCCTCGCTTTGAAATGGAATTTACCATGAAGAATGAGGATGACACTGCAAAGTGTGCGGCACGAGGAGGAACTTTCTTAAGGAATGATGATCTTGTTGCGGGAGTATTTATGCCCGACCAGGCGGCAGTACAGGAGACCTATTATTTGACGGCAGCGGCAAAGGATGCAGGAACAGGATTGCTTAACAAGAAGGCGGCAACGGAGTATGCTGTTGAGAAGCTTCGTTTGGCGAAGGACGGAATCTGCTGGCTGCTTATTATAGACATTGACGATTTTAAAAATGTAAACGATTCCTTTGGGCATCTTTTTGGGGATCAGGTTATCTATAAGGTGGCTGATACCCTGCGCAGTCATGCAAGTTTACGGGGGATTGTGGGGCGTTTTGGCGGAGACGAATTCTTTGTCCTTCTGGATAAGGTGAAGGACAGGGAAGACTTAAAGACTCTCTTAAAAAGTATAACAAAGGAGCTGGCCGTGGCATACGACCCCAAGTTAAAGGTCACACTGTCCATTGGAGTCAGTCAGTATCCTAAGGACGGCAGAGATTTTTCGGAACTGTTTGGCAAGGCAGATAAGGCATTATATATTGCAAAAGAAAAGGGAAAGAACCGCCATATTATTTATGAGGAAGAAAAGCATGGGACTTATCATAAGGACGGTATTCAGGCACAGACGGTAGCATATGTGGTGTCACGGGAAAAAAGGCGGGAAGCTCTTCGGGATATTATCGGTAATATCTATAAACAGGGAGCGGAGTATGTGACGGAGAAACCGGAAGTGCAGAAAAATATCAGAGATTTGTTTGATTTGGATGGTTTTACGGTATATACCAATTATGGACGGGATGTGTTGTGCAGGAATGGCAGCTATGCCTGCGAGGCGCCGGATACAAACGGTGAGCTTACAGAGGAAGCATATCAGGAGCTCTTTGGCAGGGAAGATGTGTTGGCAGTGAATAATGTGGTGGGAATACAGGCTCAGAACCCCAAGTTTTACGAATTTGCAAAGAAGCAGGAAATCAGCTCAACTCTTCGCTGTTTTGTGAGAAAAGAGGGGGTTCCTTTTGCCATGATTCACTTCGATGTCTTTAACCGTAACCGAAAATGGTCGGATATGGATATCGAGATGCTAAGTCTGATTGGATGTTGTCTTGGAAGTATTNTTTGTGAAAAATAACAAGAAGGGCTGTTTACAGCCCTTCTNGATTTAANTATGCCTGAAGCTTGTCAAATTTGTCCCGGTCTATAAGAGCCAGCAGATTGTTTAATTGGCGAAGACTTTGGCATAGCTGGGAATTCGTAATAAGCTGGTGTTCCACGGCATCAGCCAGCTCGTCCAGATCCACCACCTTAATGTGTCCGTCCGGATACAGGATAACATCCGTAAGAAGGTCTGTCACGGTGAGGGCATTGGCGGCTTCGTCCATTTCGTAAGCCACAATGTCACAATACCAATACAAGAGTGTATCATCGTCGCGATAGAATTTGCTGACTTTAATGCCCTCCTTTAAAAAATAGCAGGAGCATCCATGGGTGAAAGTGGTTTTAGGGTGCAATGCTTTCCACTTTGTAATGATATATTCCTCATTTTGCTTTACAATGATATCATCTTTCAATAGGATGCATTCTTGCGGAATAATGCGTTTGCGGTAAATCTGTAAAGCTTCCATGGCGGTTCCTCCGTATCTTTCAAAATTGTAACATCATTATACCACAAAAATCCAAACCTGAAATTAAATTTTTTCATTTTTAAATTTGTATTATCCTAGACAATTTGGAAAAAATTGAGTATAATTTATTATAGCGTGTCAAAAGAATATTTCAATGCATGGAGGTATATATGTCCGGCAAACGGAAAAACCGCTATGACAAAAGTGTATACCGTTCTTTTGCATTGGTGATGCAGTTTGGCATTAATATGCTGGTGCCCATCTGCCTGTTGTCCGCATTGGGCATTTATCTGGATCAGAAATTCGGAACTTCTTATCTCATGGTTATTCTGTTTTTTGTAGGCGCCATTGCAGGAGGGCAGAATGTTTTCCGTATGGCGAAAAGCATTTATGAGGAGCCTCAGGAAAAAACAGATTGTGAGTCCGTTGAGGCGGATGCGGCACATAAGATTGAGAAGCACAAAAAGGAGTCGGGCAGCAGGAATGAAGGTCATGGAGACATTAAAAAAGGCGAATAGAACCCTTCTGGAAATGTGGACAGGCATTCTGCTTCTGGGAATTATTCTTCAGGTAGCGGGAACGTTTTTGGTAAAGGACCGGATTCTTTATACAGAGAGCCTGTGGTTTGGCATTTTGCTTTCTCTTACAAGTACTGTTCATATGTACCGCTATTTGGACAGAGCCTTGGATTTTGACGAAAAGACTGCGACAAAGATGATTTTTCAGGGGTATCTGATAAGGTATGTAATGCTTGCGGTGATTCTGGCGGTGATTGCAGTCACAGGGGTACTGAATTTTTTGGTGGTTTTGATGGCCTATATGAGCCTGAAAGTAACGGCGCTTATTCAGCCGATTACCCATAAAGTATATAATAAGCTGTTCCATGAGGAGGACCCCGTTCCTATGCCCATGGAGGAGCAAACAGAAAATTGAATAAGGAGGTGAAACTATGGGACATGGAATTTTGTTATCCGGAGCCGACAATATTGACTTTATGGTCCATGGAGTTTTTCAATATTCCTTTTTTGGACATCAGGTCTGGATAACAACGACACAAGTGTGTCTGCTGATAGTCATGTNGATTNTCATCGGTTTTGCTGTTGCNGCGAACTTNGCNATGCGCAAGGCTANANAAGAACCAACGGGCTTNNANAACGTGNTGGAGCTGATTGTCGAGANGCTGNATGGCATGATTGACGGAANCATGGNNAGAGGCGCTCCGGGATTTTATAATTACATAGGAACGATTTTCATCTTTATCCTGTTCAGCAATATATCCGGACTTCTGGGTCTGCGGCCGCCCACCGCGGATTACGGCGTGACGCTTCCCCTTGGTATTCTGACTTTTATCCTGATTCATTTCAATCAGTTTAAATATCAGAAGCCGAAGGATATCTGGGCAGATATGTGTTCGCCGCTTCCACCCTGGCTGCCGATATGGCTGCCAATCAATTTGATCAGTGAGATAGCAGTTCCGATATCTTTATCTCTGCGTCTGTTTGCCAATGTGCTTTCCGGCACGGTTATGATGGCGTTAGTGTATGGGCTGCTCGGCTGGATAGCGACTGCGTGGCCTGCCGCGCTGCATATTTATTTTGATTTGTTCTCCGGTGCAATTCAGACATATGTGTTCTGTATGCTGACTATGACTTATATTTCCAATGCACGTGGAGATGCATAGTGTGAAGAGTACTAAAAAGTATTTCAATAAAGGCTTGAAGCCTACAATCAGGAGGAAACAAAATGGATTTCAATGAAAACTTTATTTTAGGATGTTCTGCAATTGGAGCAGGTCTGGCTGTTATCGCCGGTATCGGACCTGGTGTCGGACAGGGTATCGCTGCCGGACACGCAGCGGCAGCAGTAGGTCGTAACCCCGGCGCTAAATCCGCTGTAACTTCCACCATGCTGCTTGGTCAGGCAGTGGCAGAGACCACCGGTCTGTATGGTCTGCTTATCGCCATGCTGTTATTGTTCGTGAAACCTCTGCTGCCTTAATCGGCAAGGAAAAACACTATTCATGAAATGGTGGAAAGGAGGCAAACATGATACTTTTAACAGGCGGCGAGTCCATGGAGAGATTATTTGATCTTGACTGGCAGCTTCTGGCAGATTCCTGCCTTACGATTATAGCGGTATTTGTTTTATTTCTGGCATTGAGTTACTTTTTATTCAATCCTGCCAGAAAAATGCTGAATGCGCGTAAGACCAAGATTCATGATGAATTGGAAGACGCCAGACAAAATATGGAGACTGCCCAGAGTTTAAAAGCGCAGTACGAGGAAAAGCTGAAGGAAATTAACAAAGAAGCAGAAGGCATTCTGAGTGATGCCAGGAAGCGGGCTTTGGCCAATGAGAATCAAATCATTGCCGATGCCAAAGAAGAAGCATCCCGTATTATTGAAAGGGCAAAAGTGGAAGCCCAGCTTGAGAAACAGAAGATGTCCGATGAAGTAAAGAAAGAAATGGTGGTATTGGCATCTTTAGTGGCAAGCAAGGTGGTGGCAGCTTCCGTTGACATGACCGTACAGGAACAGCTGGTTAACGAGACTCTGAAAGAAATAGGTGACAGCACATGGCAAAATTAGTTTCCAAGACATACGGAGAAGCGTTGTATGAAACTGCCATGGAAGCACAGAAGGCGGAAGCTCTGTTGGAGGAAATCCAGACAGTGAATGCCATATTGGAGCAGAATCCCGATTTTGATAAGCTGATGAAGCATCCCGGAGTTCCTAAGCTGGAGAAGGTGCAGATAGTGGAAAAGATTTTTCGGGGCAATGTCAGTGACGAACTGACAGGATTCTTAAAAATCGTGGTGGAGAAAGAACGATATAAGGATTTGCAGGAAATCTTTAACTATTACATCGATAAGGTGAAAGAGATAAGCGGTATTGGCGTGGCATACGTAACCACTGCCGTGGAATTGAACCAGATCCAGAAGGCGGATGTAAAGAAGAGACTTCTTGAAACAACTCACTATCGGACTATGGAAATCCATTATCAGACGGATTCTTCCCTTTTGGGCGGTATGGTCATCCGCATCAAAGACAGGGTAGTGGACAGCAGTATCCGTACCAAATTAAATGATTTGACCAAACAATTATTACAAATTCAGTTAGGTTAACTGACTGGAAGAAAGGTGCTACAGAACAATGAATTTAAAACCAGAAGAAATAAGTTCTGTAATCAAGGAGCAGATTCAGAGATATGCGTCTAAGCTTGATGTATCCGATGTGGGTACGGTAATTCAGGTGGCAGATGGTATCGCCCGTGTACATGGGCTGGAAAAGGCCATGCAGGGTGAATTGTTGGAATTCCCCGGCGAAGTATACGGCATGGTGCTTAACCTTGAGGAAGACAATGTAGGTGTAGTATTGCTTGGTAGTGCAAGAAATATTAACGAAGGGGACACCGTTAAGACTACGGGACGCGTGGTTGAGGTGCCGGTAGGCGATGCCCTGTTGGGACGCGTAGTAAATGCATTAGGGCAGCCTATTGACGGAAAGGGCCCCGTTCAGACCGACAAATTCCGCAAGATTGAGCGTGTGGCAAGCGGCGTTATCACCAGAAAGAGTGTGGATACTCCCTTGCAGACTGGAATTAAGGCAATTGACTCCATGATACCCATTGGACGCGGACAGCGTGAGTTGATTATCGGCGACCGTCAGACAGGAAAGACGGCAATCGCCATTGACACGATTATCAACCAGAAGGGTCAGAACGTAAAATGTATTTATGTGGCAATCGGTCAGAAGGCTTCTACCGTTGCCAATATTGTAAAAACTTTGGAGGAGTACGGCGCTATGGCATATACCACCATTGTGGTATCCACGGCCAGCGACATGGCTCCCTTACAGTACATAGCTCCCTATTCCGGCTGCGCAATCGGCGAGGAATGGATGGAGAAGGGTGAAGATGTATTGGTAATCTATGATGATTTGAGTAAGCATGCTACGGCATACCGTACACTCTCCCTGCTGCTTCGTCGTCCGCCTGGGCGTGAAGCTTACCCCGGTGATGTATTCTATCTGCATTCCAGACTGCTTGAGCGTGCAGCGAGAATGAGCGATGAGTACGGCGGAGGTTCCCTGACGGCACTGCCCATTATTGAGACACAGGCAGGTGATGTATCAGCATACATTCCCACTAATGTAATCTCTATCACAGACGGACAGATTTATCTGGAGACGGAGATGTTCAACTCCGGTTTCCGTCCTGCCGTAAACGCAGGTCTTTCCGTATCCCGTGTGGGTGGTGCGGCACAGATTAAGGCAATGAAAAAGATTGCAGCTCCTATCCGTACAGAGCTGGCACAGTACAGAGAATTGGCATCCTTTGCACAATTCGGTTCTGAGCTGGATGCGGATACCAAGGAGAAGCTGGCACAGGGTGAGCGCATCAAGGAAGTTTTGAAGCAGCCCCAATATAAGCCAATGGCTGTGCAATATCAGGTTATCATTATTTATGCCGTAACCCGCAAGTATCTGCTGGATGTGCCTGTAGCGGATATCACGCGCNTCNAGACAGAATTCTTTGAGTTTNTGGANACNCAGTATCCGGAGATTCCTTCATCCATCGCAGAGGAAAAAGTGATGTCCGATGAGATTGAAGATAAACTCAAGAAAGCGCTGGAGGAATTCAAAGGGACATTTTTGAAATAAGCAGTTAGGAAGAATAAATGTCCGCCAAGGCGGGCAGGGGTATAAGATGGAGGCTGAATATGGCATCAATGCGAGATATAAAGCGCCGCAGAAGCAGTATTCAGGGCACTCAGCAGATTACGAAGGCCATGAAGCTTGTTTCCACGGTGAAGCTGCAACGAGCAAGAGCAAGTGCAGAGCGTTCCAAAACATATTTCGAGTGTATGTTTCAGACGGTGAACAGTATCCTGTCCCGTGTGGGCCATGTGGAGCATAAATACCTGCTTCCTGGAGAATCCCAGAAGAAGGCGGTTATCGTCATTACTTCTAACAGAGGATTAGCGGGAGGATACAACTCCAATGTGGTAAAGCTTGTCACAAGAAATGAGGAATGGAAAAAAGAAGACCTCCTGATTTATGCCATCGGTAATAAGGGAAGAGAGTATCTCAACAGAAACGGCTATAAGATTAAGGAAGAGCTGCCTGAGATTATAGAGGAGCCTGCCTATGTCGATGCTATGCTGTTATCGGAGAGACTATTGAATTCCTTTGCCCAAGGCGAAATTGGGGAAATCTATCTGGCTTATACTTCTTTTAAAAATACAGTCAGCCACGAGCCCAAGCTTTTAAAGCTTCTTCCTGTGGAGTATGCTGAGGAAGCTAAAGAGGGTGACAGTGATGACGGTGCTTTGATGAATTTTGAGCCGGAAGATGTGGAAGCGCTTGATATGCTGATTCCCAAGTATATTACCAGCCTGATTTACGGCGCCATGATGGAGGCGGTTGCCAGCGAGAATGGAGCCCGTATGCAGGCTATGGACAATGCTACCAGCAATGCCGAGGAAATGATTAGCGACTTGTCGCTTAAGTATAACCGGGCAAGACAGGGCTCCATTACGCAGGAGCTGACAGAGATTATTGCAGGTGCAGAGGCATTGGGATAATAGCGTGAAAAGTACTTCTAACCGCTCGCAGCAATGGTTGCTTTGCGGAGAAGTACTAAGTTTCACGCGTGAATTTTTAATTAATATCATGCCCGCAGTGCGGGCAGGAAAGAGGTAGAAATGGCAGGAGAAAACAAAGGTAAGATTACTCAGGTCATAGGTGCCGTTTTGGATATCCGTTTTGACGAGGGAAATCTGCCGGAGATTAACGAAGCAATCCGCATCCCTACCAAAGAGGGCGGTGAGCTGACAGTTGAAGTTTCCCAGCATCTGGGTGATGATGCGGTCAGATGTATTGCCATGGGTACTACGGACGGATTGGTTCGCGGTATGGATGCGATTGCAACAGGTGCACCTATTTCCGTACCGGTGGGAGAGAATACTCTGGGACGTATTTTCAATGTCTTAGGACAGCCCATAGACAACAAACCGGCACCTGAGGGAGTAACTTATGAGCCGATTCACAGACCGGCGCCCAAATTTGAGGAGCAGTCCACAGAGACCGAACTGTTAGAGACCGGAATTAAGGTGGTAGATTTGCTCTGTCCTTATCAGAAGGGCGGTAAGATTGGTTTGTTTGGCGGTGCAGGTGTAGGAAAGACCGTGCTTATTCAGGAGCTGATTCGTAACATTGCTACAGAGCATGGCGGATATTCCGTGTTTACCGGTGTAGGCGAGCGTACCCGTGAGGGTAATGACCTTTATCATGAGATGATGGAGTCGGGCGTTATCGATAAGACCACCATGGTATTCGGTCAGATGAACGAGCCCCCCGGAGCAAGAATGAGAGTGGGCTTAAGCGGTCTGACCATGGCAGAATATTTCCGTGACAAAGGCGGTAAGGACGTACTGTTATTCATTGACAATATTTTCCGTTTTACCCAGGCAGGTAGTGAGGTGTCTGCGCTTTTGGGACGTATGCCTTCAGCTGTAGGTTATCAGCCTACTTTGCAGACAGAGATGGGCGCCCTTCAGGAGCGCATCACTTCCACAAAGAACGGTTCCATTACTTCCGTACAGGCAGTATATGTGCCTGCGGATGACTTGACTGACCCGGCGCCGGCAACGACTTTTGCACATTTGGATGCTACTACGGTGTTGTCCCGTTCTATTGTGGAGCTTGGTATTTATCCGGCAGTAGACCCGTTGGAGTCCACCTCCCGTATTCTGGATCCCAGAATTCTGGGTGAGGATCATTATGCTGTGGCCCGCGGAGTGCAGGAGATTTTGCAGAGATATAAAGAACTGCAGGATATCATCGCAATCTTGGGTATGGACGAGCTTTCCGAGTCTGACAGACTTGTGGTGTCCCGTGCCCGTAAGGTGCAGAGATTCCTTTCCCAGCCTTTCTTCGTGGCAGGACAATTTACTGGTCTGGAAGGAAAATATGTACCCATAAATGAGACTATCCGTGGCTTTAAGGAGATTCTGGAAGGAAAGCATGATGACATTCCGGAGAGCTATTTCCTGAATGCAGGAAGCATTGATGATGTATTGGCAAAAGTGAAATAGTGCGGAGGTGTCAGTATGGCAGATAATAATAGTTTAAGGCTGCGTATTATCACACCGGAGCGCACATTCTATGAAGGCGATGTGGAGATGGTGGAGTTTAATACCACAGAAGGCGAGATTGGCGTTCTTCCGGGACATATTCCTCTCACTGTCATTGCGAAACCCGGAATTCTGCGCATTTATGAGAAGGAAGAGGAGAAGGCAGCGGCATTCCATTCGGGCTTTGCAGAGATTCTGCCGGACGGTATGAC
>WFLX010257584.1_pt1 | contig 11322 bp, 7 predicted proteins | sample 4967041 | NCBI WGS metagenome assembly WFLX01 (sample SAMN12857096, study PRJNA449069) | gut metagenome | isolation source: stool from male and female vole | host: Microtus ochrogaster | place: USA:Florida | collected 2017 | reverse complement strand
TCCTTCGCCTCATCTCGATCAAAATGCTTAACTTTGCTTCCGCTATCTTTCCACAATTCTCTATCTCACAACCATCACCCTCACTACCGCAAGATGAACCTGGCAATTTTCGCATCCGGAGCAGGCAGCAATGCCGAAGCAATCATACGTCGCATCAATCAACCCGGTAGCCGTCATCGAGTGGCTCTCGTTGTCACCGACCGCAGCGATGCCGGAGTCATCCGACGTGCTCAGGCACTCGGCGTAGACGTGGAGGTGATCAAGCGCAGCCAGCTTTCCGACCGATCCTTCACCACCTCTCTGCTCTCATCCCGCAATATCGGATTTATTGCTCTCGGAGGATATCTCGGCATGATTCCGGAATGGATGGTCGGGGAATTTGACCGTAGGATTGTCAATATCCACCCTTCGCTCCTGCCCCGCCATGGCGGAAAAGGAATGTATGGTCATCATGTGCATGAAGCCGTGGTGGCCTGCGGCGACAGGGAGAGCGGCATCACTATCCACTATGTAGATCAGCACTACGACAGCGGTCAGATCATCCTTCAGGCCAAAGTAGACGTGCTGCCGGAAGATACGGCTGCCGATGTAGAGAGCCATGTCCGTGCTCTCGAACCACTCCACTACCCCGAGGTGGTAGCATCTCTCCTCGATCAGCTTGATCCGGAAAAATAATTCTCTCATATTTCAACTTTAAATCTATCGCTATGAATCGCATCAGCCGGTTCCTGCCATTACCTGCCGGGAAGAAGTGCATCACAGTATTTCTGCTCCTGCTTATCGCCATAACCAATCTACGCGCTCAGGATCGCTTCCTTNCCGAACATCCACGCCTGTTGTTCACAAAAGCCGANGAACCNGCTGTAAAAACCCTGATAGATCAGGATTCTCAGGCACGGCAACTGGCCGAGTTCCTACGGACAAAAGCCGATTCGCTGATCGACGCTCCTCAGACCNCTTATGCCAAAGATAAATATGGAGCGATACTCTGGACTTCACGCGCATATCTCAACCGTCTCGGCACATTAGCTCTCATGTATAGGCTCACGGGCGACCGGAAATATGCCGATGCAGCCAACGAGACCCTCTTGTGGGTATGTGGCTATCCTGATTGGAATCCGGCCCATTATCTTGACACGGCTGAGATGTCGGCGGCCGTAGCAATTGCCTACGACTGGCTTTATGATATTCTCCCCCAGTCCACCAAAGATATAGTAAGAAAAACACTCTATGACAGAGCAATAGCACTCGTGCTGGCCGAATATGAAAACGGCGGGCAGGGTAGTTGGGCCAAACGTGAGACAAACTGGAATGTCGTCTGCAACACAGGCATGACTCTGGCCGCCCTCGCCATTGCCGAGGATTATCCGGAAGAAGCTGCGACGGTGCTGGACAATGCGGCCCTCTACATGCCCAACTGCCTCAAGCATTTCGCCCCCGACGGGGTGTGTTATGAGGGGCCGGCCTACTGGAACTATACAACGACCTATCTCTCGGCATATCTTAAAGCTGTGGCAGACAACGACAATGGCCGGGGCGGAATAGCCAGCCTGCCGGGACTGGAGCGCACGGCTCTTTACAGCAAGCGCACCCTCCTCCCTTCGGGCCGTGTCTTCAATTTTGCCAATGCCGGCAAGGATCCGTCAAACACTCCGGCATATTTCTTTTTCAGCAAATATTACGGTCAGCCGGAAGTGGCCGAGTGGTATCGCAACGAACTCAACAAGGTTGTGGCCGACGACTTGACGGAAAACCAGATGTTTTTCCTATACCTACCCTGGTTTGACGCTGCTGAGAGCGTGGAAAGCCGCCAGATTCCCACGATGGAGGTCTATCACAATACCATCAACGACATAATTGTGTTCAACGGCGACCGGGATAAGGAAGGCTCCCTGTTCCTCATCGCGAAAGGAGGCACACCCAATCAGGCTCATCAGCAAATGGACTGCGGCACCTTCCTTGTGGAGAGCGACGGAATCTGCTGGACCGAGGATCTTGGAGCCGACGATTACGCGCTCCCCGGGTTCTGGGACTACAAAGTTGGGGGTCAGCGCTGGAACTACTTCCGCAACAACAATTTCTCCCACAATACCATCAACATTGACCACCAGCTTCAGAATGCCGACGGCAGAGCCTTTGTATGCGAGGAGCATCCTGAGGCATCGACCCCCTCGGCAAGGCTCGACATGACATCTCTCTACAAAGATCAGGCCGAATCGGCTTTCCGCAGATTTACGCTGATCGATGACAATACTCTCGAGATCGAAGACGAGATAACTTTGCTTGACCCGAAATCTGTCGTATCATGGATAGCTGGCACCACCGCCGACGTAACGACCGACGGGCAGGAGGTATGCTTCTCCAAGGATGGTAAGAAATTCTACCTCACATTCACCTCGCCGGGCAACGTGAGATTTAAGATCTATCCCGCAACCACCTCATACGAAGGCGAGAAACCCATCAACGGAATCACTATGGTTGAGGCGGAATGTAGTTTCGGCAATCCGGTTGGAAAGATTACGGTGCACATGAGTAGCCGCAAGNAATAGCGNAAAAATACACTCATTGTCCGCCCTGTCGCAAAAAACCACTCATAAATTTGGCCAGCGGCGATAAAATCACTATATTTGGCCGACAATGTCTGCACGGCGGCGCATCAAAGAGTTAAATGCCGAGCCTTGCGGCCCTCCCTTATTACCCCCTAACCTCATTTCTGCTATGGAATTGAACGATCTTCACACGGCTCATCAGGAAGCCGAAGTGACCCCTACCCCCGCCCCTGAGGCAGCTCCTGAAACAGCTGCCGCCGCCCCTGCCGCCGAAGCTCCCGCCGCCGATGACATACTCGTAGCCGACGCTATGGCTGAGGTCGCCGAAACCGAGACTGNCGAAGCTCAGGACACCCGCGAGCCGATGACGCGCGCTGAAGTGATGGCGCGTCTTTCGGAGCTGGCCGAGGCACCCGCAGCCGATGTCTCTTCCGACGAAGTGGCCCGGATGAAGCAACTTTTCTATCAAGGCCATAATGATATGCTTGCTACAGCCAGACAGGCATTTATCGACGCCGGCAACGATCCGGAGGCCTTCGTTCCCGAACCGGATCCCGATGANGAGACGGCCAAAGCCCTNCTCAATCAGATNAAGGAAAAGAAAGCAGCCCTGCGCGCCGAGCAAGATGCACAGCGCGAGCATAACCTGACGCTCAAACTCGCCATCATCGACGAGCTCCTGACCATGAGCTCGGACACCGACAATGTCAACCGCCACTATCCNCGCGCTAAAGATCTGCAGACCGAGTTCAAGGCCATAGGCGAGGTGCCGGCATCAAAGGCTGCCGAGATATGGAAGAAATATCAGGAGGCTGTGGAGCACTTCTATGACCAGTGGAAAGTNAACAAGGAGCTNCGCGACTACGACTTCAAGAAAAACCTNTCGGAGAAACAGCTNCTCATCGACGAAGCCAACCGCCTTGTCGAGGAACAGGATGTGATCACCGCATTCAAACGCCTTCAGGATCTTCACGACAAATGGCGCGAGGTTGGCCCCGTGGCCAAAGAGATCCGCGAGGAGACATGGGCCCGCTTCAAGGATGCTTCGGCATCGATCAACAAGCGCTATCAGGCATTCTTTGAGGAGCGCAANGCGTCGGAGCGCGCAAATGAGGAAGCCAAGACCGAGCTCTGCAATAAGGTTGAGGCCATCGAGTTTACCACCGCCACAACATATTCCGCCTGGGAGAATGTAACTAAGGAAGTGCTCGACCTCCAGGCCAAATGGAAGACTATCGGGTTTGCCTCACGCAAAGTCAACACAGCCCTGTTCAACCGCTTCCGCGCCGCCTGCGACCGCCTGTTTGCAGCCAAGGCCGCATTTTACCGCACCATGAAAGACGAGCTTTCGGACAATCTTGCCCGCAAGACCGCCCTTTGTGAGCGAGCCGAAGCCCTGAAAGACAGCACCGACTGGCGCAAGACCACCGACGAGCTCGTCAAGATCCAGAAAGAGTGGAAGACGATAGGCCCCGTGGCCAAGCGCCACAGCGATGCTATCTGGCACCGTTTCCAGACCGCCTGCGACTTCTTCTTCGACCGCAAGAAAAAGGAAGTGACCGATACCCGCAGCGAGGAGCGTGCCAACCTCAAGGCAAAGCGTGAGATTCTCGACACCCTCCGAGCCCTCAACGCCGACGACAGCGCGACACCCCGCGCCGAAGCCATAAACGCAGTGAAAGAGCTGAGGGCCAAATGGCAGACAATCGGTTTCGTACCCTTCCGCGATAAAGATAAACTTCAGGAGGCCTACCGCACGGTTGTCGGCGAGCTGTTTGACAAACTTGGCATCAACGAGAGCCGTCATCGCTCCCAGCGCAACGATCACGCCGGCAACGAACGTCAGGACAGCGGCAGCAACAACTCGCGCGAACGTCTGGCCCGCACGCTCGAACAGCGTAGGTCGGAGCTTCAGACCTACGAAAACAATATGGGCTTCCTCACCGCCAAGAGCAAGAACGGCGACGCGATGCTCCGCGAGATGGAACGCAAGATGCAGGCCATCCGGGACGACATAGANGATCTCCGCAAGAAAATTGCCGAGATCGACGCNAAGAATTGATCNTATCCAANCTTTTCATCCCCCCTGCCGGACCTTGAACTCACTCCTCCGGCAGGGGTGATGATTATGTCTGTACCTATCCCTACCCCCGCATGGCCGGAATCATACGGAAGGGCCGCTACGGAAGATATATCCACTATATCCTCACCGCCCTCGACTTCATCATACTCAATCTCGCTTTCTTGATCACGGGCTGGCTCCAGCCATCGCTGGTCGAGACAGCCGGACGTACGGTGTGGTTATTGGGAAACCTGACGTATATTCCCGTTGCCTATTGGTTGAGCAACACCCACAAGAGCCGCACGATCCAGATGGATCATGTGATTGCCAACGCCCTGAGAGGTGTCGGAGCCCACGCCCTTCTGTTTATCTCGTCGCTTTACTTTGTCGGGATCGACGACGTGCCCTGGTCGGCATTCGCCATCTTCTACGGCATCTGTTTCATCGCCTTCCCCCTGTGGTGGACCCTCAGCCGCATCATCATCAAGACATACCGGCGCCACGGAGGCAACTTCTCCAATGTGGTGATCATAGGTGCCAATTCCACCGGCCTGCGCCTGCTTGAAGAGATCAATACCGACTATGGATTCGGCTTCAGGGTGGTGGGAATATACGATGACAAGCCCGAGCCATACGTCCCGGAAGCGATATACCGGGGCAATATAGACAGCCTCGAACAATATTTGGCCGACGGGGGCGAAGTGGATGAGATTTATTATGCCTTAGAGGGGGATGACGATGACTCGATGAAACGTGTCGTCGGTATGGCCGACGACAATATGCTTCAGTTCTACTATGTCCCGCGCCTCAACGGCTACTTCAAGCGCGGATTCGAGCTCACGGCTCTCGGATCAATGCCGGTCATGTCTATCAGGCGCAACCCCCTCCAGAGCATGCCTAACAGGATCCTGAAGCGATCTTTCGACATCATTGCCTCCGGCGCGCTGATCCTTCTGTCGCCTATCGTCCTCCTCACCGTCGGCACCGCCATCAAGATCTCCTCCCCGGGTCCTGTCTTTTTCAGGCAGAAACGCACCGGCTATCGCGGACGTGAATTTGAATGTCTGAAGTTCAGGACTATGCGAGTCAACCCCCAGGCCGACAAGATGCAGGCAACCGAAGACGATCCACGCAAGACGAAAGTAGGCAACTTCCTGCGCCACACATCTATCGACGAGCTGCCCCAGCTATGGAATGTCCTGAAAGGCGAAATGAGCCTCGTGGGCCCGCGCCCCCACATGCTCAGTCACACCGAAGAATATTCGCAGCTCATCGACAAATATATGGTCCGTCACATGGTGAAACCCGGTATCACCGGATGGGCTCAGGTCAACGGCTACCGGGGCGCTACGCGTCAGCTCTGGCAGATGGAGAAGCGCGTGAGATATGACGTGTGGTATATCGAGCACTGGAGCCTCCTCCTCGACCTGAAGATAATGGTCCGCACAGTCTACAATGCCCTACGAGGCGAGCAGAACGCATTTTAAAACCCTACCGATGCAAAGATATCAGGATCAGACCGACTCTCAGCTGCAGGCTCAGGCCACTACAATGCTGCGCCGATTCTACGGCTATACCACGTTCCGCCCGCGCCAGCTCGAAATCATCCTGTCGGTGCTTCGCGGACGCGACACTGTGGTGCTCATGCCCACCGGCGGGGGCAAGTCGCTGACATTCCAGATCCCTGCGCTCATCTTGCCCGGCATGACTATTGTTGTCAGCCCATTGCTGTCGCTTATGCGCGATCAGGTCGAGGCATTGATAGCCAACGGCATCCCCGCCGCCACAATCAACTCACTCCAGAGCGACGAGGAGAACCGATCCGTAACCGAAGCTGTAGGGGCTGGCCATATCAAGCTGCTCTACATCTCGCCGGAGCGCTTGCTGACCGATCTGCCGCGCTGGCGTAGCGACATTCCTATCAGCCTCATAGCCATCGACGAGGCACATTGCATCTCACGGTGGGGGCATGATTTCAGACCCGACTACACCCGCCTCTCCGAGATACGCCTCCGCCGTCCCGATATACCGATCGTTGCCCTGACCGCTACAGCCGACCGCCTTACCCGCGATGACATAGCCCGGCAGTTGCGACTCGTCGATCCTAACGTGATCATCACCTCGTTTGATCGCCCCAACCTATCACTGAGGGTCGAGACCGGAGCCACACCGCGGAGGCGTCAGGATGTCATCTCATCACTCATCGACCGCTATCCCTCCGACACCGGAATAGTCTACTGTCTGGCACGCAAGACCACCGAGAGCGTGGCCACCGAGCTAAAGCGGATGGGCTACCGTGNGGAGCCTTATCATGCCGCAANGGATCCGTCAAGAAGGCTCGACGTGCAGAGCCGTTTCCGCTCCGGAGAGCTTCAGGCGGTGGTGGCCACTGTGGCTTTCGGCATGGGAATAGACAAGAGCAATATCCGATGGATAGTGCATAACAATATGCCGTCGTGCATAGAGAGCTACTATCAGGAGATAGGACGAGCCGGGCGCGACGGTATGCCGGCCGAAACCGTCATGTTCTATTCCGTGGCCGACCTNATCACCCTGCGNAAATTCGCGATGGACAGCGGNCAGACGGCCGTCAATCTNGAGAAGCTCCAGCGCATGAGCCAGTATGCCGANGCCCGTGTGTGCCGCCGGCGTATGCTGCTCAGNTATTTCGGCGAGACTCTTGAGCATGACTGCGGCAACTGCGACGTGTGTCTTGATCCACCGGTCAGATATGATGCCTCGACCGAGGTGCGAAAAGCCCTCTCGGCGATAGTGCGCACCAATGAGCAGGCCGGCACGACGATGCTGATAGATATTCTGCGCGGGTCGTCGAGAGCCGATCTNGTGAGCCGCGGATTCGATCGGATAAAGACCTACGGTGCCGGTCGCGACACCGATGTCGCNACCTGGCAGTCNGTGATCCTCCAGATGGTGCAGCTCNGGATTGTAGATATTGCCTACGACCGATCCAATCATCTGACGGTCACTCCCTACGGTCGTCGGCTGCTGTTCTCGACCGAGCCGATCATGCTATCCCGCNCCGACGGCCAGGCATCGAAAAAATACCGGCGCGCTGACACAAGGCCCCAGCGNCCGGCCCGCTCTGCCGNGACCGNACTCAGGGAGGNAAGGATCAAACTGGCCGCNAAAGAAANCATTCCNGCCTANATGGTGANGTCTGATCCCACGCTGATGGCCATCGTGTCGAGGCTGCCGTCGACCCTGCAGGAGTTTGCGGAGGTCGAAGGGATAAGCGACCGCAAGGCCGTGGCCTACTGGCGCCCGGTAGCCAAAGCTCTTGCAGGAGCTGTCAGGGGATATAAGCCGGTCATCGAACATTCGCGCAACGACACGCTCTTCCTGCTCCGGCGAGGCAACTCCCCCGCCGAGATAGCAGCCATGCGCCGCATAACGACNACTACCGTCTATAATCATCTGGCCGANTTCCTTGCCGCNGATGCGCTCACCAAGGAGGATATTCTCGCCATAATCGATCCGGCCTCCTACCGCAACATTATCGCGATCTACAATGCCGGCCCCCGCGAGCAGTTGGGCGAAAGACTCGGCGACCGCTATCCCGACGGTCTGCCCCATTTTGCCTTCACACTCGGGCGTCGGCGCGGAGAGATTCCGCCANTGTCAAAAGTCCAATAACACGCAAGTCCTGTGTCAATACATTTCAAACGCACAATACGGCATATCAACTATCTTCAGATCGTGAANGTGCTCGGGTGGCTGCTCATTATCGAAGCAGTCTTCATGAGCGTNCCTGTANNCACGGCCCTTTTGACCGGCGATGAAGACCTTGATGCCTTCCTTGTCAGCGCGGTCATCACCCTGACGGCCGGTCTTGGGGCAACATTTCTCGTCCGCCCCTCGCGCACCGACATGGGCAAGCGCGAAGGCTTTCTGCTCACCTCGCTCGTTTGGGTGGTGTTTTCGCTGTTCGGCATGCTTCCGTTCATTCTGAGCGACATCCAGCCACTGGATATGACGGATGCCTTTTTCGAGGCGATGTCGGGTTTCACCACCACCGGCGCAACGGTCGTCGCCAACATCTCCTCGTCGTCGCCGGCAGCGATAATATGGCGATGCCTGATGCAGTGGCTCGGAGGAATGGGAATCATACTATTTACCCTGGCTGTGCTTCCGATGCTTAATTCGTCGGGGGGCATGCAGATGTTCAACGCCGAAGTGACAGGTATCACCCACGACAAGATCAGGCCGAGGATCTCCCAGACCGCCATGCGCCTCTGGGGCATCTACATAGTGCTCTCGGTGGGCCTGTTCATCATGCTCATGCTGGGGCCGATGTCGGCTTTCGAGGCTTTGTGCCACACCTTCACCTCCATCTCTACCGGTGGCTTCTCCAGCGCCAGTCCATCCATTGCCTACTGGGACAGCTACTATACGGATATCGTGCTGATCGTGTTCATGTTTCTCGGNGGCGTAAACTTCAGCCTCATCTACAAGGCCTCGATAGGGCAGCCCAAAGCCCTGTGGAGCAACGATGTGTTACGCGCCTACATCTACATCATCCTGGGCTCCTACGTCCTGTTTGTCATCTCGATAGTGTCGCTCGGGCAGTACGACGGCATTGCTTCGGTGACGATCGACCCGCTGTTTCAGATCGTATCCACCATCNNCTCANCGNGCTACACGGNGCGCAACNTCGAGGCANNGNGNCCATTNGTNCTCTCNATCACATTCATACTCATGTTTTTCGGTGGATGTGCAGGCTCCACGAGCGGCGGCGCCAAGATCGACCGCCTTCTGTTTCTCCTCAAGGGCACCCGCAACGAGCTCTACAAGAGTCTCCATCCCCACGATGTGATGAACGTGCGCATCAANGGACGCACCATGCCGGGACACATNGTCACGAAGGTCATCATCTTCCTATGCCTCTACGTCATGACATTCACCGTCGGCGGCATGATCCTCACAGCCTGTGGAGTGCCGGTNGTCGATTCGTTTTTCAGCGCATTTTCCTGCCTGAGCAATATTGGTCTTGGCGCCGGATTNACCGGCTACGGCGGCGACTACGACCTCATTCCCGATCTCGGCAAGTGGATTCTCTCGCTGCTGATGCTCATAGGCCGTCTGGAGCTCTTTACCGTCCTGATACTGTTCAGCCCCGGATTCTGGAGTAAATGAGCAGCAGCCGGGCAAGAAGCGGCATTGACCGGGCCGCGATCCGGGCCGTTTCCTCTACCGTGTGCCTCGCTCCGGCAGTCCCGATATGGCGGGCGAGCTTGGCGAGATACACTATCCTCGATCTGAAATATCTGTCGAGCGCTCTTGATTTCACTCCGTAATGGCGGCCCAAGACAGCCGTGCATCTCACCGTAGAGGAATAAAACTCCAGNGCGCGNCCGATTCCGGCGGGATTGGTGATCGTCNGNGCTCCCACGGTGTAGGCCAGAAATGTGGCCGGGATATAAGCCGCCAGNCCTCGCGACAGCACAGCCGCAAGGACNGGNAGATCCTCGCATCCGAATCTGCGGTCGATCACCATGCCACGGTTTTCCGCTATAGCCTCGCGGAGCACCGATGCCCGATACATCGCAGCCGAAAGGTGGACGGTGAGCGGCTTGCGGTGGGCCAGCAGCGGTTCGANCAGATCTGCGCCGGNGGCAACGACAGCTTCTTCGCCTCGCCCGTAGGGATAACAATGCCTGATTGTGGATCCGTCGGGCGACACCTCCGCCCACGCTCCGTAGGCAATCGAAATCCGNGGATCAGAAGCAAGCCNCCCTGCGAGGCACACCAGCGTCTGCCGGTCAAGCCAGTAGTCATCGCCCGCACAATCAGCTATATATCNGCCTCTACAAGCCNCGAGCGTGTCGAAATAATTGTCGACGACCCCCTTGTTTGGCGCCGGAGGCATGATGCGGATAATGTCGGGATAGCGGCTACGATATTCCTCGCAGATGGCGCGGGTGGAATCGGTCGACCCGTCATCGCCTATCACGATCTCGAAGCTGAACTGTCCTGTCGACTGCCGGAGGACGCTGTCGAGTGTCCGCCCGATGGTAGCCTCCTGATTATAGGTCAATACAATAACCGATATGTCCGGATCACTCATGGCAGCAACGATCTGAGATGAGCCGCCCAGCTGCGTCGGAGCGACTTGGCGTCAAACTTTTCCTCGGCTCTACGCCGCGCGCCCTCGCAGAGCAGATCATAGCGCATCCGGCTGTCGAGATAGGGCAGTATGCCCCTGACAAACTCCTCCGCTTCGGGATCAGGAGCCAGCAGAAGGCCGGAAGTGTCGTCGACCGACTCCCCTACGCCTCCCACATCGGTAGCGATCACCGGCACTCCATGAGCCATCGCTTCAGCAATAACGAGGCCGAAACACTCCTCATCGCTCAGCAGCATCAGCCAGTCTACCGTCTGCGTCCGGTAATAATCCATCACCTCCCCATGGCCGAGCGCCCCCGCGATGGCAACCTTAAAGTTGTCACGGCGCAACGTTTCGGCCTGAGCCCTGACCGCCTCGAGCTCAGGGCCATCGCCTATCAGAGTCCACTCTACCGACCATCCGGGGCGAGCCACAGCCAGCGAATGTGCAAAGCTCAGACACAACCCGCACCGCTTGCGCGGAATGGCCTGAGCAACGGTTAGGATCCTGACGGTTTTGCTCCCGAAAGGCGAGTGGCGTGTCTCGTCCACATCCGTGTCCACTCCGAGATATGCCGTGTGGATTTT
>WFLX010003866.1_pt1 | contig 11326 bp, 11 predicted proteins | sample 4967041 | NCBI WGS metagenome assembly WFLX01 (sample SAMN12857096, study PRJNA449069) | gut metagenome | isolation source: stool from male and female vole | host: Microtus ochrogaster | place: USA:Florida | collected 2017 | reverse complement strand
CACAGCACCCACACTGAAGGGGGAGACACAGACATTTCCGTGGCTCATCTCTGAGTTGGCGAGATAAAATTTCATTGAAAAATCATTGAAATTCTCCACAGTCTCAGTCGATATTGTACTGAGCGGAGCCGATGCAATCGTCGGAGAGGTGACATCCGGCAACTCCTCAGGCAATTCTGCCACATCTACTTCCGTTGGCGTTATCGGTGTTGTTACCGACGGTTCTGAATAATCTACTGTTTCTCCCGTACAGGATACTGTCATAAGGCCTATGAAGCCTCCGGCTAAAGCAAAAAGGAATCTGTTCATATGGATGTTTTTATTGGTTAATCTTATCTTGTTTGTCATAATAACACGGCATTGCAGTAAATCTTGCATGCCTATCCCATATATTTTTACTTTAATTTTATCTGTATTGGAAATTTTTGATTAATTTTGCATAAAATCAAAAAGTATGGAGACTACTGAAAAAGAAAGTATTCTTAAGCGAACATATTATCTCTCTGCTGCTGAATGCAGTGCACAGCAAGAGATGTCGATACCTCAACTCGTACAGAAACTTATCGATGTGGCAACGGAGCACGCCAATATCCTTGGCGTTGGCAATCCGGATATGCCGAATCCCGACATGGGATGGGTGCTCTCTCGCCTTACAATAGAGATGGACCACTACCCTCGTGAAAACTCTGACTATACCATCACAACATGGGTGGAGGATTGGAACCGACATTTCTCACGACGCGCTTTCTCAATCTCTGATTCCGAGGGAAAAGTATTGGGATATGCTCGTTCTATATGGATGGTACTGAATACTTCCGATCGCAGTAATGCCGGACTCTCCGGACTCAATTTCAACCCTGATTGGATTTCCAATATCGAATGCCCCATTCCAATGCAAGAGAAGCATGTCAAAATGGAAGCAGACGGCCATGAGCCAATCTATCGTTTCAAATATTGCGATATTGACTTCTACCGTCACGTCAATACCGTGCGCTATATCGTGCTTCTTCTCAACCAATTTTCCATGCAGGCATATGATGACAACATCGTAAATCGGCTGGAACTATCCTTCCTCCATGAAGCCTCTTACGGCATGGAAGTCCGGGTCATGAAGCAAATGATAGATAGCGACAGACACCTCTACCGCCTATATTTGGAAAGTGCCGACGGCACCTGCCCCATCCTCTACTCCCGCCTCCGCTTCTCCCCTCGCTGACCAGACAAGATTTTATAATAATATTGACTTTGCAAAAGAGCCCATCTCATTCAGTTGAGAGGGGCTCTTAACCAAGTGTGGAGCGCTATTGTGTAATTACAATTTACTGAAGAGGCTTTTGAGTTTCTGGAGAAATGGCTTGTCGGGCATGACATCTTTATAATTCTTCACATCGTCAGATATATGGATTGGGTTCAATTTTGCGATTCTTTTGTCGCTCATATTCAGTTCCACCTGCGTCATAAACCCTTCTCTGTTTTCCATTCTCTGATAAAGGGCATTTTTCCAATCATCTATTGATCCGTGGAACAGATCGGCAAACCTCTTCTTATCCCAATATCTGGATTCCTTTTCCACCTCTGTTTTTATATCCTTGATCATATCCGTTCTTCCGAAATAGCAAGCCAATGCCATCTTCAATTCAAATATACGAGTCCAGTATAATGGATTATGCTCAACTCCACGGATAGGAGCCGAATTAATCAATTGGAATATATCACTCAACTTGACATCTTCTTGCAAGACAGCCCCGAATCGCTCATGTGCGCATTCAACGGCCTCTTCTATTATGGCGAGACGCTTCTTCCTCTCAAGTTCAAACTTTTCCTTGTCTATTTCTGTCACCCCATGCATCTTCTGCCTTTCGACGTAGTCGGAGAGCAAAGGGTCGTGCAATTTATATTGTATAAAAATTTGCAATCCCCTGTTGGTCAATAACTCATCATAGAAAATAGGATTGTTTACACTCGTTTCAGATAGCCATAAAGGTAGAATTTCCAGAATAACTCTATAAGAATTAGACATAACCTTATCCAATCTCAGGCCTATCAACATAATGTCTGCCTTCGCAAACAATGTAGGTGGAGTATATGGCGACAGAATGGGGAACTGTCCCTGCCAATAACTTACGATATCACTAAAACTCATTGGTTTTTTTTATAATTATATTAATCCTGCTTGAGGCACTTCATCTTTTGGCTTGCAAATCGCAAAGCGATTTTACTATCATACACATCTAATTTAGGCTAATGATGTAAACTGCGGACCCTTATCATGATAAAAGGGGCCTAAAAATCAGTGAATCAACTCATCAACTGGCAATAGGGTGACCAATTTCATATAGAAATTCAGGAGCGAAGTCTGCACCATTCGCCCATTCTATAGTAATTCTATTCAATCCATATTGAATAAATTTGTTAGGATCCCTCAATTCACCAAAGACTTCTCCTTCCAAAAACGGAAAAAGATCAACAGCTTTTCGCTCTCCATTATTGAACAGAAGTTCTAAAACATAACCTCCACAATAATCAACATCTTTCACTTTAAGCATATCAAATTTCTGGCATTCTATTGTTTTTTCTGCAAAGATAATACGTTTCTTAGAGAAATCCAAAACAAAGCAAACTTAATTTCATGCAGTAGCTAAAGTTGCTTTGCAATATGGGATAATTTAGGGCAAAATTGATTCCAAGCCCACTCGTCAACGATTACAGACATTGCAAAAGAGCCCATCGCAAATTTTTGAGATGGGCTCTGAACCAAGTGAAGTGCAATAATACGCAGAGCAGTTATTGATTGAGAAAACCTTTGAGATTATTCATGTCCATAATGTATATAATGGATATTTGTTTTTCGGGGATAAAACCTACACTTACTCCAAGAGAATCAGAAAGCATGAGTGTTGAGGGATTGGCAATTTCATTTTTTGGCAAATCTTTACTAACGGCATATTTCTCAAGATTTTCTTCTACAGCCTTACAAACGTTGAAATAATCTTCAGTTTGCACGGATTCATACATTATCATCTTAGCATATTCATTAAGGATAAAAATGATTCGCGCCATTCCTACTCCTCCGATTAAGAAGTTTTTTGGATATACTGAGATAACTGTTCCGTAGGCTCCCATATTCATTTTTTTATAATCGAGCCCCTCCTTCATAAGACATTCCTCAATTTCAGTAGAATCCAATTGGTCAAGAGATTGCTCTATACCTATCGGAGATAGAAAAAGTTCGCTAATGGCCACACACCNCTCATCTTCTGTAGTCTCAATTGGCGTCTCCGCATAAACTAAGCCCATAGATACTAGCAGCATCGAAAAAATNGCAACTGTTTTTGAAATGATCGTTTTCATATTTATTATTTATTTAAATTTAGATGTGCGAAAATAGTGCAAAAATTTCTAATCCCAAACAAAATAGTGTGCGGAAACAGAGTTCAGTACTCCATTTCCGCACAAATNNANCCTTTTTCTGGATATTTTCAGCACCCTCAAACTAATCCCTAAAGCAATCTTATTATGTCATCCATGACTTTAGCACCTAACTTCTGACCGAAAATCATTTCACATGTGTACCCTCTTCGCGAAGAAACCGCACCTTTTGTTCTTCCTATTAAAACTGTAAGATCAGTTGGAGTCATTCCACACTTAATCAGCAATGCCATATGATAGGCATCCGTTTTTAATTTGTCTCCGGTCAATAGATACAACCCAGATTTAAAATTTGGAGACACATTAAGTACTGCTTTCTCAAGATCACACCAAAGATCATCTGAATCTCGAATTATTTTTTCTGCTTTCAAATATTCTTTCAATTTAAAATAAGCGGAAGATATTCGTATGCTTTCAGGCACTTCTTTCTTAGCCTCACCTGCTTTCTGCAATGCCAGCAATTCNTTCTTTAACCTCTCTCGTAAAATTTCTTTATCCCGATTTTCATTTGACATCGATTCCACTAAATCATCAGATTGAAAATCTTCCCCTTGTTCCAGTAAGGACTTCTCATTCTTACTTATTTTTTGTTTAGAAACATGTGTCTTAATGGTTGGTTCATTTTTTTCAGCAATAGTCTTTTTCAACAATGATATGTCATCCATCGCCTTTCTATATTGCATAACAGTCTTCATATTTCTATTTCGCAAACAAAGAATTATTATGCAAAGAACAAGAACAAAAAATAATGCTCCACAAGCGGCAAACATATAAATACGCATATTTTTTTCTGCTTTTTGTCGCATTCGCTCATGGTTCTGATAATTATATAGAGAAGACTGCATTACAACCTGTTCCCCATCATGTCTATCAAGATACTCATCCAATACTTCCCTATAGGATAGCGTGTATGAAAGTAACGAATCGGTATATGAATGTTCTCTCAGTTTTGGACACAAAAGCAAATTGTAACCTATTCTTTTATGATCATTGTTATTACTTTCTAACAACTGCAAAGCATAAAAATATGCAGTATCAGGAATATCGGCTTCAAGGTATATTTGAGATGCATATGCGTAAATAATATCACGATTTTTATCTGGTATGTTACCAGATATCACGGATCTTATTCCTCCAAGTGCTGTCCCCATATCACCTCTATGTAATGCATTAGCAGCAATATACATATCCTGAACGACTGTATCCTTATGAGAAATATTTTTCGCAATTTCACGAGCCTTTCTAAAACACGCTTCCCCCTGATCATAATGAGAGGAATGCATATATACAGCTCCCAGGAGCTGTATATTTCTCATTGCATTTATTGAATCGCTCTCCTTCAAAAGAAGATCAATACAATCTTTCAAATAAACGATAGCTTCATTATATAACCGCAAAGAATTTAACAGAGCACTGGTTTGGCTCAGTATGCGTATTCTGAGTTGATTATCTTCTCCTTCCGGCAATGCATCTAGAGCATCTTGAAAATAACGCAAGGCCATAGGAGCATCCCCCAAGTCGCTATATACTCGCCCTCCATAATATAATGCTTCTGGATAGAGGCCACTATTCTTATGATTTGAATAGTATTTGATGACTGTAAGGATTACACTGTCGGAGGTATGCTTCACATAGGCTTTGTCTTGGGCTTTTATGCTAAGAAGGGCATGGAAATACCTGTCGCTTTCTTTTAGAGAGCTTACATCGATGCTATCAAGCCGCACTTGCATTTCCCGAGGCGAGTCGGAAACCTGCTCCGCAATTTCTTTAAGACGTGAATCGTGTACATTGCCAGTGCATCCCGAAATGATTAACAATAGAACATATAGTGTAATTTCAAAATATCTCATTCCTAATTACTTTTCCTGAATTATATAATCCCCTCCTCCACTACTCCCGACTCCGCTTCTCCCTAAATTCTAACTTATTATATATCTTTCTTTTCATGAGGTAAATTCACGTTTTCAAGGGTAAAGAAATCCAAATTTCGCACGTTTTCGAGGGTATAATAACGTTCTTTTCGCACGTTTTCAAGGGTTAATTCATCGCAAAGTTTCTAATGCTGTTTGGCTATCATATACCCATTTTAGGAGAAGGATGGAGATAGCGAAGAGTGCAATGTAAAAGATGGTCATCAGTAAGGCTTGCTTTTTGTAGCCTGACTTATACACCCAATACGCTATATACAGCAATCCCAAAAGAGCAATAGGGATAAATATATAGTATAAAAAGTGCCAAGAAGTTGGCAACCAGAATGGAACATAGATCCCTAAAGAACATACTGTCAACACCCCAAACACTATCTTACGATGGGGAATATAGCTCGCAGCTACTATTTCACGAATTTTCATAAATTTGAGAATATTATGTGAAAATATATATCATCAATCAAACCGACCGACACTATTAGCCCGACCAAAAGCACAGCCCAAAGATAATTGCCACCCCGACAATATTGATATATCAAATGGATGGAACATATCAAAAATGCCACCTGAATGATTATATTCAATATCAAGGGCAACTGAAGGCAGACTCCAGCCAATACCAACACAAATAGTCCCAGTGAATACTGATACTTGTCTATGATGCGCTCATTTCTTTTCGACCATTCAATAATCCATTTTATCCAAGCAGACATAGGTGTGATTTTTTCTTGCAAAGATAGCAAATCAACACAGCGACTGCAAATATTTGAGTTTAGTTTTAGTTTAGAATTTCAATAAAACAATATCTCAATCGCATTAAACCACTTACACCAAACAAATTAACTCATCAACAGCATTTGCATCCAAATCCTGGTCAAACAACTTCTTTCCCATCTCCTTTCTACGAAAAGTTATGGTAGATTTTGATCTGCCCACCAAGATAGCCATATTTGCCGGACTGACTCCACACTTTACAAGCAATGCTATGTGAAGGTCTGACGGCTTTAAATCTCCCCCTGCAAGAATATAAAGATTGCTCTTAAACTTCGGAGAGACCCGAAGGATTGTTTTCTCCAACTCTTCCCAGAGAAGGCTCGACTCCCCAATAATCGATTCACTCCGGATATTCTGTTGCAACGCCTCATAGGCCTCAGACTCCAATATAGCCGATGGAATAGATGATGCACCCTCATTCGAAGCCGAAAGCAACACTTTTTGAAGCCGAATGCGCCCAACTCCATTTTCAGCAACACTCTGAGACTCATCGTCGCGATAAAAATACATCACAAGCAATGCCAGAGATCCNGCAGCCAAAAGAATCCCCAACATCCATCTCATCATCTCAAGTTCCATCATAATTAGAGCTCATTTCATATACGAGTATTGGCAAAATTAATACATTTTGACAAAATATGCAAATTATTTCTATTACTTACTCATCTTTCGCAAGATCTAAAAATCTCACGCGCAAAGGGCGCAAAGGGTCAGAGGATCCATGCTTTTGAAAAGCTTCGCGACTCGGTTTTTGCAAGCACACAAAGGCTTTCGGGCTGCTTCGCACGCTCGGAGATGAGACTTATAGGATATGCCTCCCTCAGCGAAGATTTTAGAAAGAGGCTATGACAAATGTTGCATTGTATATGACAAATGTTGCATACGCCTAATTTTTTATAACATTTGCCGATTTTTTATAGGCGGTGTCGTTTTGAGTTCATAATTTTGGCGTCAGAAAAACAGGCATTCTGCTTTCAATCATTAAGCCCTGAATCGAATTTATTAAAGTTTATCAATCATGAGACGCCTTTTGATGGCAATACTATTCCTGTCGGTAGTATCCACTTTCTCCGCACAGGTATCGCTTAAGACCAATCTCCTTAGCGATGCAACCCTAAGTCCGGATTTAGGGTTGGAATTGCCGCTCCATAAAAAATGGAGCCTGGATATAAGTGGAAATTTCAACGGTTGGACAGTCGATGGCCACAGATGGCGCCATTGGATAGCCCAACCGGAATTGAGATACTGGCTTTGTGAACGATCCACGGGCCACTTCTTCGGACTCCACATATTCGGGGGTCAATATAATGTTGGCAACATTGACATGAACTTCAAGCTACTCGGCACAGATTTCTCAAAATTGAAAGACTCCCGCTATCAAGGATGGTATGGAGGTGCCGGTATTGCCTACGGCTACACTTGGATATTATCACGCCATTGGAGCATGGAGGCTGAAATCGGCATTGGATGGTCTTACACTCGCTATGACAAATTCCGCTGCGCCGATTGCGGCAAAAAAATTGAATCAGACNAGCCCCACANTTATTTCGGAGTCACAAAGGGGGCTGTGAATTTGGTGTATGTGTTTTAATAATTTAGAATTTTGAATTTAGAATATTGTTATTTGAATTTTGAAATTTATATTTCCTTAATATGAAGCGTTTGATATTTAGTATATTTGGATTGGTTCTCTGCATCCTTGNNAGTGCNGCTCAGAATGTGGCGGCGCTTGCAGTCTCTGAGATGGAGATTGCGCTCAAGGATGCGGAGATGAAAATCGATTTTTTAGTGTCGCCTAAAGATATCGATATGAAATCAATCAGTCAGATGACCATCACCCCTATCATCATGTCGGCAGATTCGCTTCAAAGCGTATCGCTCACACCCATAGTGATTGCCGGCCGCAACCGTTGGCTNCTNTGGGAACGTGCAAAAGAATCGAAGCGACCGGAAAACCTGCTCCAAGCCGGGAAATCGGCTCCGATCCGCTATCATGCCTCGGTGCCATTTGAAACCTGGATGGAGCATTCCATTATAAGTTTCCAAGAGTCGGTGACGGGATGCAATTCATGTCCTCAATTGGATGAGAATATACCGGTGGCTTTATTTGATATTGAGACTGTAGAGGAAATCGCAACCAACTATATGGAAAATTTCATCCAGCCCAAGGCTGAAGGGGTGAAGACCCGTCATCTTGAAGGGCAGGCATATGTAGATTTCCCNGTCAACAGGATAGAGATATATCCTGATTATCGCAGNAACTCAATAGAATTGGCAAAGATCATCGCCAGTATCGACACCGTCAAAAACGACCCTGACTGCACGGTGTCGGCTGTCAGCCTTAAAGGTTATGCCTCTCCTGAAGGAAGTTATTCCAACAATACCCGACTCGCCAAAGGGCGTACACAGACACTTTGCGACTATGTGATGTCGCATTATGATTTCCCAAAATCAATCGTGTCCACATCTTTTGAGCCTGAAGATTGGGAAGGCCTCCGCCGTTGGCTTGAGGCTTCAGCAATCGAAAACAAAGATGGGATCCTTGCAATAGTTGACTCCAACTTGGCTCCGGATGCTAAAGACCAGAAAATCAAGGCTACATATCCCACTCAATATGCATTTATATTGCAGCAAGTCTATCCCGGGCTGCGCCACTCCGACTATAGGATAGAATATGTGATCCGCACATTCTCGAATCCGGAGGAAATAAAGAGATTGGTGAAGACCGCCCCTCAGAAACTGAGTCTTGAGGAATTCTATGTGGCTGCCAATTCATGCGAGCCAGGCTCCGATGAATTCTACGACATNTTTGAGACAGCGGTTCGGATGTATCCTGATGATGAGATAGCCAACATCAATGCCGCAAACTCCGCAATGTCTCGTGGCGACCTGAAAAGGGCAGCGCAATATCTCGACAAGGCAGGCCAGGGCGACAAAGCTAATCATCTGAGGGAAATACTTGTGAAGGAGGAGGAAAAGGCCACCGAGCCGGTCAAGACCTACACCACGATAACCTTCCTATAAGCCCCCAGGCCCCCTAAAGTAAGCCCCCTAACCCCCTAAAGGGGGGAAATTAAGAGGGAAGCCCCTGGCCCCNTAAAGGGGAAAAAGATCTTCTTATTAANAAAAAAAGAGAAAACTACAAATAAACAAANACAATNAAACATTAAACTAATTATGAGAATGAATCGATTTATCTATGCCTTAGGCATAGGGTGCATGCTTAGTGCATGCTCGACTCAAGACGAGCTCTCTTTAAACCCAAACGAAGAGCAAGACTACATCAAGAGCAACAAGTATGTAACGATATCAATCGTCACTCCTAACAACGGAACCAGATCAGATGATGATCAAAATGACACTAATTTCACCGATGGAGAAAGCAAAGAGTATGATGTAAACGACGTAGCATTCTATTTCTTTGACCGTCAAGGAAACTATGCACATTCAGCTTATTTCGATAAGGCATCATTTGCGAAGACCACTGATTTTACTAACGAAGATCCTCAGGTCACAAGCGTAGGAACAGTAGAAGTTGAATTGGCAGCCAACAGTGTGTATCATGATGTAGTGGCTATCCTCAATCCCAATCAAGGTCTATTTACTACACAAAATGGCAAAGTACTGCAAAAGATGACTAAATCACAACTTGAAACTTACAATTCTTCAAGTTATGCGACGAAAGCCAATTTAACCAAAGGAGATAAAGGAAACTTCACAATGGCTAATTCAGTCTTTATCGATGGGGACTATAATGGCAAAGATGCATTCGAACTATATAAGGCAGTTCCAATTTCTTCCAGCAATATCTACGTCAAGACCAAACCGGAAAATGAAATGACTCAAACTGAACGAGACGAATTAAAGAATATTAAAGAAGCCGCGGCCCTCAAAATATATGTGGAACGCGTAAATGCTAAAGTCACAGTTCCTAAAGCTCCGGTATTTACTTCAAAGGATGGTGCATATGTTGTCAACATCAGCCAAGATGGCACCCAATCAACTACTATAACTGTAAAGAACCTTGGAAAAGATGAAAATGGGAATTATATAAGTGTTGACACAACAATTACAGTAATTCCTGTGTTTAAAGGCATTGGTCTAAGTGTAACTCCTCATAATGCATACCTATTGAAGAATATTGCTTCAGACGTCACATATAGTTTTATCGACAACAAAATTACTAATTTCCAATGGAATGATCAGCAAAATAAGCGTACTTATTGGGAGTCAACCACAAATTTGGGACAAGATAAAGGTTATGATTATAATTCATGGAATGATATCAAATCTTCCAAAACTTTGAAGGACTGGGCTACGTGGACAGCATATACCACTCCGAATACTGCAGAAGCAACCGTTCCCCAAGGATCAGATGATAATGACAACAAACCAAACCTTACAACCAAACTAATGGTTAGCGCCCAGTTGACCTATAAGTATGTCGGGGCTGCAGCTGATGCAGATGCCGAACCACTTAAATTGGTGAAATATTCAGATGGTTACTGGATGAGAGATTACTTTATCTTCAATGCTCAGGCTCGAGCTATCGAAGAACTTTCAGAGATTGTTTATCCAGCTCTATCAGAAACAGACCTTTCAAGTGCAAAAGCTGCAGTAGCAGCTATAAAAGCAGAGAATCTTGAAGGCAAAATCAATTTGGTAATTAAGAATCCAGGGTCAGAGCCTGATGAACTTCAGGGAGCTTATTTGGCTAAGCTTGAGCTGGATGACAAAGACTTAAACTTGGTGCCTACTCTTACGGCCAACCATGATGCCATCAATAAATTAGTCATAGCTCAAATTAAAACGACTTTAGACAATATGACCCAACGTCAGATACAGTATTGGAAAGATGGTCAGACTTACTTTTACGTTCCAATTCGTCATGAAGGATTTACGGGCCTTGTCGGCGGAAAAGATGGAAATTATCTGAATGGAGTTGTGCGCAACCATATGTATTCAATCGAAATTGAAGGAATATATGGTCTTGGTACTCCTGTTATTGATCCAACCAAGCCAATTGATCCGGAACGTCCTGACGATGCACCAAAATCTTACATGACAGCTAAGATCCATGTGTTGAAATGGAGAGTTGTCGATAGCAAGGTGACTTTGCATTAAGTTGAAATATATACAGGGCGGCGCGACCTGAACCTCGCGTCGCTCACCAACAATTACACTAACAATAATGA
>WFLX010315678.1_pt1 | contig 11327 bp, 8 predicted proteins | sample 4967041 | NCBI WGS metagenome assembly WFLX01 (sample SAMN12857096, study PRJNA449069) | gut metagenome | isolation source: stool from male and female vole | host: Microtus ochrogaster | place: USA:Florida | collected 2017 | reverse complement strand
CGGGAGTCACTACCTTAGTAATATCTATTTCTTTAAAATTAGGTCTCATGTTGGGGATTATTTGAGGAGTTTCGCATTGAAATCCACGAGAGTATCAAGTACATTGACGCGAACGTGGATGAAGTTTTCGATTCCCTGAGCCTTAAGCTCGTCCATACATGCAGGTGCTCCTGCCACTACGAACATTGCACGACCGTCAAGCTCCTTGAATGCCTCTGGTGCATACTGAGCATATTCGTCATCGCTTGAGCAGAGCACTACCACGTCGGCACCTTTTTCTATGGCTGCATCGACTCCTTCTTTGACTGTGGCAAAACCATTGTTGTCGATGATTTCATAACCAGCACATCCAAAGAAGTTGCCTGAGAACTGTGCTCGTGCCAGACGCATTGCAAGGTTGCCGATAGTCAACATGAACACTTTCGGACGGTTTGCTGCTCTCTCAGTGTCGAGACGAAGCTGTTCAAATTGGCTTGCAGCTCTGTCGAAGTTTAGATATTCTACAGCTCCATCTGCAGCTTCCCCACATCCGCATCCGCAAGCTGCTCCATCTTTCTTGATCTTGTCAAGAGCCATCTCATTGATATTCGGATATTGGTTGGTGCCGAGAAGGATTTCTTTTCTGCGTGCTACATCTACATGACGCTTAACTCCGCTTTCGTTTACCTTTGCCTGAATTTCACCTTTCTTGAGCATTTCATAGAAGCCTCCCTTATCTTCCACTTCGTTGAAGACCTTCCATGCCTGAGCAGCAATTGAGGAAGTCAGTGTCTCGATATAATAGCTTCCACCTGCCGGGTCAACTACCTTATTAAGATGTGATTCATCACGGAGAAGATGCTGCTGATTGCGTGCAATTCTCTCGCTGAATTCGTCAGGATTTGTATATACGAGATCAAATGGAAGAGTTTCAATAGAGTCAACGCCTGCCAAGGCTGCACTCATAGTCTCTGTCATGGAGCGAAGAAGGTTGACATGAGCATCATAGATAGTCATGTTGAATTCGCTTGTCACAGCGTGAACTGCCATCTTGCAGCATTCTTCGTCAGCACCGTATGCTTTTACGATTTCTGCCCAAAGCATGCGGCCGGCACGGAATTTTGCGAGCTCCATGAAATAGTTGGAGCTGATGCCCATATTAAATTTGATACGCTTGTTTACTTCGCAAGGTGTCAGCCCAGCCTCTGTCATAAGAGTCATCCACTCTGCACCCCAAGCAAGTGCATATCCAAGTTCCTGTGTGATGTAGGCACCTGCATTGTTAAGAAGGAAGCTATCTACTGCAAAACAGCGAAGGCCTTCTACTGGTTTAACTGCCTCATACACGGCAAGTGCAGTTTCTTTAATATCTTTTGGGAATTCAAGTCCATGCTTAAGAAGACGCTTGAATGGATTGAAACCTATGCTTCCTTTAAAAGAATCTTTGGCTCCGGCTTTTTCTACTATTTCTACAAGAGCCTTAGCCATCTCTTCTGCTTTGCGTGGGCAGCAAGTGATGTTTACTTCAACCTTTTTCAAGTCGATGCCTTCAAGCACTGCAGCTAAGTCTGATGCCTCAAGACCACGCATGCTGATACCAAGAGATTCTACTCCCTTGTCGATGCAGTGCTTGGCGTGTGAATTGATTTCTTCTGCAGTAGTTCCGAGGATCTGCTGGCGGATAAGCCAATCATTGTTGGTCTTGGTGCCTCTTACGTAAGGGAACTGGCCAGGCATTGATCCTACTGAGGGAAGACCTTCGATATCTTCCTTGCGATAGAAAGGCATGACATTGAAGCCTTCATTGGTGCGCCATACGAGCTTCTTATTGAAGTCGGCACCCTTTAGATCGACATTGATCTTCGCCATCCATTCTTCTGTGGATACAGGCGGGAACATGTCAAACAGTTTTTCTTTCTTTTCTGCCATAATTAAATAGCTTGTTATGTATGCTAATGAATGATCATTTCATGGTGTTCGAGACATATAAAAGCTGATTTTGAGCCTATATTCCCGATTTTGATGCAAATTTAATCATTTTTTTTTGAATAAAGAAATCTAAAACATTAAAATATCATCGAAATCAACCTAATTTTATTTACAAATGATAAAAAACGCGCCAAGCGATTATTCTTGACACGTTTTTCTTCTGTTTAATCATTCCTTTTCAACCTTCATCTATGAGTTCTTTATCTCTGCATCGAAGCACTCTTGCCGGGAAATCCTCGCAAAGTTGAAGATTATGTGTTGCCATAAGTATTGAATGTCCCTCTGATGCAAGATCATGAAGAAGGCTGACAATCGTTATTCCAGTCTGTGGGTCAAGGTTTCCGGTTGGCTCATCCGCAAGGATGAGTTTTGGATTATTAAGCAACGCACGTGCTATCACTATTCGCTGTTGCTCGNCTCCTGAGAGTTCATGAGGCANTTTATAGCTCTTGTGATTCATTCCTACANCTATCANGACATCCTCGATGCGTTGATCCATCTCTGAGCTACTGCTCCATCCGGTTGCCTTCAATACAAATAATAGATTGTCATACACTGATCGGTCTTGAAGCAACTGGAAATCTTGAAACACTATTCCTATGTTTCTTCGAAGATAAGGGATTTGTTTTTTCTTTATTCCAAGAATATCGTAGGTCAGCACTTCGGCTTTCTCTCCTGAATAAATGGGAACTTCGGCATACATTGATTTTAGAAGTGAACTCTTTCCGCTTCCTACTCTCCCTACAAGATAGCAAAACTCACCTTCTCCAATGGAGAAGGTGACGTTTTTCAATACCGTTTTTTCGGCGCGATGTATCTCGACACCTTTATAATCTATTACATTCGACATTTTCAGTCTTTTTCAGCGTAAGTCAACTTGATAAAACCAACAGCTACCGCTCCGAGCACGAGAAGCACGCCAGCTGCTACAAGCATATAGCTCTGATTGCCGCCAAGCGACTGAAGCACGAGACCTCCGAGCGCTGCTGCCACAATCTGAGGCAGACAGATAGTGCCATTGAATAGGCCGAGATATGCTCCCATATTCTCTCCCTTCAGCGAATTTGTCAAGATGGTGAATGGTAGTGCAAGCATCGCTGCCCATGCACATCCTATAAGAAGATAACTGATGAAAAGAAGATATTTGTCTGTAAAGAAAATTGTAGAGATAAAGCCGGCTGCTCCCAATAGCAGGCTTACTACATATACAGTCTTAAGGCTCTTAAAACGCGGGATGACTACAGCCCAAAGCACTGATCCGATAGNCTGAACGNCGAAAAGAGTACCAACCCAGTTGCCTGCTTCCTGATATCCTGCNGATGNNACATCNTNAGTNCCCCANACGCTNCCNGCNATNGCNCCNTTGGTATANGTCCACATNAAGAGGAANGCTGACCAGCAGAAGAACTGAACAAGACCTACGCTCCAGAAAGTTGATGGTGCCTCTTTGAGCATCTTAACGAGATTGAATTTTTCTCGTTTCTCAGTTTTGCAGGCATCAATACCATGGAAACGCGCATACTCTGCTGGAGGCATTTCCTTAATGGTCACAAAACTATATATAACGCAAAGAATTAGCACCCCGGCTCCTATATAGAAAGAGTAGGTCACAGACGCAGGCACAACTCCCTGAGGAGCGACATTGCTGATACCAATAGCTGTCAAGATAATTGGCGCGAGGTAACCTACCAATGAACCGGCATTGCAAAGGAAGCTCTGGATTGAGTAAGCCAATCCTTTCTGCTTCTCATTGACCATATCGCCGACAAGCATCTTGAATGGTTGCATTGCCATATTGATAGAAGTATCAAGAAACATCAACGCGATGAATCCAAACACCATTGCCCCGCTTACTGCGAGCCCGAAACTGCCTGCATTTGGCAGCAAACACATCACAATCACAGCTATAGTTGCACCTAATAGAAGATAGGGCAGACGACGTCCAAGTTTACACCATGTGCGATCGGATGCAACTCCTACTATTGGCTGCACAAGGATACCCATCAAAGGAGGAAGAATCCAGAAATAACTCAATGAATGAGGGTCTGCGCCCAGAGTAGCGAATATTCGCGATATGTTCGCACTCTGCAATGCGTAAGCAATCTGCACCCCGAAAAATCCGAAACTAAGGTTCCATAGTTTCCAGAATCCAAGGTCTGGTTTTAGTTGTGTCATTTGTTTTTAAGTATAAGTAGTTAATAGTTTCAATTTTGATTTTTATGATCGATTAGGTGATAGAGCAGTTTTATCTCTTCTGGCCAAATCGCCGGATTTGGGGTCTCAAGGATAATTGGCATATTGTCAAATCTTGGATCATTAACAAGGCGCTTGAAAAATTCCATTCCGAGTGTCCCTTTTCCAATTTCCGCATGCCGGTCAATCCTCGAGCCAAGTTTTCTCATATCATCGTTCAGATGAAGTGCTCTAAGATAATCTCTGCCAATTATCTCATCAAATTCTTTCCATGTCTTTGCATATCCCTCTTCATCAGCAAGATCGTAGCCAGCAGAATATGTATGGCAAGTGTCTATGCAAACTCCTACTCTCGACTTGTCTTCGATTTTGTCGATGATATGTGCAAGGTGTTCGAAGCGATGCCCTAAGTTACTTCCTTGACCAGCAGTCGATTCAAGCACTGCAGTCACCCCGGTGGTCTTGTCGAGGGTGATGTTAATGGATTCAGCTATTAGGTCGAGACATTTGTCTTCTTCTATCTCGTTGACATGGCTTCCCGGATGGAAATTAAGCATTGTCAAGCCGAGCTGTTCGCATCTTTTCATCTCGTCAAGAAAAGATTTGCGGCTTAAGTGAAGTTTCTGGGCGTCAGGACTTCCAAGATTGATAAGGAAGTTATCATGCGGAAGTATCTGTTCTGCCTTGAACCCTCCCCTCCGGCAATTTTCTTTGAAAGCATCGGCTTCTTCTTCCGTGATAGCCTTTGATGTCCATCGGTTGCTGCTGCCCGTGAATAGTGCAAAGCTTTTTGCTCCTATAGCAATCGCTTCGAGGGGAGCATTAGCTACTCCCCCTTCTGTACTAACATGTGCACCTATATATTTCATTATTATATTCTCATTAGTTTCTACAAAATTACTAATTTTTTTCCTTTTTTCGCTATTTATCCATCGTTTTTTTTTAATTTTGCGTATGATTTTATCGAAAACAAAATTCAATCTATATTGTAGGCTAAATTCTCGCAAGCAGCGTGAGAAATTAGGGCTTTTTATTGCTGAAGGTGAGAAATGTGTCGCCGACACTATTCGCTTTTTCTCTCCGGAGGCCGTCATTGTAGTTGAAGGGGATGACCGTGCTATTGAAAAATACAAGGATATGCCACTTTTTTCAATTTCGGAAGCAGATATGAGAAAGTTGTCCCAGTTCCAGTCGCTTCCGGATGTCGTGGCAATCTATCGGTTGCCTTCTCTTTATAAGAGCAGGGAACTCGACTTTAATTCAGGTCTTACTCTGATGCTCGACGAAGTGCAAGATCCAGGGAATCTTGGCACAATAATTCGAATTGCATCTTGGTTTGGTGTATACGCAGTGATACTAGGCAATGGATGTGCCGACCCTTTCAATCCAAAAGCAGTTCAGTCTTCTATGGGGGCCGTTGGGATGGTCAGATTAGTTNAAGAAAATNTTTCTACTATTATTGAANACAATCCACAAATTNCTGTGTGTGGGANACNTTTGGAAGGGACTGATATATACACCACTTCCCTACCGCTTCCTGCTTTTGTAGTAATGGGAAATGAAGGCAATGGAATAAGCGATGGCATTAGAAAAAAAGTCAACCTCCCTCTTCTTATTCCCAGTTTTGCATCAGGATCCCACGCGGAGTCGCTCAATGTAGCAGCTGCTACCGCAATTACTGTTTCAGAATTCATGCGTCGAACCCTTTAGAGTATGGCTAAATCAACAACTAAATCAGTTTACTTTTGTAATTCTTGCGGACATGAGTCACCAAAATGGATGGGACGTTGTCCAGCCTGTGGGGAATGGAATACTTTTGTGGAGGAGAAGGTCTCCACAAAACAAACATCACGAAATAAAGGTCTCCTTTCCTCAGAAGGTGCCAAGCCTGTTAAGCTCTCGGAGATCCAACCTCTCGATGAGCCCCGAATTCACATGCCTTCCGAAGAACTGAATAGAGTGCTCGGCGGAGGATTAGTCGCAGGAAGCCTAACTTTACTTGGTGGGGAACCGGGCATTGGAAAATCCACTCTTCTTCTTCAGAATATTCTTTCCATCCGCAATAGAAAAATCTTGTATGTCAGTGGCGAGGAATCTGCATCCCAACTCAAACTCCGTGCTGACCGTCTGGGCAAAGTCTCAGATAATACATTTATTCTCACAGAGACTCAACTTGATAAGATTTTCACTCAGATTGAAAATGTAAAGCCCCAACTTGTAGTCGTAGACTCTATTCAGACGATTGCTTCTGCCGACATCGATTCGGCTGCCGGAAGTGTCAGCCAAGTAAGAGAGTGCGCAGCAGCTCTGCTTCGTTATGCCAAAGAGTCTGGTGTTCCAGTGATTCTTGTTGGCCACATCAATAAGGATGGAGCCATTGCTGGTCCAAAAGTTCTGGAGCACATAGTTGATACTGTGATTCAGTTTGAAGGTGACCGCCAATATCTTTATAGAATACTTCGGGCAATAAAGAATCGATTTGGGTCTACTAATGAAATAGGCATATATGAGATGGTTGCCAAAGGACTTCGCGAAGTGAAAAATCCCTCAGAAATGCTTCTCAGCGACAATCGGGAAGATGAGATGAGTGGAATGGCAATTGGAGTGACAATTGACGGAGCACGTCCATTCCTTGTAGAAGTACAGGCATTGGTGCCTTATGCAGCGTATGGCACCCCTCAGAGAAGCGTGACGGGTTTCGATCAGCGTAGACTTAATATGCTTCTTGCAGTTCTCGAGAAGAGAGCTCGTTTCAAACTTGGTCAAAAAGACGTGTTCCTTAATATTGCCGGAGGACTAAAAGTTACAGATCCAGCCCTCGATCTCGCTGTTGTGGCTGCCGTGATGTCATCTAATTTTGATGTCGCAGTCCCACGTCATGCTGCTTTTGCTGGTGAAGTCGGTCTGTCAGGAGAAATAAGAACAGTTACAAGAATCGACCAAAGGGTATCTGAAGCTGCTAAACTTGGATTTGAAACTATCTTTATCCCTTCTGGAAATCTAAAAGGCATCCACGACAAGTTTAACATCAATATCATAGAGGTCAATAAAGTTACAGATGTCTTCGAAAAAATTTTCCGAGGGGAAGCATAAATTAATGCATAATTCATAATGCAAAATGACATATTGCATAAAAAGGGGCTGCGCTAATATAAGCAGTCCCTTTTTTTCAAGTACGGTCTATTATTAGTATCAGAGGAGTTTTGCAGTTCTCTTGATGAATTCTGAAAGGGCTGCCCCTTTAAGAAGTCCACTCTGGAGAAGAGCAAGGTCAATGATTTGCTTTACTTTTGGAAGCCCAGCTGCATAGTCGCTCACTTCCTTATCAAGTTCTGCTCTCAGAGAAGCAATCTTATCATTCTGCTCTTTCATGTCAGGAACACTTTCCTTCTTTTCTTGAGCTTCCTTAGAGGCTTTGGCGATTTCTTCATTGAGTGATGAAATCTGACTAAGTATATCTGAAGTCTTACCTCCTATAGCCTTTTCTGTCTCGTCAATGATAGTCTTGACAGCTGGCTGATCAGTATTGATTGTAAAGGAATAGCTGGCTGGCATATCTCCATAGAAGCTCATACCCGGTTGCATGGCTGCCATATCTTTCATACGACGCATAAACTCATTCTGTGTCACTGTCGCTGGAGCTGCATCAGCAGAGATAGAATCGAATCCAACCATGAATTGAGCTTTCTCTACTTCAGGAAGCTGAGATTTGAAGAGAATAGTCATCACCTCAGTTTGGTCTGCAGTCAAACCTGAACCTTTGTCATCTGTCTTTCTGATAAGCTTATCAGGAGTGTCACTATCCACGCGGACAAAACTTACACCATCAAGCTTCTGCTCAAGAAGTCCTACCATGTGCGGCTCTNGTTNNNNGTCAAGCAGNAATACACTGTAGCCCTTNTCCTCAGNAGCTTGNNTAANNCTATGCTGAGNTGTCTTNTCAGTTGCATAAAGGTAGATCAAATTGCCATCTTTATCTTTCTGCTCTCCTTCTACGAGTGTGTGATACTCGTCAAGTGTGAAGTATTTACCGTTGACATCCTTCAAGAGATAGAATTTTTTAGCTGCCTCAAAGAATTTCTCATCCGTAAGCATGCCATATTCGATGAAGACTTTGATATCGTCCCATTTCTCTTCGAAGCTCTTGCGATCTGATTTGAACATTGAGTCAAGCTTTTCCGCAACCTTCTTTGAAATGTATCCGGAAATCTTCTTGACAGCAGTATCTGCTTGTAAGTAGCTACGGCTTACATTAAGAGGAATATCAGGGGAATCTATCACACCCTGCATAAGAGTCATGAATTCTGGAACTACTCCCTCTACCTGGTCAGTGACATACACTTGATTAGAATAAAGCTGTATTCTATCCTTTCTTACATCAAATTCATTCTTGATCTTAGGGAAGTAAAGAATACCGGTAAGCGTGAATGGATAGTCCACATTAAGGTGAATCCAGAACATTGGATCATCCTGACCGGGCATAAGCTCATGATAGAACTTAAGATAATCGGCATCTGTAAGATCAGCAGGTTTCTTGNTCCATAGNGGTTCGGTNGCNTTAACTACATTATCTTCATCTGTATCTACCATCTTGCCATCTTTCCNCTCCTGCTTCTTGCCAGAAATCACTGGAACAGGAAGAAATCTGCAGTATTTCTTAAGAAGAGTGTCAATGCGTGCTTGCTCAAGAAATTCTTTGCTTTCATCGTCAATATAAAGAGTGATTGATGTGCCTCGGTCAGTCTTGTCGCATTCTTCCATAGTGTATTCCGGGCTGCCATCGCATGTCCACATCACACCTTTTGCTCCTTCCTTATAAGAAAGAGAGCGGATTTCTACTTTTTTCGATACCATGAAAGCACTGTAGAAGCCGAGTCCGAAGTGGCCTATTNTATTATTTGCAGTGTCTTTATATTTCTGAAGGAATTCTTCTGCTCCTGAGAATGCTATCTGATTGATGTATTTATCAACATCCTCAGCATCCATACCGATACCTCTGTCGGTGACTGTAAGAGTTCCTTTTTCTTTGTCGATGTCAACATGCACGTCAAGAGTGCCAAGTTCTCCCTTAAAGTCTCCAAATGAGGCAAGAGTTCTAATCTTTTGAGTTGCATCCACTGCGTTGCTTACAAGTTCGCGGAGGAATATCTCATGATCGCTATAAAGAAACTTTTTTATTACGGGGAATATATTTTCAGTCGTAACCCCAATTTTTCCGTTAGTCATTTCTATATATTGTTTTATTTTTTTGAGTTTTTCTGTTTCTATACGGCTAATATCAATTACCGTGCCAAAAATAAAACAATCGAGAGTTTCCCAGGATTTCTCATTAACATTATTTATAAAAAATGAGCGGCCCGGAATTTCGGACCGCTCAAATTTCGTAAATAATAGCTATGTTTTAACGAACAGCTTTTTTCTCTCCATTGATAATGTAGATACCCGGAGCTGTTACGCTCTTAAGCTTCCTGCCTGAGAGATCATAGATGGTTTCATCTTCTGAAGCCGGACGAATAGAACCAACGCTGTTGACACTTGTAAGATCAAAGATGAAAGCATCATACTCAGTCTCATAGTCCCAGATATTTTCTAATGAGAGAGCCATGAATGAAAGATCAGGAGTTGACATTGCGCGACCAGTCATCAGCTCACTTTTAATTACTGGATCCCATTTACCTGTATCAGGATTTTGTTCAAAGTCTTCATATTCGATTGTCAAATTCTCTTTTATCCAAGATGCATATTCAGGACACACCTTGTTCATCCAATCATACATGCCTTCGCATTCTCCGTTGCTAAGAACGAATGAATTATTAGTGGAGCCTATAGATGTGGCTGCAGGAGCTATTCCATTATTGGCAGGATAAGTAAGATTCAAATCATTAGTTTGATCGTATTTCGTGATGCCTTCTCCATTCACTTCAAACACCCAAACATTATAGTCTCTCGAACCCATTCCCCATCTGAGTAATGAACCTGGGTCTGATTCTCCATCTATTTGAATTGTACAGCCGTAAAAGTTTCCGTCTGAAGAAATTTGAACTGAATTAAACTGATAGTTAGGACAAGACTCTGTGCATTTGTCCCACAAATCAAACCATGCATTAAATTTTTCTGACCATTCTTCATTGGCTACATTATACGCTGCTAATGCTGCTTCATACTTAGCCTTCTCTTCTTCGCTCATATAGTCGTCTATTTTTGGCTCATCTGGGATCTCCTCCCACCAATAAGCATTAAGAGCTTCATTATAAGCCGCCGCATTCTCTTCAGTCATAAAATCAAACACATTGGGCTGTTCAGGACCATCTCCAGGATATTCAGGGAATACAGTTCCTTCTGGCATCAAGAAATCTTCATGGGGAATCTCATAACTCCATTCTCCATTTTCATTTTCCCTGTACAAAATAGGATAAGCTAAAAATCCAGAAGCATTCATCACTTGTCCGATAATTGTCTTGCCATCATCGGAAATATCTATCGCAGTTATATATTGGGGTACTCGGCCAGTAAAATCTAAATCCGGATGTGGAAGCATTACAGGCATTCCAAAGCCATCTTCTGTAGCATTCCAAATGCATGGTGCTTGCATGAGGACATCTCCCTGCATTGCCATTCCTAATGAACCCACTCCAATAGATCCGCAAATGCGACTTCCATCAGAGGTGATAGCATTGGCAAGATTCGTTTCACTTGCATAGTCTGGAACCTCGAGGTCATACCACTCTCCATCTTTCCAATACTGAACAGCAGAGTCTGTGCCCCCTAATACAATACCATTATTGCTTATGCACTTTCCCAATCCCAATCCGTATGGCTCAGCTGTCAAGTCATCTGGATCCATCAAATATGAATCTTCTTTTCCAGTGGAAAGATTGAAAATCTTAACCCCTGAATAAGTCTGAGATGCAGCATACACTCCATTGGGCGACATCGCACTTATATAGGCATCATATAATCTTTGTGGTGTTGGCAGATCTTCAGCCATTGCAGACATCCCTATGCCTGCTAATCCAATAAGAAGTAATTGTTTCTTCATTCGTTTTGGTTTAAAAGTGAATATTGTTTATTTCTCTTCAGATGATGTCTCTTCAACCTGTTTGTCGCTTTCTTCAGCTTCATCTTCAGTATATTTGGTGAATCGCTCGAAAACGAAAGGATTATAC
>WFLX010306746.1_pt1 | contig 11327 bp, 8 predicted proteins | sample 4967041 | NCBI WGS metagenome assembly WFLX01 (sample SAMN12857096, study PRJNA449069) | gut metagenome | isolation source: stool from male and female vole | host: Microtus ochrogaster | place: USA:Florida | collected 2017 | reverse complement strand
AACCATAGAAACACCTGAGAGATATGAACGGAGATTTCAAAGAAAAATGGAACAGATGCCTCGATATTATCCGCGATAATGTCGGGGAAGATCATTTTAACACATGGTTCTCTCCAGCCAAGGCTATCAGGTATGAAGACAACAAGCTTACCCTTGCCTTGCCTTCGAAATTCTTCATGGAAGAATATGAAGATAGGTTTCTGCCGCTCATCTCAAGCGCCTTGCGCAAGGAATTTGGCCCCACTGTCAATTTGGAATACGAAGTGGAGGTGATCGGAGGCGACAGAAAGTCGGCCCTCAACTATACCAGCCCGATGCGCAGCAATGCTGTCGACACAAAGTTCATGCAGTCGATGCAGCGTCCGGCTTCCGACTTCATGAAATCTCAGGGAGGCAAAGCAGTGGAGGTAGATCCTCAGCTGAATCCCGCTATGACATTCGAAAATTATTGTCTTGGCGACAGCAACAAGCTCCCTTATACCATTGCCCACTACATAGCTGAAAACCCAAATAAATCTGATTTCAATCCATTCTTCCTATATGGATCGGTAGGAGTGGGCAAAACCCACCTCATTCAGGCGATAGGCATCAGAATCAAGGAGAGAAATCCTCGCGCCAGAATCTTGTTTTTGCCAATGAGGCAATTCCAGAACATGTATGTCAACGCGGTGATGAATCAGAAGGTGCCGGTATTTATCAATTGGTTTCAGCAGGAAGTGGATGTCCTCCTCCTTGACGACCTTCAGGAGATGTCGGGAATGACTAAGACTGCAGAGACATTCTTCCCTATCTTCAATCACCTGCACCTCAACGGCAAGCAGCTCGTATTCACTTGCGACCGTCCGCCGATGGAATTGGATGGAATTGAAGACCGATTGATCGACCGCTTCAAATGGGGCGTGACTGAAGAACTTCCGAAGCCTGACTACACACTCAGAAGAAATATCTTGAAGTTTAAGGCGCAAAAGAATGGTCTTGCACTTTCCGACGACATCATCGACTGCATAGCGAGCGGAGCCACTGGAAGCGTCAGAGAACTCGAAGGCATAGTGATGGGATTGCTTACACGCTCTATCACACTCAACTGTCCGGTGACACTCGAGCTCACTAAAGAGGTGATGCGCCACACTATCAAATCGGCTCCGACCACTAAGCCTATAAATTTTGATATGATCGTAGACGCTACGGCTGAATACTACAAACTGAATCCGGACGTGATATTCACAAAGAGCCGTGTGCGCGACATTGCTGATGCAAGGCAAGTGATCATGTATCTCAGCCATGACCTTACGGGCTTATCGTCGTCGGCAATCGGAGCGAAACTGAACAGAAGGCATGCAACGGTGCTTCACGGCATCACGGCGGTGCAAGACCGCATCAAGTATGCTAAGGATGTGCAGGAGGCTGTCACTTCTATACGCACGGAAATCAATCGGATGGCAAAATTATAATAAAAGGAGGCTCTTGCGAGTCTCCTTTAGTATTTTTATTGGCTATTTTTTTATTCGAGGGTGTAGGCTATTGATTCGAGGAGGAGGATGAGGTCTGAGCGGGAGGCACCGAGCGATTGCAGGGTGTCGAGATCGGCAAGAATCTGCGATTTCCAGAGGCGTTTGTCATCGTTTGGGCGAACTGTAAGCCTATAAAGACGGGTTGCTTCTGCCATATCCTTGTTGAGGAATGCGATGTGACCCATCAACCGGTAGTCTTCTTCTGAAAGACTGATGCCAGGGAGCAGTTTGATTTGGGCATCTGCCTTCTTAAGATCGCCTGCGCGGAATGCAGCCCGCGCTATGCGGCGGATGATATCAGGATCGTCTGGAGTTTCATAATCTATACGATAAAGTTCCTGTAGAGCCTCGTCCCATTTGCCTGCATCAGCAAATGTATCAGCTATCAAAATCGACAGGTTGCGGTCGAATTCCCCATTCTCAGGGCGCGCCTGCTGAAGATATTCGAGGGCATTGCGGTATTTGCCTGCACGACGATAGCATATGCCAAGGCGGCGCGATATCCAGCGGCTGTCGGGATTAAACAGCTGTGCCTTCATATAAGCCTCGATAGCCTCTTGGTTGCCATCTTTCGTTTTCTCCAGGCAGAAACCGATTTTCTCCCAGACGTGAGGTGTCATGCCGCGCATTGCCAAGGTCTGAAGCAGGGGGAGGGCATCCGCATAATAACCACGCTTGAAATAGAACTCTGCGATCGGCTCAACGTCATCGCCAGACTCCATTGCTTCTGCAACCATAGGGATAGAAGTGAAATCAAGTGCAGTAGAGAAGGGGTCGAAAAATTCACCTCTCTTAGGATAAAGTTTATGAAAACGATAAAGATCGCGCAGATACCCTGTTAGATTTGTCTCGAACTCTGCTCCGGCCTTGAGTTCCTTGAGTTCCTTAAGCTGCTGCTTCATCTGCTCAGTCTGAGCTTGCATCTGGGAGAGCATCATCCGACGCTGGATATCGGGCATGGCAGCAAGAGAGAAGGCAAAAGAATACTTATCTGACTCACACATCAGTCCGCTCATCTCAAGCATAGAGGATATTCCCTCTTCATCTGTGGCGTGGAGCGGACGGAGCATAGGATGCTGCACCGTAAAGGGGAGAAACCAGTTGCGTACCTTCCTGAAGAAAGGATAACTCTTTAGATTTGAGAAAGCCACCATCATCACGTCGGCACCTTCGGATTGCATCTCTGTCAGTTCGCGAAGTTTTTCCTCGAGCCCCGACTTGCTCAGTAGTTTTTCCCATTCGGGATTTGCCTCCAAGTCAGCAAAAGATGATTCTTCGGAAGAATCTTTGAGTCGCTTTATGATATCGGGACCAAATTGCATCAGGCCTGGGATTACCTCGCGTTGCATCTTCTTCGACACTCTGTCGGTGTCGCGAGTGCGGATTATGATTTTTACAGTGCTACGTATTTTTTCAGGAATTCCTTCCATATCTGTCAGAGATTCGAGAGCTTGAGTCACCTTGCGGTCGTCCGCTACTTCTTCCGGCCATTTGCTCAGACAAAGCACGAGCGANGACAAAGCCCTTGAAGCAATCTTNGGNTCTTCNNNCTTNGAAAGNGANATNAGNAATAAAANNGCNTCCNGCGAATAANATCTCATGATNGAGAGNGCCGCTGCTGCAATGCANAGGGCNGNNGNNGTGAANGGNANAGNTTCNTTTNTGATTGCNGNCTCAATTGCNGNATAATCTTCNTTNGTGATGCCATCGGCAGTCCAGATGATATTGAAGAGNAGTTCCTCTTTTTCTTCAATCTCACTCATCACGCTGTCGGGATATGTGCCGGCAGTCAGCGACAGGTCGGCCATTGCTTTCAGCTCAATTATTTTTTCGATTGTTTGTTTGAGATCAGTAGGGCGCAGGCGACGCATGCGGAGAGTGGAGAAGAAGATTTCAGGAGAATCGGTAGAAGCTGATTCCTTCTCAATCTTTTGGGCAAGGTCGGTGAGGTCGTGGCGTATATCGGCCAGCATTGCCTCCCTTCCAGGGTCGGCGAGGCCGCGGGAGAAGAAATCGAGCATATAGCGATAAGTGCTTTCGTCTTGCGAAAGTCGGTTGAGACCACCAGCCACGGGCACCTCCGTAAGTCGGCGTCGGATGAGGGTGAAGCAGTCTTTATAGCGCCCTGCTTCCAATAGCTTTTTTATTTGTTCCGGGAGAGAATATTTAGTTTTTTCTTTCATTTAACTGTCAATTTTCATAATTTTTATTGGGGGAATGGTTAAAAACCATTGCTTCTTATAACTAAGAACAAATTAAATGCCAAAAATCGTTGCCGACTCCATATTTTTTATTAATTTTGCACTTTGATTGGGTATAGTGTGTCTTTTTCCAATCAGATTCTTAACTCAGGATTAAACTTATAAAGAAAAATGGTAATACAGAGATGGCAGACAGTCATGCTCCTGATTGCAGGAGTGATGATGGGTATATTCTCATTTGTTTCGCTCGGTCAGATACAGACTGAGGCCTACACTTTCAACGTGACAGCCCTCGGCATCAGCCGAGAAGGGATTGCTACGGCACCGGATGAAGCTACTGGCATCAGCACAATTTTCCTCTTCATCGTGTCGATTATGGCATGTATCCTCCCTCTCGTCGATATCTTCTGCTTCAAAAACTTGCGTCTGCAGAAAAACGTAGCGATGATTTCGGCTCTTTTCGCTGTAGCAGCAGGACTGATAGCAACAGTGACCGCTTCCGGATTCGCTACTGATTTCGGATCATCTGTAGCATGGAGCACCTTCATCTGTGCTCCTCTCGTGGCTTTGATCGGTGCTCTTCTGGCATTCCGCTTGATCTCCAGCGACCAGAAGAAACTTCGGGCAGCCGACAGACTGAGATAATTTGGTAAACAATATATTTGCATTGTCATGGCAAAAGAACTAAAGAATTTTACAAAAAGATCAGACAACTATTCGCAGTGGTATAATGAGCTCGTAGTGAAAGCCGACCTCGCTGAGCAGTCAGCAGTCAGAGGTTGCATGGTGATCAAACCTTACGGCTATGCCATCTGGGAAAAAATGCAGCGTACGCTCGACGATATGTTCAAGGCCACAGGCCACCAAAACGCATATTTCCCACTCCTCATCCCAAAATCATTCCTTTGCCGCGAGGCAGAACACGTAGAGGGTTTTGCAAAAGAATGCGCCGTAGTGACCCACTATCGTCTGAAAAACGATCCAGACGGCAATGGAGTAGTGGTTGACCCTGAGGCTCGCCTTGAGGAAGAGCTCATCATACGTCCTACTTCTGAGACTATCATCTGGAACACATATAAAAACTGGATTCACTCTTACAGAGACCTTCCAATCCTTATCAACCAGTGGGCAAACGTAATGCGCTGGGAGATGAGAACCCGTATGTTTTTGCGTACTGCTGAATTCCTTTGGCAAGAAGGGCACACTGCCCATGCCACAAAAGAGGAAGCTGAGGCAGAGGCTCGCAGAATGCTCGAGGTATATGCCGACTTCGCAGAAAACTATATGGCAGTGCCGGTGATCAAGGGAGTGAAATCTCCAAATGAAAGATTTGCTGGAGCAGTCGACACCTTCACCATCGAGGCAATGATGCAGGANGGAAAGGCTCTGCAGTCTGGCACAAGCCACTTCCTTGGCCAGAACTTTGCCAAGGCATTTGACGTGACTTATATTAACAAGGAGAACAAACCTGAATATGTATGGGCTACTTCATGGGGCGTTTCAACCCGACTGATGGGCGCACTCATCATGACGCATTCAGACGACAACGGACTTGTGCTTCCTCCTCATCTTGCTCCTATTCAGGTTGTGATTGTGCCTATCTACAANGATGCTGAGGGTCTGGCCAAGATTTCTGAGAGAGTCGACAGCATCGTGAAGAATCTCCGCGCAAAGGGCATCAGCGTGAAATATGACGATGCCGACAATAAACGTCCCGGATTTAAGTTTGCCGACTATGAGGTGAAGGGTGTGCCAGTGCGTCTTGCAATTGGAGCCCGCGATCTTGAAAATGGTACAGTAGAAGTGATGCGTCGCGACACGCTCGAGAAAGAAACTCTGCCACTCGAGGGGATAGAAGACACAGTGGCCAACCTGCTTGAGGATATTCAGAAAAACCTTCTTGAGAAGGCTCGTAAATATCGCGAAGAGATGACTACAACTGCCGACACCTACGAGGAATTCAAGGAGAAAATCGAGAAAGGTGGCTTCATCCTCGCTCACTGGGATGGCACTCCAGAGACTGAGGAGAAGATCAAGGAGGAGACAAAGGCCACTATCCGTTGCATTCCGTTTGAGGGAGACAAAACTCCAGGCGTGTGCATGGTGACAGGGAAGCCTTCTGAGCGCCGTGTGATTTTTGCACGCTCATATTAATTTTGAATTTTGAATTTTGAATTTAGAATTTAGAATTATCGTAAAAGAAATGATGAAGAAAGCTATAGCGTTGGTGGCATTGGGAGGAATGGCAGTGGCTGCCTCAGCGGCTGCCCCACTCAAGGCTGAAGACTTTTGTGATATAAAGATTTGTTATCCTGCCGGCATAGGGGAGATGCGTCCTTTGGCTGATGGGAAGACCTACAGCATGGTCAGCAAAGATGGCCGTAAGNTTGAGATCTACAGTTATGAGACAGGAAAGAAGACTGGAACTCTCTTCGATCTTGATGCAGTGAAGGGTCAGGTGAAAATTGACTCCTTCGATGGCTATCAGGTGTCGGAAAATGGTCGTAAGATCCTTCTTTGGAACGATGTGAAAGGTATCTGGCGCTATAGCTTTACGGCTGAATACTATGTATATGACACCATGCGAAGCACTATGCAGCGCGTGTCGGAACAGGGTGCACAGCGAGGTGCCACAATGTCGCACGATGGTCTGCGCATTGCCTACGTAAGAGACAATAATATCTTCATTTCCAATCTCGACTACCGCACAGACATTGCTGTCACTACCGACGGCGAAGTGAATAAAATCAGCAACGGTGCTCCCGATTGGGTATATGAAGAGGAATTCGGAGTGCAGTGCATGCTCTGCTGGAGCGGCGACGACCAGACACTTGCCTTTATGAAGTGGAATGAAACCGATGTGCCGGCGTATAGTTTCGACGACTACCGTTCTTTCTGCGATAAAGACCCTCTTGGAGATCCTTATCCAACCTCTTTCACTTATAAGTATCCTCTTCCGGGGTATCCAAATTCCCAGGTCTCCGTGCATGCCTACGACTTGAATTCAAGGGCCACCAAGGAGATGGATTTGAAGCTTGGAAAGGACGACTATGTGCCCAACATCCAGTTTGACGGGAAAGGGGAGCGCCTCATGGTCATGAAGCTAAACCGCGACCAGAATGATCTGCGTATTTTTAGCGTCAATCCAGCTTCCACGGTTGCAACCCAGGTATTTGCGGAGCAGAGCAAGGCATGGATCGACAGCGATATGTATCAACAGGTCAATTACGGCAATGACTCGTTTGTAATAATGTCTAACAGAAGTGGCTGGACCCACCTTTATGAGTACAGCTACAACGGTCGTCAGCTTCGCCAGATTACTAATGGCGACTTCAATGTGACTGCCTATTATGGCAAGTCGGCTGCCGGCAACCATTTCGTGCAGACCACAAAGCTCGGCGCTGTAAACCGCAACGTGGCAATTGTAGATGCGAAGGGAGTGATGAAGCTCCTTCACGATACTCCGGGATGGGAATCTTGCTCATTCAGCAAAGACTTCTCCTACTATGTGAGAAACTGGAGTGATCTCAATACTCCTCCACAGTACACCGTTTGGAGCACGGCTGGAAAGAAAGTTAGTGAACTTGAGATGAACACTACTTATGCTGCCAAATATGCCGGAGCTCCCAAGTATGAGCTCACAAAAGTGAAGAATGCCTTGGGCAACGAAATGAATGCCATGATAATGAAGCCGTCTGACTTCAGCGAATCGAAGAAATATCCTCTTTTGATGTATCAATATAATGGTCCTGGAAGTCAAGAAGTCACCAACAAGTGGCATCTTGATGGACTCAACTATGTGGCTCAGTGTGGCTATGTAGTGGCAGTAGTAGATGGCCGTGGCACAGGAGGAAGAAGCGCTGAGTGGGAACAAAGCGTCTACATGCGCTTAGGCAAGTATGAGACAGAAGACCAGATAGCTGGTGCCAATGAAATTGCCAAGCTTCCTTATATCGANGCCTCAAAGATGTCGCTGTTCGGTTGGAGCTACGGCGGATATATGACCCTCATGGAAATGACAGCCGANAACACTCCGTTCAAATGCGGAGTGGCGATGGCTGCCGTGACAGATTGGCGTTGGTATGACTCCATCTACACCGAACGCTTCATGCGNACTCCGGGACAGAATGCTGAGGGATATGAGGCAGGTTCGGCAATNGGCAGAAGCCACAAGCTGAAAGGTCGCCTNCTNATCATGAGCGGCTCGAGCGACGACAATGTGCATTTCTACAACACTTTGAAATACACTTCAAAACTTAGCTTTGAAGGGCATCTCTTCGACATGATGGTATTCACAGGAATGGATCATTCCCTGCGCACTTGCAATGCGCGCACCCAACTCTATAGAAGAGTGGTTGACTTCCTGGATACCAACCTGAAATAAGAAATTGCCAGACATAAATTCAAATCCTGACCGACATCGATATGCAAGATCTGAGAAAAATAAATAGTATGCAGCTCTACTACATGTGGCGAAATCTCGCCATATCGCTACTCTGCGTAGGGATAGTGATGGGTGGAGCTCACGTATTGCCCTATTATATGGCGCCAGTTTTGTCGCTGTTTCTTTGCGGCATGCTTTATACTATGATATGGAACAACAATGTTTCAGACAATAAAGGAAGTATGATAGTAGTGGAGACTATGTTGTATAGTCTGCTTTGCTATACTTTCATCAGCATTCTTTTTGTTGTGGTTCAGGTGCTCGACCTTTATCATTTCCCCAATGAGATCATTTTCTTCAATGATCCCTACCTTCCNTCTCTGATTTTGCTTCCTACTACTCTTGCCGTGTCGTTATATGCATTGGTATTCAAGAAATCAATGCCTGCCTATAAGCAGTTTAAGTCGCAGTATAGTGGCGCAAGAGAGCGCGGATATTTTTGGTTGATATCAAATAGAGAGACCAATTATCAGCTGAGGAACATGGTAATCCTCTTTGCCATACTGACTGCCATTATATGGTATTATTATCTGAATGTCTATGTGAGTGTCAATCAGAATGGCAGAGACTGGTATGTATTCCTATGGATTGTNGTGATTTCAGTGATGCTCGACGAGGTATTCTTCATGATGAGATATTATAATCTCTATCTCGACCTTCAGGAACATAACGAAATCATTACTCCGGAAGAACTCCGCGATATCACAGCCCATACATATCTTCGCTATTATGTGATATGCGGAGAATACGTCTATGTTGACCGCAACTCCCTTGACAGACTCAACCAGAAAAAGGGTGTAGTGGATACTCCCTTCATCACCAAGCGCACAGTCAATGGTGTGCCTACCTCAGAAGCACGNAATATAATAGAGCGTATGACAGGCATAAAAGGAGGTGAACTTAAATTCTTCTTTGGGCGTCATCTTGCTGGCGTCGATAAGCATTCCCTTCTTAGATATTTCTATTTCCTTGATGGCGACATCTCCGACTATCCTGATATGGGAGAAAAAGGGGAGTGGATGCATTTCGACGAAATCAAGAGGATTTATAATACGAATCCTTTTGGAATGGCAACAAATGCCCTCAACGATCTTACTCGCCTTTCCACAATTATTCTCACTGAGCGCATCTTCGATGAAGAAGGCTACAGAAAGAATAAAATCAAGTCGTATAAGGGGAATCTTACTCTTGCNGACGTGAGGAAATGCAAACTCGATCTGCAAGACGACAAATGGCTTCATATTGCCGACTTCAATAGCGACACTAAGTTTTTTAAACTCAAGAAATTTCTTCGTGAGGCTGCCGGAAAGAAAAGCCATAGCTCATATCATAAGTGATGAATGCCGATAAGGGTCTTGACGTAGTGAGTGTAGTAGGACCTACTGCATGTGGTAAGACACGCCGTGCCGTATCCATTGCTTCCGCCTTCGATGGCGAAATCATAAGCGGTGATAGCCGGCAGGTGTATCGCGGAATGGACATTGGCACTGGAAAGGATCTTGATGAGTATGGAGACGTGAAATATCATCTCATTGACATTGCCGACGCAGGAGAAAAATATAATCTTCACAAATTTCTTTCCGATTTCCATAAGGCCAAAGTTGATATCTCATCGCGCGGCAAGTTGCCTGTGCTTTGCGGTGGAACAGGGATGTATGTCGAGGCCGCTCTGTCGGGGCTCGTGATGCCGGAAGTGAGTAGAAATGAAGAGTTGCGCGAATCNCTTTCAGGGAAGAACCTTGAAGAACTGACAGAAATTCTTAAGACCTATAAGACTCTTCACAACACTACCGATGTAGATACGCGCGACCGAGCATTGAGAGCGATTGAAATCCAGGAATACTATAAGGAGCATCCAGAGGCTGCTGAAGCTGCTGACCGCTCTACTGCACGTCCTCTGAAGAGCTTGGTGATAGGAATTGATATTCCGCGCGAAGCTCGTCGCGAAAAGATATCCCGTCGGCTTGACGCCCGTCTTGAAGAGGGGATGATAGAAGAGATTCGAGGGCTAATCGATAGCGGAGTCAATCCTCAAGACCTTATTTATTATGGGCTCGAATATAAATTTGTGACGCTCCATGCCATTGGAGAACTGAGTCTTTCGGAAATGAGGCGCCAATTGGAGATTGCAATCCATCAGTTTGCCAAGAGGCAGATGACATGGTTTCGAGGAATGGAGAAGCGTGGCATTCCCATTAATTGGCTCCCTTACGACATGCCGGAAGATGAATTTTTAGGGATAGTAGGAGAGTGGATTCAGAAAAAATACCGTAATGTCTTGTAAGTACGGAATAAAAGTGTTAAATTTGCATTAAAGAAAAGAAAAAAACATGATACTTGCCAGCCTTTTTGACGCATCTCAGTTTTTTCAGTGGTTTGTGGAGAACGCAAACTACCTTTTTGTATTTCTCTTCATGACGATAGAGAGTTCATTCATCCCATTCCCGAGTGAGGTTGTGGTGCCTCCTGCAGCATATCTTGCATGTACTAACACTGGAGTAGGAGGAGACATGAATATCTTCGTTGTGGTCCTGGTGGCGACTTTAGGAGCACTGTGCGGGGCATTTATCAACTATTTCTTGGCTCTTTGGGTAGGACGCCCCATCGTATATGCTTTTGCCGACAGCAAATTTGGCCACGCATGCCTTATCGACAGGGCTAAAGTGGACAAGGCTGAGGCTTATTTCGATAAGCATGGAGCGGTATCTACATTTGTCGGGCGCTTGATTCCGGCCATTCGTCAGCTCATATCTATACCGGCAGGATTGTCGAGAATGAATATCGGAGTGTTTGCAATTTTCACTGCGCTTGGAGCATTGGTATGGAATGCAATCCTTGGCGGCTTAGGCTATTGGCTTTCACTCCACGTCTCTCCCGATCAGCTTTTTGAAAAAGTAGAGCAATACAATAGTTATCTGACTTATGCCGGATATGCCCTCTTGGTGCTCTGCATCCTCTATATCCTCTATAATGCATTTAAAAAGAAAACCTACGACAATAAGAACTAAAATCTGGAAATGAAGATATCGCCATCGCTGCTTGCAGCCAAATTTCTAAATCTTGGAAAGGAAATTGAAAAAATCAATGCCTCAGAAGCAGATTTCCTTCATCTCGACGTGATGGATGGGGTGTTTGTGCCCAACATCTCGTTTGGGTTTCCTGTGCTTCAAG
>WFLX010249808.1_pt1 | contig 11328 bp, 11 predicted proteins | sample 4967041 | NCBI WGS metagenome assembly WFLX01 (sample SAMN12857096, study PRJNA449069) | gut metagenome | isolation source: stool from male and female vole | host: Microtus ochrogaster | place: USA:Florida | collected 2017 | reverse complement strand
CCGGATGCTCCCCGCCAGGGAGTTGACTGTTCTCACAAAGCCCCAGCCCATCTTTGGCGTGGTGGCCTGCCTGCCGCCTCATGTCCAGACTGCCGCCGACCATGACAAGGCGGTGGCCCTTGAGGACTTACGCATCGACATTGGAATGAGCCAAGAAGAGGCCGAAAAGACTGTTCCCATTGGCACGCCAATTGTCTACCGGGAGGGTGTCCGCCGTTTGGCGGGAGATCAGGTCTGCGGAAAAGCCCTGGATGACCGCTCCTGCTTTGCCATCCTGCTGCGGACGGCGGAGCTGCTGAAGGACGTACCCCTGGACGTAGACGTCTATATTATGGGAAGCGTTCGGGAAGAGGTTTCGGGCACTGGGGCCGTGGTGGGCGCCAACGCAGTCAACCCTGATTGGTGCGTAGCGGTGGATGTGACCCACGCCGCCACCCCTGACGTGTCCCATCCCAGCGACCACACCTGCGCCATGTACGGCGGCCCTGCCATCGGAGTTGGTCCCAATATGACCTGGGCGCTGACCGACCGCATGGTGGAGAAGGCCAAAGCCGCCCAGATCCCCTATCAGTTGGAGGTCATGTCCGGCTCCACAGGCACCAACGCTTGGTATATGCAGACCTGCTTAGAGGGTATTCCAACCTCGGTGGTATCGCTGCCCCTCAAGTATATGCATACGCCTATTGAAGTGGCGGCNTTGGAGGATATGGAGCATATCGCCCGGCTCCTTGCGGCCTTTGCCAAGGACTTGGGAAAGGAGGTGGGCTGAGTGTTGCTGGATACCTTGAAAATCCTCTGCGCCCTCAGCGGCCCCTCCAGCTACGAAGGGCCGGTTCGGGACTATCTCCGCCGGCGGGCCGAAGCCGCGGGAGCGGAGACCCGCACCGATGGCATGGGCAATCTGATCTGCGTTAAAAAAGGCGTAAAGGCCGCCTCTGGCAAGCTGATGCTGGCAGCCCACATGGACGAGGTCGGGCTGATGGTCAAGCGGATCACCGACGACGGCTATGTGAAGTTTGCCTGCCTGGGAGGGATCGACCGGCGAGTGCTGCTCGGAAAGCCGGTTTTCCTGGGAAAAGACCGTATTCCCGGCGTGATTGGCCTGAAAGCCATTCATTTGACCACCGCCGAGGAGGAGAAGAAGGTTCCAAAGCTCGAGGAGTTATTTATCGACATTGGCGCCAAAAACAGGGAAGAGGCGGAAAAGCTGACCCATATTGGGGACTTTGCTGTATTTTCCGACACAATTACAGAGTTTGGCCACGGGCTGTTAAAGGCAAAGGCCATTGACGACCGCATTGGCTGCGCGGTGATGATAGAGCTGCTGGAAAGGGAACTTCCCATGGACGTGACCTTTGTATTTACCGTCCAGGAGGAGGTGGGTACCCGGGGAGCCATGGGTGCGGCGTTCTCGGTAACGCCGGAGATAGCCCTCATTCTGGAGGGCACAACCGCTGCCGACAGCCCCACTACCGATTCCCACCGCCGGGTGTGTTATCCCGGAAAGGGGCCTGTGGTGCCCTACATGGATGGCGGCACAGTCTATGACCGGGGGCTTTTTGAGCTGATCCGGGATTTGGCGGAGGAAAACGCCATCCCCTGGCAGACCAAGGAGTATGTCTCCGGCGGCACCGACGCCAGAGTGATCCAGCGCACTAAGACCGGCGTGCGGGTGGCGGCCATCTCCGCCGCGGTGCGCTATCTCCACTCGCCGTCCAGCGTGGCGGCCATTCAGGATTTTGAACAAATTGAGGCGCTGGCATTCCGCTTTATTGAGGCGGTCGCAGCAGGGAGGGCTTGACTATGACGGACATCTTTGATTTGATTTCCCAACTGACCGCCATCTTTGGCCCTTCGGGGCAGGAAACGGCCATTGCACAAGCTATTTCCGATTTGGCCCGCCCCTACGCTGACGAAATAACTGCCGACACCCTTGGAAACCTCATTGTCCACAAGAAAGGCAACGGCCCCAAGCTGATGCTTGCCGCCCATATGGACACCATTGGCCTCGTTGTCACCTATATCGAGGACGACGGCACCCTCCGGGTGGGAAAGCTGGGCGGAGTAACGGCCAAAGAGATACGCAATGCCCCGGTTCGATTTGAAAGTGGGACGGTTGGCGCTGTTAAAGTACACGGAAGCGCCAAGGAGGATAAGCTGACCATCGACGACCTTTACCTGGACATTGGCGCGGGAAGTGGGGAAGAAGCGCGGAAAATGGTCGCACTGGGCGACGCAGCAGTCTTTGCGGCCCCCGCCATGCGCACCGGAAACCGGGTCATTGCCCCTTACCTGGATAACCGGGTCTCCTGTGCGGTGCTGCTGAAGGTATTGGAGCAGGTAAAAGAGAACGCCTATGACCTCTACTTTGTCTTTACTGTCCAGGAGGAGCTGGGGCTGCGGGGAGCGAAAACGGCGGCCTATGGCATTGACCCGGACTATGCCATCGCGGTGGATGTGACCCGTGCCTGCGACTGGCCGGGAGCCGCCAAGACCGGCAGCGCCGTACTGGGCGGAGGCGCCGCCATCAAGGTCATGGATGCCTCCGTCATCTGCCACCCTGAAATGGTGGAAAAGCTGGCCAAGCTTGCCCAGGAGAACGGCGTCAAGGTCCAGCGGGATGTGCTGACCAAAGGCGGCACTGACGCCGGGGCCATCCACCAAAGCCGCCTCGGCGTGGTCACCGGCGGAGTTTCTATTCCGTGCCGCTATTCTCACACTCCCACTGCCATAGTGGACTTGACCGACGTGGAAGACTGCGTCAAACTGCTGACTACGTTTGCAAAAAATAAGTGATATGAGGGAATGTAAAATATTATGCCTTTACAGATAAGCGCGAAAACGCGGGAGTTGGCCAGACAAGCCGAGATTGACCTCCAAATGCAGTTTACAAATGTGGACGAAATCGCGCAAGCCAACGCGGAGAAGGTTTTGGACGCATTTCAGACCTACCGGGTAGCCGAGAGCGATTTTGCGGGCACCACCGGCTACGGTTATGACGATATGGGCCGGGACAAGCTGGAAAAGATATACGCCCACATCTTTCGCACAGAGGATGCTCTGGTGCGGCTCCAGTTTGTCAACGGCACCCACGCCATCACCTGTGCCCTGTTTGGCGCGCTCAAGCCCGGAGACGCTCTTTTATACGCCGTTGGAGCGCCCTATGATACCATCCAGAGCGCCATCGGCATTACCGGGAATGCCCCCGGCTCATTGAAATCCTATGGAATCGGCTACCGTCAGGCGGAGCTGACGCCGGAGGGAAAGCCGGATCTGGCCGCCATCACAGCGGCAGTCCGAGATCCTGTGGTCAAGGCGGCGGTCATTCAGCGCTCCAGGGGCTATGCCACCCGTCCGACCCTGTCGGTGGCGGAGATCGGCGCAATTTGCGATGCCATTCGCGGGGTGCGAAAGGACGTGTCTATACTCGTAGACAACTGCTACGGCGAGTTTGTGGAGACCATTGAGCCTACGGAAGTTGGGGCGGACATGGTCATGGGCTCTCTTATCAAGAACCCCGGCGGCGGTCTGGCCCCAATGGGCGGATATTTAGCAGGTCGTCACGACTTAATAGAGGGGGCAGCCATGCGCCTCACCGTCCCAGGCATTGGCAAGGAGTGCGGAGCCTCGCTGGGCAACAACCGCAGTCTCTATCAAGGGCTTTTCCTTGCCCCCCATGTCACGGCCCAGGCAGTGAAAACAGCCCTTTTTGCCGCCCGGATGATGGAGCTGTTGGGCTATGACACCGATCCTGCCTCCACACAGCTCCGTCATGACATCATCCAGATGATCCACTTTGGCGCGCCTGAGCCGCTGAAAAAGTTCTGCCGCGGAATTCAACTCGGCGCCCCCGTGGATTCCTATGTCACCCCTGAACCGTGGGATATGCCGGGATATGATACGCCCGTCATTATGGCCGCCGGAGCCTTTATTCAGGGCGCGTCCATTGAGCTTTCCTGTGACGGCCCCATGCGGGAGCCGTACACGGCATATCTTCAAGGCGGTTTGACCTACGAATCGGGGAAACTGGGCGTTATGCTGGCGGTGGAGACCCTGCTGTCTTAATAAGACGAGCCTTGTTCCGCATAGTCTGCCTTATGGGGGTGAGACGATGCGGAAACCGCCGTTTCGGGGGGTGTGGCTGCGCGCTTGGAGCCGCAAATACGCGCCTGGACAGCTTGTGGCCTCGATACTGCTTGGGATAGTTGCCGCAATTTTTCTGATTTACCAGCTTGGTATGGCGGTGCGTCCACAGTTGACGGCCTTGGCCCAGGCTAAGCTGCGAAACCAGTTGACCCAAATTGCCAATGAGACGGTTACCAGCACTTTGGCGCAAGACGCGTTGAGCTACTCCGACATGGTGCTTATTGAGCCGGGACCCGGCGGCGGGATCGCCACTCTTACGACGGAGACCGTTCGCCTTAATCAGTTGAGAAGCTCTGTGATGACACAGATCGTCGCTCAGGTGGAAAGCCTTGATACCCATAGTCTTGGAGTTCCCCTGGGCGCTCTCACGGGAATGGAACTCTTTGCCGGAGCTGGGCCAGATTTGCCAATACAGGTTTTGTCGGTGGCCTCGGCAGAGGGAAGCTACCGCAACGATTTTGTCAGCGCTGGGATCAACCAGACCCTCCACCGGGTCATGCTGGACATTACGCTTACTGCTGAAGTGTTGCTGCCGGGTGGCGTTGTGGAGACAGTGGTTTCCACGCCGGTCTGCGTGGCGGAGACCATCATCATCGGTCAAGTACCCCAGACATATCTGGAGCTGCGCCAATGAAAGGGGAGAGGGCAATGGGGGGCGTCATCGTCTCATATCTTGTTCAGATGGCGCTTCCCGCCCTTGTGGGCGCGCTTCTGTGGGGCATTACCCGGTCCTGGCGGCGCAGTAGATTGGCCCGAAAAGGCCAACGCCCCGGCCCCTATCGTGAGGGAGCGCTTTTACTCTTCTTCATGTTTCTCGCGGGGTTATTGGCTCTGACCTTGACACCTGCCGGATTTTGGGGCGCAGTCCTTGCCGGCCATTGGCCCCAGCTTCCGCCGCCATTTCAGGGCGGAGTGAATCTGGCCCCGTTCCGGCGAAGCTGGGAACTGCTACGCTACTACGTCCGCAACGGCCTATGGGCGGCGATTTTGGTCAATTTCCCGGGGAATATTGTTATGTTCTTACCGATAGGCTTTTTTGCTGCATTGCTTTCGGACAAGCCCCGGTGGTGGAAAAGCACGCTGTTAACTGCGGCATTATCCCTCTTTATAGAGGTGTTTCAGCTCTTCATCTCCCGGGGGACAGATGTAGACGACTTGATTTTAAATGCTTTCGGCGGACTTTTGGGCCATTTGGCTTTTTTGTCAGTTCGCAAGCTGGCTCCCGATGTAGTCACAAAATGCTCCAAAGTGTAAAGGGGAAGTGGTTGCTATGGACGCAAGACAGGAAATAGAACAGCTTCGGGCAGAATTGACCCAAGCAAGCTATGAATACTATATGTTGGACGCGCCTACCATGTCCGACTATGACTTCGACCATAAGCTCCGCAGGCTGGAGGAGCTGGAGGGGGAGCATCCCGAACTTGTAAGCCCCGATTCCCCCACCCAGCGGGTGGGAGGCAAGGCGGCGGAAGGTTTTGCGGAGGTGACCCATCAGGTGCCGCTGGAGAGCCTTCAGGACGTATTCTCGCTGGATGAGCTGGCAGAGTTCGGCGGGCGGGTCAAGGAGGCTGTGGAGGACGTCTCTTACGACGTCGAACCCAAGGTAGATGGGCTTTCAGTTGCTCTGGAGTATGAGAACGGCGTCTTTGTCCGGGGGGCAACCCGCGGCGATGGCAGGGTGGGGGAGGATGTGACCCAGAACCTGCGAACTATCAAGACCATCCCTCTGCGGCTCCCGGAGGCGCTGCCGCGATTCATTGTCCGGGGAGAAGTCTTTATGCCCAAATCGGTTTTCCACGCACTCAATGAAGAGCGGGAGCTGAAGGGCCAGCCCCTTTTTGCCAACCCCAGAAACGCCGCCGCCGGCTCCCTCCGGCAGTTAGATCCCCAAATTGCCGCCGCGCGGAAGCTGGATATTGTGGTCTTCAACATCCAGTATGCGGAGGGGAAGACCTTCCAAACCCATACGGAAACCCTGGAATACTTGAAAAGTCAGCACTTCCGGGTCATCCCCTATACCCCCTGCGATACCATGACCGCCTGCGCTCAGAGAGTGCAGGAAATTGGAGATGGCCGGGAAGAATTTGAGTATGATATAGATGGAGCGGTAGTAAAGGTAAATTCCTTGTCGGACAGAGAGACCTTGGGCAGCACGGCAAAGTTCCCCAGATGGGCCGTAGCCTACAAGTACCCCCCCGAGAAAAAGCCGTCTACAGTCGTAGATATTGTGGTCCAAGTGGGCCGTACCGGGGTTTTGACGCCCAAAGCCGTAGTGTCGCCTGTCCGGCTGGCGGGTACGACGGTAACAAACGCGACGCTTCACAATCAGGACTTTATCAAAGAAAAAGATGTGCGGGTAGGAGATACGGTCCTGGTACAGAAAGCCGGAGAGATCATCCCGGAAATCGTTGCGGTTCTGAAAGAGAAACGGCCCGAAGGTACAGAGCCGTACCGCTTCCCGGACTGCTGCCCGGTCTGCGGCGCCCCGGTGGTTCGGGACGAGGACGGCGCCGCCATACGGTGTACCGGCGCCGAGTGTCCCGCGCAGCTTATGCGCCACCTGGTCCATTTTGCCTCTCGTGACGCTATGGATATTGAGGGCCTTGGCCCTGCGAACGTGGAGAGCCTGGTCAACGCCGGATTATTGAAAACACCCGGCGACCTATACAGTCTGCGGGCAGAAGATGTGGCAAAGCTGGAGCGGATGGGCGATAAGTCGGCAAAGAATTTGATTTCCGCCATTGAAAAATCAAAGGAAAACGACCTTTCCAAGCTGCTCACCGCCTTTGGCATCCGCCAGGTGGGACAGAAGGCCGCCCAGGTTCTCGCACGGCAGTTTGGCACTTTGGATGCCTTGGCCGCCGCAGGCATTGAGGCATTATCGGCCGTTCCCGACATTGGCCTCATTACCGCGCAAAGCATTGCCTCCTGGTTTGCCGATTCCCAGTCCCGCCACCTGATCGAGACTTTAAAGGCGGCGGGAGTCAATATGGAAAGCCATGCTGAGCCGATTGGAGACAAGCTCTCTGGGCTGACGTTTGTACTCACCGGGGAACTGTCCGGCTTTTCCCGCAAAGAGGCGGGGGAGCGCATCCAGGCATTGGGCGGCAAGGTTTCCGGCTCAGTGTCAAAGAAGACCTCGTATGTGATTGCGGGAGAGGCCGCCGGCTCTAAGCTTCGCAAAGCCCAGGAGTTGGACATACCCATTCTGGACGAGGCCGGATTCCTTGCTATGCTGGAAGATGGCGTCCCCGGCGTTGACAACTTGCCGAAGATAGGGTAGACTTGTGTTATCTAAGCACACTAAGGAAAGGTAGGGGAGGGAAATGAGAAAACAAAAGGTCTCCAGCGCCGTCATTCGCCGTTTGCCTCGCTACTACCGCCATTTGACCGATCTGTCTCAGACGGGCGTTGTCCGTATCTCTTCCAACGCCCTGGGAAAATCCATGAATCTGACCGCTTCCCAAATTCGGCAGGATCTATCTTGTTTCGGCGAATTTGGACAGCAGGGATATGGGTATAATGTGGAATCCCTTCGAGGCCAGATTGCGGAGATCATGGGGATGACCCAGGAGCATACCGCTGTGATTCTGGGCGTTGGCAATTTGGGCCGGGCTCTAATGGAGAACTTTCCCTTTCACCGCAGTGGATTCAGGCTGACGGCGGCATTTGACATTGCCCCTGAGCTGATTGGAAAGAGAATNTCCGATGTTCCCATNTACCCAGTGGCTGAGCTGGAGCAATATCTGCGGGAGCATCCCACCAGCGTAGGCGTCCTCACGCTGCCCCAACCCGCGGCGGCCCAGATGTCGGAGCGTTTGGCGGCCGGTGGNGTGAAGGGCATCTGGAACTTCACCAATACGGAGCTGCACCTGGAAAACGCCAATGTGATCGTTGAGAACGTACACTTTGCTGACAGCTTGCTTACCCTTAGCTATTTGATTTCGGAGGAGCTATGAAACGAAAGGAAGCCATTGCCCTGCTTTTGGTGGGGATCATGCTCTCAGGCATTGCCGCTGCGGGGGCTACTGAGGCCGGAGCCGCGGTAAATCCGCTCATCACCCTGAATTGGCTGAAAAACACCTTTATCCCGGACATCGTGACCCAGACCGGGGAGCACGTGGACCAGGAGACAAACCAGCTTTTGTCCGCAGAAAAGCGCGGCACAGAGCTGCGGGTCAAGCTGGCAGATGCCCTCTGGCTGGAGAATGGTTCGACGCTAACGCTGTTGGCCGGTGAGATGACCATCGCCGGAGGGGAGGGCCATGTGGTAGATACCGCCACTGGTGAGGTCATCCCTTCCGCCGGCGGCACGGATGCCCAAATCGATCATCGCTATCTGGCCGCCGAAGATACCCGTGCGGCGTTCTTGGTCGCATCTGACACTGCGGTGGTTCGGCTCACCGGTAGCTATCAGCTCTTTCCCAGCAAAAGCACCGACTATAATGCCATTGCCGACGAGCTTAAGTCCATGGGGCTGTTTCAGGGCAGCGATACGCCTTACGGCAGCGGATATGAGCTGGAAAGCGCTCCTACCCGTATTCAGGGCCTGATCATGTTNCTGCGGCTCNTGGGGGAGGAACAGTACGCCCTGGCCTATCCTGGCAGCGGGATCACCTTTGCCGACGTTCCGGATTGGGCGGAGCATTATGTGGCCTATGCCTATGACAAGGGATACACCAAGGGCCAGGAGGTCGACGACCAGTGGCGGGTTGTTTTCGGTACGCAGGACCCACTGGCGCCCAGGGATTATGTGACATTCTTGCTCCGGGCGCTGGGTTACTCGGAAGAGACTGATTTCCAGTGGCTTACCGCCATTACGGACGCTGAGACCCTGGGAGTATTGACCGCCGGAGAGGTATCTGCGCTGACGGAAAAGCCCTTCCTCCGAGCCCAGGTGGCGTATTTGTCATACTTTGCACTCTCTGCGAAAACACCGGGAGGGGAGAGGCTTGCAGACCGACTTGCCGNTGCGGAAATCCTGGATGCCACGCTTGTAAACAACTCATTGTCTTCCATGGAGGACCAAAGGCTGTAAAGGAATATNATTTTACAGCTATATTGACGCAAAAAACTGCCGATGGAAACCCATCGGCAGTTTCATTTTGTCCNNATAACACNTAGAATGGCGGGAAAGGAGGGGAGTACCATGCTTTCCATGATCCCCTATAACCGCCGTGCCGCTGTGGCCTACGCCCACCGTTGGGCCAATGGCCGCAATCCACTTTTTTATGACTATGAGGAAATTGGCGGCGACTGCACCAACTACGCCTCTCAATGCCTGTATGCGGGCACCGGCGTGATGAATTATACCCCGACCTTTGGCTGGTACTATATCAACGCCAACGAAAAGGCTCCGGCCTGGACTGGAGTGGAGTATTTTCGCAACTTCTTAGTGCGGGACGAAGTGTCTCAGGGGCCGGTGGGACGGGAGGTCTCCTTGGAGGAGTTGTTGCCGGGGGATTTCATCCAACTGTCGTTCAAGGAGGGAGTATTCTCCCATACACCCATCGTTGTGGCCGTTGGAACTCCGGCAACGCCCCAAAACATTTTGTTGGCGGCCCATTCCTATGACGCGGATTTCCGGCCCTTGAGTACCTATCCCTACGAAAAGCTACGCTGTCTGCATATCCTGGGCGCGTACCTTCCTGAGGGCGTCAATCTTCTTCCTTCGAGGCCGCTTCAGCCGTTTTAGCGGATCTTTTCCGGCCCGGTTTCACCTTGGCCAAAGGGTTGGCCTTGGCCGCCAGCCGTAGGTTTTCGTTGTCCACATGGGTATATATCTGCGTTGTATTCAAATGCTCGTGCCCCAGAACCTCCTGAAGCGTCCGAACGTCCACGCCGTTCTGAAGCATCAGCGTGGCGGCAGTGTGCCGCAGCTTGTGAGGAGAATACTGGGTGGAGTCCAGCCCAGCCTCCAGAAGGTGCTTTTTTACCAGCTTTTCTACGGCGGCTTTCGAGATACGCGTGCGGCGCTGGCTCAGAAAGAGCGCGCGCTTATCAATGGCCTGTTCATCACTTCTGACGGCTAAATAGTCCTGAATTGATTGAATACAGGCGTCATTTAAGTATAAAATCCGCTCTTTATTGCCTTTGCCGAGGACCCGAAGCTGGTCGCCGCGGATATCGGTCTTGTTTAACCCGATCAACTCGGAAATCCGCAGTCCGCAATTCAAAAAAAGGGTCAAAATGCACCGATCCCGCTCCTGAAAGGCTCCATCCACGCTCTCCAAAAGCTGGATGGAGCTGTCCAGATCCAGGTATCTGGGCAGGGATTTTTTCATTCGTGGCGCGTCAAGGTCCTGCATTGGGTTTTCACTGAGCAGCTTGGCCTTATTGGTGAGATACTTATAAAAAGAACGGATGGCGGCGATCTTCCGCGCCCGGGAGGTAGCCAGTAAACCGTAGTCGGTGTTTTCACTGTTCGGGCGCCGCGCGCGGTCCCGGCTGAGGTAGTTCATATATGAGTACACATCGGAGAGGGTCACAGAGCGGACAAGCTCCAGATCTACATCGCTGATATCTACGTCGTCCAATTCGGCAGTACGCGGCGCGCGGCCTTTTTCGATTTTGATGTAGCGAAAAAAATTCCGCAGATCCAGGAAATACTCATCGACGGTTTTCTTGGAGTGTCCCTGGATAGCTTCATGGTATGTGAGGAAGTCGCGCAAAATGGGCGGGGCGTCTGTGCGATAGTCCATAAGCGTTGGAAGGGCCTGAAAAGGGCTTTAAGGCCAAAAAGGCCGTTTTCCCCTCCTCTCAAGTAAACAAAATTTTTATTTTGTTTACTCTTATATGTAGGCCCTTATACCTCCTCTCTTTTGTTTCTAAGGGAAAACCGCGATTACAGGATGGCCGTCAGGGCCTCCCGGATATTGCGTACCTTAATGAGCTGTAAGCCATCCGGGACGATGGCCTTTCCGCATCTGGCCGGAACGATGCATTTTGTGAAACCCAGCCGGTGGATCTCCGACAGTCTCTGGTTCAGGTTATTTACCGAGCGCAGCTCACCAGTCAGGCCGACCTCGCCAATGGCGGCCAGGTCGCCTGGTACGGGCTTGTCCCGGAAACTGGAAGCCAAGGCGATCACAGTGGCCAGGTCTACCGCGGGCTCATCCAGGGCCAGACCGCCCATCACATTGACTTAGGCGTCGTTTGAGTTTACCAGCAGTCCTCCCCGCT
>WFLX010044923.1_pt1 | contig 11332 bp, 5 predicted proteins | sample 4967041 | NCBI WGS metagenome assembly WFLX01 (sample SAMN12857096, study PRJNA449069) | gut metagenome | isolation source: stool from male and female vole | host: Microtus ochrogaster | place: USA:Florida | collected 2017 | reverse complement strand
ATGCACATTGCGCCCCCAACACGATGCTGGAGATAGGGCGCCTGAGAGAAGAGGCCTTCAGGCAAGCCGGAGGAGGCACAGGCAAAGGCTATGACATTGATGAATTCGACACAATGGAAGAACCGTGCCGCCAACTCATAGTCTGGGATCCGCAGGCACACGCAATACTCGGCGGCTATAGGTTTATCACGGGTGATAAAATCGACATGTCGACCGGTGTGCCGCGTATAGCCACAGCTCATCTCTTCAAATTTTCCGATCGCTTTTTGAAAGAAATCCTTCCCAATACGCTGGAGCTGGGCCGCTCGTTTGTGTCGGTAGGTTATCAGAGCAGCAAGGCCGGCACGAAAGCCCTGTTTGCTCTCGACAATCTTTGGGATGGCCTTGGCGCGCTCACGGTGGTGTATCCCCACATAAAGTATCTTTTTGGTAAGGTCACGATGTATCCTGCTTTCGGGCGAGAAAATCTTGATCTCATCCTTGGATTCCTCTACAAGCACTTCCCGGATGCTGAGGAACTCGTGCGTCCGATACACCCAATCTCCACCAACGCCATGTCGCCGGAAGTGCAGGGGCAATTGTCGGGAGAAAACTATAAGGAAGACTATCGCATTCTCAATCGGCTGATACGTGAGAAGGGGCTAAACATCCCTCCTCTTGTGAGCGCGTATATGAGTCTGTCGCCTACGATGCGAATGTTTGGCACGGCAATAAATGATGAGTTTGGCGATGTGGAGGAAAGCGGAATTTTCCTTACGATTTCGGAAATCCTACAGGAGAAGAAAGACCGCCATATAGAAACGTATAAAAGAGAAAGCAGCAAATGAAAAAGGTACTCGTGACGGGAGCCGACGGCTTCATTGGCTCGCATCTTACGGAAGCACTTCTCGCAGAGGGGTGCGAGGTGAGGGCACTCGCCCAATACAATTCCTTCAACAACTGGGGATGGCTTGAAGATATCCATCATCCAGGGCTGGAGGTAGTGACAGGCGATGTGAGAGACCCGAATTTCTGCCGCCACATTGTCAAGGGTGTCGACACGGTGTTTCATCTGGCTGCCCTGATAGCAATACCCTACAGCTATGTGGCTCCCGATTCTTATGTAGACACAAACGTCAAGGGCACTCTCAATATTTGCCAGGCCGTAAGAGATGAAGGCGTAGGGCGCCTCCTCGTCACCTCCACTTCCGAGGTGTATGGCACGGCGAAATATGTCCCGATCGACGAGAAGCATCCTAAGCAGCCTCAGTCTCCTTATTCAGCGTCAAAGATAGGAGCCGATGCGATAGCCCTTAGTTTTCACAACGCGTTCGAGACTCCGGTGACGATAGTGCGCCCCTTCAATACGTATGGTCCGCGCCAGTCGGCCCGCGCCATCATCCCCACGATCATCACCCAGATTGCAAATGGGGAGAGGGAGATCAAGGTGGGCGACCTCACCCCGACGCGCGACTTCAACTATGTCGCCGACACGGCAGCCGGCTTCATAGCCCTTGCAAAATGCCCCGATGCAATAGGAAAGGAAATAAATATAGCCACCGGCAAGGAAGTGACTATGGCGGATACTCTCCAGGCCATAGCCCGGCTGATGGATGCGGATGTGAAATGGGTCACNGACCCCCGTCGGCTGCGCCCCTCGGGAAGCGAGGTGTTCCGTCTGCTTGGCGACAACTCCCTGATTACGTCTATGACCGATTGGCGCCCGCACTTCACACTTGAGGAAGGGCTGAGGCAGACCATCGATTGGTTTACAGATCCCTCCAATCTAAAGAAATATAAATCCGGAATCTATAACGTATGAAAAAAATAAACATTATGATGCTCGGCGGCGCCCGCCGAGTGTCAATGGCAGAGCTGTTCAAACGCAGCGGAGAGAGAATCGGACGCGAAGTCAACATCATCAGCTACGAGCTCCTTGAGCAAGTGCCGATAGCGCTTGTGGGAAAGGTGATCGTTGGGCTGAGGTGGAGCGATCCGAATGTGGTGGCAGATATCGTCAAGATGGCGAAGGAATATGAAGTGGACATCATCCTTCCGTTCGTCGACGGTGCCATTGAGATTGCTTCAAAAGTGCGTCCCCATCTCCCCAATGTATTCGTGCCTGTAGGAGACTTCGAGACGAGCCGCACGATGTTTGACAAGGTGGAGGCGGCAAAGGCCTTTGAGAAAGCCGGCATCCCCATCCCCAAGACCTACACAGCAATCAACGCCCAGATGCCTGCCATCGCAAAGCCACGCAAAGGGTCGGCATCGAGGGGCATCAAGATTTTCCATACGCTCGACGAACTGATGCAGCTCGAAAACCTGAGCCATTATCTGGTGCAGGAATACATAGAGAATCGTGATGAATATACGGTAGACTGCTATGTGTCGCAGGCAGGAGAAATCCTCACGGTAGTGCCGCGTGTGCGTCTTGAGGTGATGGGTGGAGAAGTGACCCGCACCATCACATGCCGCAATGCCACGCTCGACAAACTGAGCCGCCAGGTGATAGAGACATTCGGACTGCGAGGCCCCGTCACTCTTCAATTCCTCCACGACCTTGACCGCAACCGCTATCTCCTCATGGAGGTCAATCCCCGCCTTGGAGGCGGAGTGGTATGCTCCATCTACGCTGGAGCCCCCATCACCGACTATATCATCGATGAGTCGCGTGGCATTACGCTGCAGCCTTGCGACGACTGGGCTTACAACACTCTGATGGCCCGCTATCAGAAAGAAGCAATTTTTTATGAGTCTTAAATAGAATTTTTTTGCGAAAAAAAGTTGCAAATATAATGTGAATTATGTAACTTTGTTTCCAAATACCCGGAAGTTTGTGCGGATGCATTGATTTTTGGGCGTAAAATATTGATAACCCGAAATTTAGTTAGTTTTTTTATATTCATGATCATGAAAAAGACATTAGTTTATCTTTCAATGGGAGCCCTGGTCCTCACAATGGGATCATGCTCAAAGAAGGTGAGTGACTTTGCTTCTGAGTATTTCACCACCAACCCGACCCCGCTGGAGACAGTAGGCGAAACAGTACCGGCCACCATTTCCGGAACAGTACCCGCAAAATTCATGCCGAAGAACGCAGTTGTGACTGTCACTCCTGTGCTCGTGTGGGATGGCGGCGAAGCAAGCAGCTCGCAGGTGACATTCCAGGGCGAGAACGCACGTGCCAATGGCCAGGTGATCTCTTACAAGGATGGCGGAAATGTGACTATCCCCTTCAATGTGCTCTATCAGCCTGAAATGGCAAACAGCGACCTCTTCCTTGACTTCAAGGTGAACCAGGGCGGCAAGGACTATGTGCTTCCCCGTGTGAAGGTGGGCTATGGCGTCATCGCTACTTCTACTCTTACTGATGTGGCAGTGCTTGAGCCAGCTCCTTCTACCAGCAACTTCGAGCGCATCATCCAGGAGAAATACAGCGCTGAGATCAAGTTCCTCATCAATCAGGCCAACATCCGCGCCAACCAGACTTCCGCTCCTGACTACGTAAACTTCAACAAAGACCTTATCGCTGCAAATGATGCTCCCAACCGTGAGATCGAAGGCGTAAACGTTCACTCTTACGCTTCTCCTGACGGTACTATGGCATTCAATACTCAGCTTGCTGAAAAGCGTGAAGACGTCACTGTAGCTTATATGCGCAATCAGCTTAAGAAAGACAAGATCACAGAATTCGGCGAACTCACCTCTGAGTTCACTCCTGAAGACTGGGAAGGTTTCCAGCAGCTCGTAGAGAAGAGCAACATCCAGGACAAGAACCTCATCCTGAGCGTCCTCAAGATGTATAAGGATCCAGAACAGCGTGAGACTGAGCTCAAGAACATGTCGGCTGTCTTCAACGAACTCGCTGAGCAGATCCTTCCACAGCTCCGTTACTCTAAGATCGTAGCAACTGTCAACGTTATCGGCAAGAGCGACGAAGTGATGTTCGCTCAGTTCGAGTCTACTCCTACNGAACTCAGCCTTGAGGAAATCCTCTACATCGGCACACTCGCCGACGATCCAGCTAAGAAAGAAGCTATCTACGCTAAGGCAACTGAAATTTACCCCAACGACTTCCGCACATGGAATGGTCTTGGCGCAGCTCAGTTCAGCCAGGGCAAGTATGATGCAGCTGCAAAGGCTCTCGCACAGGCTAAGAAGCTCGCTCCAAATGAGAAGTCGGTCGACCTCAACCTTGGCCTTCTTGCTCTCAACAACAACGACCTCAGCGCTGCTAAAGACCTCATCGGCGGCGCAGCCGGAGTTCCTGAGGCAGCTTCAGCTCTCGGCGTGCTCTACCTCAACGAAGGTCAGGTATCCAACGCTTTGAACAGCCTCGGCAGCGAAAAGAACAACAACGCAGCTCTCGCTCAGATCCTCTCCAAGGACTACAGCGCTGCCAAGAACACTCTCGCTGGCATCAAGAACCCTAACGCCAACACTTACTATCTCGCAGCTATCGTAGGCGCTCGCACCAACAATGAGAACATGGTGCTGACCAACCTTCGCGAGGCTATCAAGCTCGACAACACTCTTCTTGACAAGGCTAAGAAAGACCTCGAGTTTGCAAGCTACAACCTTGGCGGACTTTAATCACAGGATAATATGACGTCGATGATTATTATAATTTGACGTGTGAAAATATAATCCTTCTTTAAGGGCGTGGGCCGTGATTGGCCCGCGCCCTNCCAATANACTAANCATNTATCGAAATGGTTNNTGAATACGACNATCTTGTGATAGGCGCCGGCGTAGCCGGCATGAGCTTTGCCCTCAAGGTCGCCTCTCCTGCCCACCGGGTGGCGATAATATGCAAGACTACCCTCGACGAGGCCAACACTTTCTTTGCCCAAGGGGGCGTGGCAAGTGTCACCAATCTTGAGGTCGATGATTTCGACAAGCATATCCATGACACTATGGTGGCGGGCGACTGGTTGTCAGACCGCGGTGCCGTGGAGAAGGTGGTCAAGAATGCCCCTTCCCAGATCAAAGAGCTTCTTGCTTGGGGTGTGGATTTCGACAAGAAGGAAGATGGATCGTTCGACCTTCATCGTGAGGGTGGACACTCTGAGTTCAGAATACTCCATCATGCCGACAATACAGGAGCTGAAATCCAGCAGTCACTCGTAGAGCGTATCAAAGAAAACCCAAATATCGACGTGTTCGACCATCATTTTGCTGTAGAGATCATCACCCAGCATCATCTTGGCAAGATTGTGACCCGTCGCACTCCCGACATCACCTGCTATGGGGCCTATGTGCTCAATGAGGAGACAGAGAAAGTGGACACTTTCCTCGCAAAAATAACGGTGATGGCCACAGGAGGCGTCGGAGCATGCTACACCACTACCACCAATCCCCTAATCGCCACGGGCGACGGCATAGCGATGGTGTATCGCGCAAAAGGGACAGTGAGCGATATGGAGTTCATACAGTTTCATCCGACAGCGCTGTACCACCCTGGCGACCGACCCAGTTTCCTGATCACCGAGGCAATGCGAGGATATGGCGCAGTGCTCAAGACTCTCGACGGGAAAGAATTCATGCATAAATATGATCCCCGCCTGTCGCTCGCTCCACGCGACATAGTGGCTCGCGCCATCGACTCAGAAATGAAACTTTCCGGCACCGACCATGTATATCTCGATGTCACGCATAAGGACCCTGAAGAGACTAAGAAACACTTCCCGAACATCTACGAGAAATGCCTCTCATTGGGCATCGACATTACGAAAGACATGATTCCGGTGGCTCCGGCAGCCCACTATCTCTGTGGCGGAATCAAGGTAGACCTTGACGGGCAGTCGAGCATCGACCGCCTNTACGCGATAGGCGAATGCTCTTGCACAGGNCTNCACGGAGGCAACNGACTTGCCTCCAATTCGCTGATTGAGGCTGTGGTATATGCGGATGCCGCCGCAAAGCATTCCCTTGAGAGAATAGACGGCATAGACTTCCGCACCGATGTGCCTGAATGGAACGATGAGGGCACTACCCATGCTGAGGAAATGGTGCTCATCACTCAGTCTGAAAAAGAAGTCAACCAGATAATGGGCTACTACGTAGGCATAGTGAGGAGCGATTTGCGTCTCGACCGCGCCTGGAATCGCCTTGATATTCTCTATCAAGAGACTGAAAGACTATTTAAGGAAAGCAAGCCTACGCGCGCTCTTTGTGAGCTCCGCAATATCATCAATATCGGCTATCTAATCATGCGTCAGGCCCGTGAGCGCAAGGAGAGCCGCGGACTGCATTTTACGGTAGATTATCCCCATCCTGATATCCATCCCGAACCTTGAACGCGCCAAACGCGTTTATCCACTGTTACCATCAATTCAATAATTCCGTATGAAAAGGATCCTACTGCCCATCGTGGCACTGCTTGCAATATCACTTGGCGTAAGCGCTAAGAAAAGCCATGACATGGCGCTCCAGCGAAATCTAAAGACCTTCAACGCCATGGTGAAGGTGCTTGAAGAAAATTATGTCGACTCTATCCGCATTGACGAGGCGTTCAAGGCGGCTTCCAACGCTATGCTCAACACCGTAGATCCCTACACGGAATATTACACATCTGACGACCGCGACGCGCTGATGAAGATGACTACCGGAGAATATGCCGGCATCGGCAGCTATATTACAGAATACGATGGATATGTCTGCATTTCCCAGCCGATGGAGGGAAGTCCGGCGGCAAAGGCGGGGCTTATGCCGGGCGACAAAATCATAAAGGTGGACACAGTGGCTACAAAAGGATTGAAAAATGCTGATGTGTCAAAACTCCTTAAGGGCACTCCAGGCACGGATGTCTATATCGAGGTGGTGCGTCCATATGTCGCGGATTCTCTGAAGTCATTTACCGTGACGCGAGAGAAAGTCACGGAGAAATCAGTGCCATATTTCGGCATGGTGACCCCTTCTACCGGCTATATCCGACTTAACAGTTACATTACCAACTCCCCTCAGGAGATTACTGCTGCTCTCGACTCATTGAAGAAGAACCCCGGTTTTTCTGGTTTGATTCTTGACCTTCGTGGGAATGGCGGTGGCCTGGTGGAAAGTGCAATCGACATTCTCGGCAATTTCCTGCCTAAGGGCACTCAGGTGCTCCGTACAAGTGGCAATGGGAAGGAACGCGTCTATAAGACCACCCACAATCCAATGTTCCCTGACCTCCCGCTGGTGGTGCTTACCGATGGGGGCACAGCTTCAGCATCTGAAATCACGGCAGGAGCACTTCAGGATCTCGACCGCGCAGTGCTCGTCGGCAACCGTAGTTTTGGAAAAGGACTCGTGCAGACCACCTTNCCTCTCCCACATGAGGCACTCCTCAAAGTCACCGTGTCAAAATACTACATTCCATCCGGACGCTTGATCCAGGCTCTCGACTATTCGAGGCGTAATCCCGACGGAAGCGTGGCGCGCACTCCCGACTCGCTGACCAATGTCTATTACACTTCTCGCGGTCGCGAAGTTCGCGACGGAGGTGGATTGCAACCTGACTCGGTGGTGAAAAACAATACCTATTCCGATATTCTCTATAATCTTGTGACGAAAAACAAGATTTTTGATTACGCCAATAAATATCGTGCTACTCATCCGCAGAGTGTGCCTGTAGAGAAGTTTGCTATTTCTGATGATGATTATGCCGACTTCGCGGAATTCGTAGTGGGAAGCGATATGAAATACGACACTTCGTTTGATGCCTTGATAAAGGAACTCCGCAAGCAAGCCGACGAGCAAGGATACATGACTGCCGACAATGACTCTACGATAGCTGCCCTTGAGCGGACGCTTGGAAGCGACCTGAAGCGCGACTTGGAATTTAAGAAGCCTGAGATAAAGGACTATCTCGCTGAGGAAATCGCCACACGTTATTATGGTGATGGCGGACGCATAGCAGTAGAAATAAAGACCGACCCCGTAGTGGAAGCTGCCGTCGGCATCATCGAGGGGCCTGAATACGATGCAATCCTTCGAAAGGCTGAAAATGTAAAACAGAAAACAGAAAAAGGAAAGCGCAAATGAGCGGACAGATGACGCTTGGCGAGGCTGCCGCGCTTTTCGCCACGCCGGGCCGCCTCAAGGCACTCAAAAAACTAATCGACGATAAGAAAGCGACGCGTGTTACGCTTGCCGGGCTAAAGGGTTCGGCNGCGGCTGTGTTGTTGGGTAAAGCGGCATCTCTGAAGCACCCGATGGTGATTGTGGCCGACGATGCAGATTCTGCCGGATATCTCTACCACGACCTGTCGCGCGTCGCAGAATGCGAGGTTGCGTTTTTCCCTTCCGGCTACAAACGCCACATCAAATACGGGCGTATCGATGCTCCGCAGCAGATACTCCGAGCAGAGGCTCTCGATGGTTGGCGTGCAGGCAAGATTGGTTGGATAGTGACCTATCCCGATGCTCTCGCTGAGAGAGTCCCAATCAAGGCGGAACTGGAGAAAAACACTCTGAAACTCTCCACTACGAAGAAAGCAGATATCTCTAAAGTGGAAGACCGGTTGACGGAATTGGGTTTCCGGCAGGTAGACTATGTCTACGAACCGGGTCAATTTGCCCGCAGAGGCTCGATTCTCGACGTTTTCTCCTACTCCAACGAACTTCCCTACCGTATCGACTTTTTCGACGACGAAATCGACTCTATACGCACCTTTAATGTCGAGACCCAGCTTTCCGAGCAGCGTTTGGGCGACGTGTCGATAGTGGCTGCCTCTGCAGCAGAAGGAAGCGGGGAGCATGGAGTCTCGCTACTTGAATTCATAGGAAACAGTACGCCTCTTTTTGTGGCGGATACCTCCGCGCTTGTGGCTACTGTGCGCGATATTGCCTCCCAGCAGTATTCCGAGTCTGCAGCTATTGCTGAAGAGGGTGATCCTGAAGCCATGAAGAAGGTGGTGGATGCCGAGGATTTCGCCCATCGCCTTGAGAGTTTCCGTATTTTCCAGTTTGGAATGACAGCCTCTCCACAAGGTGCTGATGCTGTGATGGAATTCAACACATCTCCGCAGGCTCTCTACCATAAGAATTTTGATATTATCTCCGAATCGTTTACGAATATGCTTGCCGACGGCTATCGTCTGCTGATACTCAGCGATTCCGCTTATCAGGGTGAGCGACTGAAGGAGATATTTGCTGACCGTGGCGACCATATCACGTTCACATCCGTTGCCCAGACCCTCCATGCAGGGTTTGTAGACCACGACACGAAGACCTGCTTCTTCACCGACCATCAGATATTCGACCGATTCCATAAGTACAGTCTGAAATCTGACAAGGCACGCAGCGGCAAACTCGCCCTCTCGCTCAAGGAACTAAATCAGATTGAGATAGGCGACTACATCGTGCATATCGACCATGGTATTGGAAAGTTTGCAGGGCTTATCAAGACCGACACCAACGGAAGTCCGCAGGAGATGATCAAGCTCCTGTATCAGAACGACGATATGATCCTTGTGTCGATCCATTCGCTCCATAAGCTTTCGAAATATCGCGGCAAGGAGGGTGTGCCTCCAAAGATCAATAAACTTGGCTCAGGCGCGTGGAATCGTATCAAAGACCGCACCAAGAGCAAGATGAAAGATATCGCCCGCGATCTCATCAAGCTNTATGCAGCGCGTCGCGAAGAAAAGGGTTTTGCATATTCTCCTGATTCCTACCTGCAGCATGAGTTGGAGGCAAGCTTCATCTATGAGGATACTCCCGACCAGCTGAAGGCAACGCAGGCAATAAAGGCTGATATGGAGAGTCCTNGGCCTATGGATCGCCTTGTGTGTGGCGATGTGGGTTTCGGCAAGACAGAAATTGCTATCCGTGCCGCTTTTAAGGCAGCTACTGATTCCAAGCAGACAGCAGTGCTTGTGCCTACTACAGTGCTCGCCATGCAGCACTACCGTACATTCTCGCAGCGTCTGAAAGACCTCCCTGTGAGGGTTGAATTCATCTCCAGGGCTAAAAAACCGAAGGAGGTGAAGCAGATTCTTGCTGATTTGGAAGCAGGAAAGGTGGATATCTTGATCGGAACTCATAAATTGATTGGCAAATCGGTCAAGTTTAAGGATCTTGGGCTGCTGATTGTAGATGAGGAGCAGAAGTTTGGCGTTGCTGTCAAGGAGAAACTTAAGCAGATGAAGGTCAATGTCGACACGTTGACCATGAGTGCCACCCCTATTCCGCGCACACTGCAGTTCTCGCTTATGGGTGCGAGGGATTTAAGTTCGCTCAATACTCCACCGGCCAACCGCCATCCGGTGGTGACAACTGTTGCCACACTCGACGACGACATGGTGAAGGAGGCAGTTAATTTTGAGCTTTCTCGCAATGGGCAGTTGTTTGTCATTTCCAATCGTATTGAAAATCTCAATGTGCTTGAGAATATGCTCAATCGTCTTGTGCCGGATGCGCGCGTGATAAAGGCGCACGGACAGATGCCGCCTGAAAAACTTGAGAAGGCGATTCTCGACTTCGCGGCGCATGACTATGATATTCTTCTCTCCACGACTATCGTGGAGAATGGTGTCGATATGCCGAATGTCAACACCATCATTGTCAATAATGCTCATCATTTCGGACTTTCGGAGCTTCATCAGTTGCGCGGCCGTGTCGGACGAAGCGACCGCAAGGCGTTCTGCTATTTCATGGTGCCTCCTGGGGCTCCGTTGACTCCCGTGGCTCGTCGCCGCCTGCAGGCTATAGAGAGTTTCAGTGATTTGGGCAGTGGTATACATATCGCGATGCAGGATCTTGACATCCGAGGAGCCGGCAATCTCTTGGGTGCAGAGCAGTCTGGTTTCATTGCAGATCTTGGCTATGAGACGTATCAGAAGATTTTGAAGGAATCAGTTCTCGAATTGAAGACGGAGGAATTCGCGGATACGTTTGCGGATACTGCAAAGCCTGGAGAAGAGGAATTTGTGGCAGATTGCTCTATTGAGAGTGATTTGGAATTGAGGTTGCCGCCATCCTACGTGCCTCAGGAGAGCGAGCGAATCTCGCTCTATCAGCAGCTCGACAATATGGAGAATGAGGAGCAGATAGAGGAATTCCGTGCGCAGTTGAAAGACCGATTCGGTGCGATTCCGGCCACAACGGAAGAGTTGATAAAGGTAGTGCCATTGAGAATGGCTGCAAAACGTCTTGGAATCGAGCGTCTGACGCTCAAAGGAGGGAAGATGTATATTTACTTTGTCGGAGAAGAAAACGCGGCGTATTACGCCTCTACGGCGTTCGGCCGTATGTTGGCATGGCTTCAGCTTGATCCTAAGCGCACGAAGCTGCGCGACATCAACGGCAAGCGCTCCTTCCTGATCTCCGACGTCCCGACTGTCAGCGAGGCTCTCTCCATCCT
>WFLX010014017.1_pt1 | contig 11338 bp, 7 predicted proteins | sample 4967041 | NCBI WGS metagenome assembly WFLX01 (sample SAMN12857096, study PRJNA449069) | gut metagenome | isolation source: stool from male and female vole | host: Microtus ochrogaster | place: USA:Florida | collected 2017 | reverse complement strand
CAGGCTGATACTTTTCCTTGGCTTTTTCTTGTTCTTCTTCGGTTAAAAGGCGGGTTTTTAAGGCGGGTTGGCTTCCCGCTCCCCCTTGTGAATACTCCGCTACATATCCTTTATAATAAACACGGGGCAAATACAAAGTGCCATATTCTACCTCTTCGGGAACGGTATAATCAAACTCTAAGGAGTTATAGCCTTTTTTTACATTGGAAACTTCCACTCCATCAGAACTTTCAAAAGTTGTCAAAATTCCCGAGGCTTTATCGATTTGATTGATGACAATATTGAAGTATTCATCGCCAATAGCACTAAAGGAATTTTCTTCAGGATCGGTTAAACTGACCAAAGCTTTTTGATTGTACGCTTCAATGGCGGCAAGATTTTCCGCATTGGGCGGATACAAAGCCAAAGAAGTCATAATAAAGAAAGTGGATTGCACCACAAAGAAAAGGCCATTGAACTTAAAGGGCCATTCTAAAGCCATCACCAATAAAAGAAGAGCTGGAACAAAAAAAGCCAAGCGCTTGGTGTCTTGTAAAATGGCTAAAAATGTATAGCGAAGCGATTCTTCCCAAGGCAAAGCACTCGATTGGGCAATGAGCATCACCACACAAATCACCACAATCGACTTAGAAAAACTGGAAAGCTTTTTCCACATAAAAAGGAAAAAGACCAAACAACAAATGACTGGTAATCCTGGGCTTTCCAAGATAAGGGTCCAAAAAGAGTCCGGAGTCATGAGCTGATCAAGAGGAAAAGGATAAGAGCGTAAAGTCCAATTGAAAAAGAAGGTTTGAGAGGAAACTTGTTCAAAGTATTGCAACAAGTAGCCTACCGATAACATTAAGCCCAAGATCGCCGATCCTAAAAAGGAACCGATTTTAGCCCAGGACCATTTTTGGATGTTGAACAGCACAAATAACGCACTGTATATAGCCAAAACCAAAGTGGATAACACATGGGTTTGAATCAATAAAGCGATGAGAATTCCTAGCAACACCGGATTTTTTTTGTCCAAATACAAGACTTTATACATCGCATAAAACAATAAAGGAACAAAGGGAACCACCATGGTCATGCCATAGCCAAACCAAGGAAAGGCTATAGGCAAAATAAGACCATACCATATCGCATTTTTGGAATTGTGGCCGATGGCATTTGCGACCCAATAAGCTGAAAAGGATCCAAATAGCACGATCAAAAAGATGTAGAAACTATAGACCACGGTGATATTTGGAAAAGCTAAGTACAATAAAGCGGGCAAATACAACATCCAGTTGCCATAAAAGATAGGGGAGGCATACCCTACCCCTTTTTCAAAGACAAAGTTTAGGCTAGGCAACCAATCTCCTTGTTGAATGGATTGCGCTAAACCGATAATGCGTCCTAAATGAAAGCTGTAATCGTGACTATAATCTCCTACATTAATATAGGTAGCCGCCACAATCACGAATACAACACAATATAGAAAGAGCAGCACATAGGGAAAACTATTTTTCCATACACGCTGAAATTGTTTATGCATTGCATACCCCCTTAAAGATTTCAAACGGATGGTGCTCTTGCCAAGCAAGCCCCTTTGCACCGAGTTTAGAAATCCTATAAGGACAAACTACCATTTTTCCCACAAAAAAGACTTCAAAAATAGTCAGAAAGCCTAGGGGAAGACGGTCTAAAGAGTAAAGCGCTTTGTTTTCTTTTATTTTTTTATGAAGTAACATCAAACCACTTTTCTGAAAAATCGAACCCGACAAAAGAGGTCGTTGATCTTCTTAGAAAATGGGTCGAATTTTGGTTGTTTCGAGTAAAAAGAAAACAGGCAAGAAGACTTTATACCTCCTAGCCTGTTTAAATCCCTAAGATTTAATTTTAATGTCTATACTCATCGATAATCATTATAGAGTATTAATAACGTCTGAAATAGTTGAAGCGGTAATCTGAAGATCCAAAGCCCAATACCAAGATAAAAATCGGATTGAGCAACCATAAACCAAGGGCAAAGCCAGTGGAATGACCAAAAGCATTAGAAAGCGCTGACCACATCGCAAACAAAATCAACGTCGCTCCAGCGGTAAAAATCCAGCCTACTGGATAGGTAATAAAAATAAGGTTTCCTAAAAAATAACAAACGGCTGCAATTCCCGTACAAATCATCATCATCCAAAAATAGCTCGGTACCCCAGCAATTTTGAATAAAATGTAGAAATTGTAAAAAGGAATCAAGGCTTTCCAGCCTTCTTCTCCCGCTTTTTCAAATACTTTCCATAAACCAACAATCAAGATAATGTAATAGACAATGGCAGCCATTGATAGATCTTTATTCCAAAAAAATGAATTTAAAATTGGTGAAGTGCCAAACATATTAAGCCCTCCTTTTCCTTATTTAAGGCAAGGTCTATTGTAGCCACTAATTCTAAGCAAGACATTAAGGCGCACATCAAAATAACCAAAGGATTTCCAAAATTGAACGTTATAAAATTGTCCATTTTAGAAATAAACCTTAAGATTTGAAAAGATTTCTTCTTTTTAATCGTTCTTTAAAAAAAGAGAATAGGCCTAGAAAAGACGTTTTTCTTTGTCATCTAGTGTGTTCATTGAGTATTATATTTTCCATGAAATATCCTTTTTTTGGCATTTAATGGTAAATCATCAAAATAAAAGATTAAAAGAGGGATACTAAAAAGGGACAGGTTGTGCCTTTTATTTTCTCAACGCAAGAAACGTTGTAAGAAAGAGTGGTGTTGGAATGACATCTTGGTTTTTGTTTTTATTGTGTCATGGCCTAATTTGTAGTGTTTTTATGGTCCTTGGCTTAAGTATTGAAAAAAATCCAAATAGTCCTTTAGCAAAATCTCTAGGCTTTAAAAGCAAATTGGCTCAAAGCAATCCAGACTATTGGATCGAAGCCCAAACGCTTTATGGCTCTCTTTTAAAAAATGGTGGAGCCGGCTTATTGATTACTTGCTTTATTTGTATGCTTTGCGTACTCGGTCAAAGTGAATTGATTGTCAGTATCGCTGGAGGAATTCTTTTTGCCTTAGAAGTCGCCTTTTATTTCGGATTGCATTGGTATTGTCAATACAAACTCAAAGAATCCATCGCCAATTCAAGTCAAGAAGTAGAAGAAGTCCAGCAAGAAAAACAAAAANAGGAAACNTTAAGCTCTAAAGAAGTCAAGAAACAAGCCAAACCGGAAGTCAAAAAGGAGACAAAAGTTACCAATCAAGAACCTCTTATGGAAGAGGTTGTAGAAGAAGAAGGGACCCTAGAGACTGGACTAAAGCCCCCCACTTTAGAGGAAGAGGGATCCAGTCAAAAGCTTGATGCGACCCGCCGTCTTGTTTTTGATCCCGTTCCTACATTAGTTAAGACCCAAAAACTTTCTCGAGTTCAAAAAAGTCAAGAACCAAGTGAAACCATAAAGCCTATAGTCGAAAAACCCATTTCGACTACCGAGCCTAGTGAAACCACTTTGCAGGGGCAAGAGGCTTCCATGGAAACCTTAATATTGGATTATAAGACCCAAAAACCATTTGCATCTTCCTTAGTCAACGTTCAAGAAGAAGATCAAAATGGACCTTCTTTCCATGTGTTGAATCCTAAAGCAGATACCCAAGAAGAGGACAAAGTCGTTTCCATGGAGCCAAATCTTGAAGACCAAGAGCTTGAAGAAGGAATTGTTTCTCAACAATTTTTTCATCATCCGGTGGGGCGCGTTCCTGCTTTAAAGGAAGAATTTATTGCCGATACAGTGATCTTTCATGATCCGCAAGAACCACAACCGATTTACCATCGAGCAAGTGCGCAAACCAAAGAATCGATTGATATCCCTTCGGAATTTTTTGAACCAGCCCCCGATAAATCCAATTGTTCTTTAAAACGGTCTCAAAAAGCCAATGGATCTTCCAATCCGATTGTACCNGATCCAGAAAGTGCGTTTCGCTATCGTCGTTTAGCNGCAAGCTTACGAGGNGAAACGACTAAACACTAAAAAACATCCCAACTCTAAAACGATTTTAAAGCCATACTTAAAGCGTTTTAGGTGGGATGTTTTTCTTTGATTTAAATTTTTANGANTNAGCAAAGCGCGCCTTGAGCATATTTTTAGCCCAGGGCTCATAAAACGTCGATACCAAATGAACGCCATCGGCATTGTAAATTGGAGCCGTTCCTCCTTGCGCTAAATCATCGTTATCAACGTATATCCAACCATTGGCTTGGCACATTTGTTTGATTTGGCGATTAAAATCCGCCACTTTGTTCCAGCGAGGGGAATTGGCTACAGCTGTAGGNGTAGCATCGATGACNGAATTCACAACGATGAGNGCTTGGGGAGCTTGTTCGAGAAGAGATTGAATTTGCCGCGTGTACACTTTCGCATATCCGTTTTCTCCTTCTTCTTGCCCAATATTTAACCCCATATCGTTNATGCCAAAAGATAAATAAATAACTTCTGGCTGTAAAAGAGCGANATTGCCAAGGTATTCAGGAATGTTTTGAATGGTATAGCCTCCTGCGGCTAGCACTTGATTGGCGGGCACAAAGCCATAGCTCATAAAGCCATATACTCTAGAATCGCCAATTAAGACGGCATCATCAAACAAATTCCAAATGGATCCGGACTGGGCAATTAAGGCATCTACATCCACTTTGGAGATCGCCGCCGATTCATTTTCTGTATCTATTTTGGTGAAGTATTGAGTATCTTCGTCTTTAAGACATACCCAGTGATCGCTATTTTCAAGACGACCCCAAGTGGAGCCATCGCTTTTCTTTTCCGTTTGATCAATATCCACCATTTCCCCTTCATCGANTTGACTCACCTGTTCTTCATCGGTAGAAGGACCAGTGCGNACATTCATCACATAGTTGGCTTGATAGGTTGTGGTATCGGCAGAATGGGTAGAACTTGAAGCAGAAGTTGTGCTGGATTTTTCACTACTCGCTTCACTTGAAGGTTTGGGTTCCCCTGCTCGACGGGGTAAAACCCGACTGTCTTCATGGGTAATGGAAAAAGTCTTAGTCGAACTCGTAGCCGCTTTTGACTCTTCGCTTTTAGAAGACGTTGTCGACACGTTTTGGGATACTTCAAAGGTCTCATTGACTTCTTGATTTTCAATGGCAACAGGTTGGGAAGGAGAAGGGTTAGAAGAAAAGTCTTGATAAATTAATAAGCCACTCAAAAAAATGACCAGGAGTCCTAAAAAGCACACCGCAATGAATAGCATTTTTTGCATGTCTTCGGGATGGTCTTCTACTTCATCGTCCTCTTCATCTTCTTTGGCATCTTTTTCATCACTCTTTTTTTGAAAAAGAAAAGCTTGCCACTTGGATTCCTTTTTCTTTTCGTCTTTTTCAGACGGGGTTTTCTTTTCTTTATCGTTTTCTTTTAAATCCATTTCTTCTTTTGAAAAATCCTCTTTCAACTCTGACTCTTTTTTAGACGAGTTAGAGGGATCCCCATTTTCCTTCAAAGAAGAGTCTTCCTTTTGGCTTTTGGAATCATCTATTGGAGCAGGATCANATTGAAGAACGGATTGGCGTTTAGCTTGGCGCGAGAGCTTTGGAGTAGAAGAACTTGTTTCTAGAGGAGCTCCNCAATTGGCGCAAAATCGTGCGCTATCCAAGCTTTCTTGTTGGCATTGGGGGCATTTTTTCATAATTTCNCTTCTTTCCGCCAGCTTAAAGGGAAAAGAGAATGTTTAAGACTTCTTCTTTTCCATTTCTGTGTAAATTTAAGTATAACAAATTTGTCTTTGGGCATTTTGGATGAATTTGGTATTCCTTCTTATATCTGGTTTAATAAAGTTTAAAAAGACTAGAAAGGAGTAGCCATTCCTGGCTTTTTTATGAAGACTCATTTTTTTCCATGGATCACCTTAGCCGTTATCGGGCTGAGCGGTTGTAAACACACTCAAGAGGCTTCGTCTTCCTTGACTTCTTTTTCTCAAGCTTCGCTTATCGCTCAAAATCAAAACAATCCTTTTGAGGAAATCGATTTTTTAGAAGAAAACAACCCAGAACCATTTAACGAGATCCCTTCTCAAGGTACACAGGGATTAACGTACATTCAAGATATTTTGATCGTGAACAAAAAATATGGCCTTCCCCAAGACTATGCGCCTGGGGTAGATCCGGTGGCCCAAGAGCATGTCAACGCTTTGCTTCAAGAGATGCAAAACCAAGGCTTAGATGTGGGCTGGACGACAAGCAACTTTCGCAGTTATGAGTACCAAACCCAGCTCTATAACAATTATGTCGCCACTTATGGTCAAGAAGCTGCGGATACCTTTTCAGCTCGCCCTGGCTTTTCCGAACATCAAACGGGTTTAGCTTTTGATTTAACAACATCGACAGGNGAATTGATCACCGCTCCNANNGAAGCNCAATGGCTTTTGGATCATGCCGCCGAATATGGCTTTATTGTCCGCTATCAAGAAGGCAAAGAGGCCATTACGGGCTATCAAGCTGAACCGTGGCATTTACGCTACATTGGAGAGCGAGCTCAAGAAATTGCCAACAGTGGTCTAACCCTAGAAGAATTTTTAGGGGCCGAAAGTGGTGACTATGCAGCTTAAAGCATTCTCTTTTGTTATAGGCGTTTTTTTAAATTTTTGACTTTTTTCCATANAAAAAAGCAGCAGATGGGTGTCTGCTGCTTTTTTGTTGAGAGAAAACATTAGCGCAAGTTGTTGGCGCGATTGTATTCAGTATCAAAGCTCTTCATGGCATCGGTGATCTTGTCGACATGTTCTTGCAAGCTTGTTTTGTTGTCTTCAAGAGAGCGATCGAAGTCATCTTTGAGTAAATCGTAAAGGTTGAGGGATTCGGTTTTCAAATCATCCATTGATTTTTGAAGATCAGGATCGGAAGCAAGTTTTTCATAGGCTTCATTGAAAATGGATTCGCCATCCGCATAAACGGTTTCAATATCGGATTTGATTTGATCTTTGGTTTCAGCAAAAGCAGGATCATCTAACGTTTCACTTACCATATCACGGGCGTTATTGTAGATCACTTCCGCTTTTCCACGGTATTCATCCAATTTGGCTTTGGTGTCAGCATCTAAATTGGAAACACCGTCTTTCAAATCATCGGTTACTTCAGAAGCAGCTTGGCTGATGTCGGTGCCTACTTCAGAGGTTGTTTTTTCCACTTCTTCACTTGGAGTGGTTGAGGAGGCATCGGAAGAGCAACCGGCAAAAATCATGCTAGCGGTAGCAAGAGCAAAAAAGAATGGTTTAACTTTCATAGGTAATTTCGGGCAGGAGAGACTAGCGCAGTCAGGAAAACCCGAACACTCCTTTCAGGGTGCGATCTCCAGTTTATTCCTTTAGTATTTAAATTGCGTTTCGCACATTTTATCGAGAAAAAATGGATTTATCACCAATCCATTACTCCAAGAAGGATTTTTCCTTTTCCCTTGGCGCAGTTTCATTTTGCGCTATTCCTATACAAGAGGGGTCTTAAATGCTTAGGTTTCTTGCTGTAAGCACTTTCACTAAAATTTGGCTAGTCCTTTTTTAAAATTTTTTCCATTCCAATCTTTTGAGGATGCAAATCGAGGGACTCGTAAAACTTCAAAGCCCCTGTATTATCGGCCCAAACATTGAGCGTTACGTTGTAACAACCAGTTTGTTTGGCAAAATCACAAACATAATCGTAAAGTTTATGACCAATGCGTTGATGACGACAATTTCCATCCACACATAAATCATCGATATAAAGTGTTTTGATATCCGTTAAAATGTTGTCATTTAAGTGTTGTTGAAAAACACAAAAAGCATATCCTTGCACTTGGCCATCTTCATCCTCATATACAAAGATAGGTCGCATTTCATCCTTTAAAATGACTTCGAGTTCCTCATCATTGTATTTGCGAGCATTGGCTTTAAATAAATCCGGTCTAGCTGTATGGTGTACATTTAAAACTTGACTCAATAAGTCATCGATTCGATCCATATCCTTGATCTCAGCTTTTCGAATCATATTAGTCCTTCTTTCTTTTTTACTTTCTTAATTCCTTAACCTTAAAAAAGTGGGAGAAAGTTTCTAGATCTAAATTTACTCTAGCGCGCCTAAAAATAAATCTCTGAAGTAATTTAAGCCCTATTTTTTCTCTTCTTTTTAGGCTCTTTTCCCGATAGACCTATTGAAATTAAGAGAAAATAAAAAAATAGAGGATTTCTTTAAGAGAGGCTATGAATATCCGGTAGAAGTTAGCTTAGTCCTACTTAAGTATTGTTTTTTAGAAGTTCAAACATTTCACTAAACTTACGTTTTTTTCAAGGACTTTCCATAATGAAATCTCCTTATTTTTTCTGTATCAATTTTTTCTTTATTCTTAAATACAAAACGCGTTAAAGCTTAATAGCCATAACGCGCTTTGTATTTAAGAATAAAGAAAATGCTTAAAAGTAAGGAGAGAATTTCCGAAAAAAAGTTAGCCATCCATACTCCATTGAGTCCGAAGAAATAGGGTAGAACCAAAACCGCAACTGCTTGAAATACGAAAGTCCGCATCAGCGATAATAAAGCGGAAATTGGACCATTGTTTAAGGCCGTAAAAAAGCCTGAGGAAAAAATATTGAAACCCGCTACCAAGAACCCTAAGGAATAAAGTTGGACGGCATAATGGGTCATTTCCATCAATTCATCAGAATAAGAAACAAACACGGCCGCAAGTTCATAGGAAAGGGCATCAGCAATCAAAACGACCGCCACACTCGCTATTCCAATGAGAATGAGCGATTTTTGTAAGAGGTTTTTAAGTTCTTCATGATTTTGCGCCCCGTATTGATATCCAATACAAGGAGCAACTGCCATGGTGTATCCCAAAAAGACGGCGGCAAATAAGAATCCTAAATATTGAATGACTCCATATACCACAACCCCTTGAGGGCCTGCAATACGCATCAATACCAAGTTATAAAGAAGCAATACAAAGGAAAGCGAGAGATTGNTAACCATCTCTGACATTCCATTGAAGCAAGATTGCCACAAAACTTTCCATTTCCATTTGAACTTTACAAAATGCAAGTCACTTTCTTGATGTTTCCAAAACCAAAAGGTCGGAATCAACCCTCCAAGAATCCAGTTAAAAGCGGTAGCCAAAGAAGCCCCTAAAATACCAAGTTGAAATAGCGCAATGAGTACATAATCCAAAATCATGTTTAACGCTCCACAGGCAAGCGAAATAATTAANCCAAACTTTGGTTTGNCTGCAGCGACTAAAAACGATTGATAGGAATTGTTCATGAAAAAGACGGGTTGACAAGCCAATAAAGGAATAGCGTACAAATAACAATCGCGTAATANATCATCTGTAGCCCCACATAAACGGGCAATGGGTTCAATGAACACGATGGAAATCGTGGACACTACAATNCCGAGTAAGATTTCAAAAACGATAAGCATCGTAAAGTACTCACACGCTTTTTTTTGGTTGCCTTCTCCTAGCGTTTTAGAAACGAGTGCGGTTCCTCCCGTTCCAATCATAAATCCAAAAGATCCAAGAATGCCGACGACAGGCCAAATGAGATTGAGGGATGTAAACGCTTTTTCACCGGCTAAATTGGAAACGAAAAATCCATCGACAATGGTATAAAGCGAGGTAAAAACCATCATCGTCACACTTGGTAAACAATAGCGAATCAATTTGGAATACGTAAAGTGATCGGAAATCGCAATCGATTTCGCCATATCCACCCTCCTTTCAATNGCNTCCATTACCAGAAGAATGCCATACTTTTCGNCAATTTTCTCTTTTTTTGATGAATTATCTTTAAAATCTAAGTCNCACTTTTTTTCTTACNTTGAACGTTTTTAAAAAAGGTGAATCTTTCATNTTTTGGATGCCTTTTAGACAAGGATTCTTTATAATATCCCAAATCCAGCACACGATTTGGATAAGTAAAGAAAGATAGGAGATTTGAATGTACGATGTCGTCATTATCGGGGCTGGAATCATTGGTTCGCTTTTNGCCTATGATTTGTCCCGTTACGCTTTAAAAGTGGCGGTGTTGGAGAAAAACCATGATATAGCCAATGAAACCACCATGGCTAACTCCGCTATTGTCCATACAGGGTATGATCCCGAAGANCATACNTTAAAAGCACTTCTCAATCCTTTGGGCGCTCGTCGTTATCCCAAGCTTTGTGAAGATTTAAATTGTCGCTTCCAACAAATCGGCTCTTTTGTCGCAGCTTGTGGAGAAGAGGAAAGTACTCATCTAGATATTTTAGAAAAGCGCGCAAAAAATCGGGGCATTGCTTGCCAACGGATGATGGGAGACCAAGCTCGTCAACAAGAACCCAATTTATCTAAGCAAGTCAGTGAAGTCCTCTTTTTTCCTGAAACGGGCATTATTTATCCTTGGCTTGTAGCTCAAGCAGCCTTAGAAACGGCTATGGAAAATGGAACCGAACTGTTTTTGGATAGCCCTGTCATTGCGATTGATAAAACAGAAGCCGGATTTCAGATTACTACCCCAACTAAACNCTTTGAAACCAAAGTTGTGGTCAATGCAGCGGGACTTGGCGCTGAAAAGGTAATGGCGCTTTTGGAAGAACCGAGTTTTACCATGGTCCCTAAACGCGGTGAATACTTTGTCTTAGAAGAAGGGTGCGATGTGGTCTCCTCCATTGTGTTTCCTGTTCCCACCCAAAAAGGCAAAGGGGTTTTGTGTATTCCGACCGTTCAAGGCAATACTCTAGTTGGCCCTACCTCTCAAGTCCTCAATCAGCCAGAAAGGGATGCGGCCGATTTAGTGGCTACCAGCCAAGAGGGTTTAAATCAAGTCAAACAAGAAGCCAATAAAGTGGTGGAAAACATTCCTTTTCATAAAGTGATCCGCAGTTTTGCGGGAGTTCGTCCTTCTACCAATCGAGGCGACTTCATTTTGGAAGAAAGCAATCAATATCCGGGCTTTATTTTGGCCGCTGGTATTGATTCACCAGGTCTAGCGAGTGCGCCAGGAATTAGTCAATATCTCATTGACCAATTCATTGCCAATCATGTGGATTTACATGATTATCCTCAGGCGATTCGCACTCATAGCTCTGCGGTAGTTATGAGTAAGCTTACGGCGAGTGAACGCCAAGCTCAAATCGCTAAAAATCCGCTCTATGGTAAAATCGTTTGTCGTTGTAAGCAAGTGAGTGAAGGAGAAATTATCGATGCCATTCATTCCCCTTGTGGAGCACGATCCATTAAGGGGATTAAAAAGCGCGTAGGGCCAGGCTTTGGTCGCTGTCAAGGAGGCTTTTGTGAACCATTGGTAGTCGATATTTTAGCCAGAGAACTTGGCATTTCGCCTTTAGAGGTTCTCTTGGATGAACC
>WFLX010120915.1_pt1 | contig 11339 bp, 6 predicted proteins | sample 4967041 | NCBI WGS metagenome assembly WFLX01 (sample SAMN12857096, study PRJNA449069) | gut metagenome | isolation source: stool from male and female vole | host: Microtus ochrogaster | place: USA:Florida | collected 2017 | reverse complement strand
AGAAAGCACCCGGAAACACACAGAAAGCCCACAAAACTGCGCCATGATGACCATTTCCGTGTTGCGGAATCGGGAGGAAATGCTTAAATTCGCAAAAGTTTAATCAATCATAACCTTATAATTTCAGCCCATGAATCTCCGAATCAGCAAGGCTCTATTTGTAGCGGTTGCAGCCATAGCCGGCATAGCTCCCGGCCGGTCAGCCGCACCCCTGACCGACTATACGCAAGGTAACGCTATATGGTTTGACGCCCCCAATCCCAGCGATAAAGGCGTAGCTATCTGGAAAACAGACGACGGACGCGCCGAGAGCACCAATCCTGACCAAATCTGGGAACGCTATTCGCTGCCGATCGGCAACGGTTCGTTTGGCGGCAACGTCATAGGATCGGTCAATCGCGAACGCATCGTGCNCAATGAAAAATCGCTCTGGANAGGCGGTCCGGCCGCAGGTTTGAAGGAATACTGGAATATGAACCGTCAGGTGCCCGATTCGGTGCTCACTACCGTGCGCCGCTTGCTCGACGAAGGGCGGAATCAGGAAGCCGGAGCGCTCGTCAGCGAACATTTCAGAGGCAACGTCAACTATACGCCCGACCTTTTCGGCACATTTACCACTCTGGGCGAAGCCTACGTCACCACAGGCATACCCGACGATGCAGCAAAGAACTACCGCCGTATTCTCAATCTCGACAATTCACTTGCTGTCGTAGAGTTCGACTATAATGGCTCAAAATACGAGCGCCGTTATTTCGCTTCGTATCCCGACAGCATCATGGTGTGGCGCTTCACATCGAGCGCAGCTCCACAGACGCTCGTATTCTCTTTCGCCACCCCTCAGGAGCTCAACAAAATCACTGCCGAAAAAGCAGGACTTCTCTACACGGGAACGATTGACAACAACGGCATGAAATGGGCTATGCGCGTGATGGCACGCACTGCCGACGGCCTCGGAACAGTCAGCACCGACGCCACAGAAGGCACCATCACCGTCGACGGCTCGCGCGACGTGGAGTTTATCCTCGCNGCCGACACCGACTACCGCATGAACTTCAACCCCGACACCACCGATCCGAAAACGTATACCGGGGCCGACCCTACGGCTATTGTCAACGCTGAGATAGAAGCCGCCGCCGCGATGCCCTACGCCACGCTCTCCGACCGCCATCTTGCCGACTATAAGTCGCTCTACGACCGCGTGACGCTCGCAATAAATCCCGGCGAGACATATCCCAATCTGCCGACACCACAGCGACTGGCCAACTACCGCAACGGCACACTCGACCACGGACTTGAGCAGACTCACTTCCAGTTTGGACGCTATTTGCTCATCAGCTCCTCGCGTCCGGGCAATTTGCCCGCCAATCTTCAGGGCTTGTGGCACAACAACGTCTATGGCCCCTGGAAGATGGACTACCACAACAACATCAACGTGCAGATGAACTATTGGCCCGCAACGTCGACCAACCTGTTTGAGTGTTTCGAACCCTACACCGATTATATACGCAGTCTTGTCAAGCCGGGCGAAGCCACGGCTAAGGACTACTATGGCGCGCGCGGCTGGACGGCAGCAATTTCGGCCAATCCGTTCGGATTCACGGCTCCGCTCAACAGCGGCGATATGTCGTGGAACTATAATCCCTCGGCCGGTCCGTGGCTCGCCACACAGCTCTGGGAATACTACGATTATACGCGCGACCGCGAATGGCTGCGCACCATCGGCTATCCGATAATCAAAGCCAGCGCCGACTTCGCCACCGACCTTCTGACGCTCAACGACGGTTACTATACCGTGTCGCCCTCCTACTCGCCCGAACATGGTGGCGCTGANCGCGGCACGACATACGCCAGCGCTGTGACACGCGAGGTGCTGACCGACGCTATCAAAGCTGCTCTGATTCTGAAGACCGACCCTGAATCGGTAGCCGAATGGGAGGAAAAACTCGCGCGCATCCGCCCCTACAAAATTGGCCAGCACGGCCAGCTGCAGGAGTGGTATGAGGATATCGACAATCCCAACGACCATCACCGCCACACCAACCATCTCTTCGGTCTCCATCCCGGCTCNTCAATCGACCCGGTCACCACACCCGAACTTGCCGAAGCGTGCAAGACGACGCTGCGTCAGCGCGGCGACGAGGCCACAGGCTGGAGCATGGGATGGAAGCTCAACCACTGGGCCCGTCTGCACGACGGCGACCACGCCTACATACTCTTCCAGAATCTACTGAAAGAGGGCACAACGGATAATCTCTGGGATGTTCACCCGCCGTTCCAGATCGACGGTAACTTCGGTGGCACGGCAGGCGTGGCCGAGCTCTTCCTGCAGAGCCATACGGGACCGATTCAACTTCTCCCCGCCCTGCCCTCGGCATGGAAAGACGGCTACATCCACGGCCTTCGCGCCCGCGGAAACTTCGTTGTCGACATCGATTATGCCGACGGCCATCTGACCAAAGCCGTAATCAAATCAGAAAGCGGCGAACCCTGCACCGTAAGCTACGACGGCAAACAAATCGAATTCCCCACCGAAGCCGGAAAGAGCTACACGGTCACCCCCAATTCCACCGGAGCCCTGACCCTGGCCGGAAATAATTAAACGAACGGCCCTATAAGACCGTCATGAGAATCAGGCTATTGATTGCGATAGGATTACTGGCTTGCGGGAACTTTATGTCGGCCCACAATCCATATTTACCCCTGTGGGAGCATATACCCGATGGCGAACCATATCTTTTCGACGACCCTGACCAACCGGGCAAGAAGAGAATCTATATCTACGGGTCGCACGACGCACTGCGTACACACTATTGCGGACGCGACCTTGTGGTGTGGTCAGCGCCGGAAGACGCACCTGATCAATGGCGCTACGACGGTATAATCTTCGAAAGCAAGACAGACGCCAACGGCCGCGCTCTTCACGACGACGGCCGAGGCGATCTGCTCTATGCTCCCGATGTTGCAGTCCGCACTCTGGCCGACGGTACAAAAGCCTATTATCTCTATCCCAACAATCAGGAAGGTGGACGGCAAGGTATGGTGGCTGTGAGTTCACGGCCCGACGGTCCGTTCAAAGTCATCAACTGGAATCCTGACAACCCGCGGGAGACAAACGGAGTGCTCGGCTTTGACCCGGCTGTTTTCGTTGACTATGACGGGCGAGTTTACGGCTACTGGGGATTCGACACTTCCTATGGCGCGGAGCTTGATCCGGTGACCATGGCGACGGTGAAACCGGGCACAGAAATCGTATCAGACCTCATCGCAAGTCGTCGACAGCCCGGCGAATATCACTTCTATGAGGCCTCGTCGATGAGGAAAATAGGCGACAAATATGTGCTTGTCTACAGCCGTTTCTCTCCCGAAGGCGAATGGGGTCTTCCGGCTTCGAACTACACTCTGGCTTATGCATACAGCACCAATCCGTTAGGTCCGTTTACCTACGGAGGAACAATAATCGATGCGCGCGGACGCGACACCGACACCGCGGGCCAACCGATGGTCACCGCAACACCCAACGGAAATACTCACGGCAGTATTCTGCAAGTCAACGGTCAATGGTGGGTATTTTTCCACAGGCAGTCAGGTACCGACGAGTTCGCCCGTCAAGCTATGGTCGCGCCGATAAACGTCATTGTCACCCCGGGTCCTGAAGGCAAAGTGACAATTAGCGAGGCTGAATATACATCAGAGGGGTTTGAAACCGGCGGTCTTGACCCGCTGCGCAAATATCCGGCTGCTATCGCCTGCCATTTCACCGGACCGGCACCGGCCTATCAGACCTATCCCAACACTTATTATTCAGGTCCATATTTTGAGCCTACTTATATCGACAGTATCCCTAATGGTAATCCCTACGCCGCAGAAATAAACATGAATCCGGTTGTAAATAATACAGCAGGCTCAATTCTCGGCTACAAGTATTTCAACTTTGACCGCTTAAAAGGCTTAAAAGATGTAGAACTGTTGCTCGAAATAGTGCCAGAAGGAACGGAGGGGACTATTACGGTATACAGCTCTGCACCGTGGAAAGACAATCCGTCACCTATCGGAAGCGTTGTCTTACCGACCGACGTGGAACCGGGCCGAACCACCATAAGAATTCCTCTTACGGGCATCGGCCGGTTGCAGGGTAAGCATCCGTTGTACCTGACATTTGATTCGACGCATCCGGGTAAGTCGTTATGCCGAATCGAGTACCTTAGCTTTACGGGCAAGGCAGACAAATAATCCAATAATTGTAAGAAAAGATACGCGCCATGCGATTGCCGGTCGGCAGCTGCATGGCGCGTTCGTAGGTCAACTAAGATTGTGAATCAGTCTATGTGTAATATTGTAATTTAGAGTATAGTCAGGTTGATGGGACACCGCGGTTACTTCTTCTTGTAAACCCAGGCATCGGGGTAGCGCTCACTGAAATCGCGGTCGGCCGAGAGAGCCGATGCCTCGACAAACGAAGAACCGGAAGCGGCATAGACACGGCTGCGACGGTCGCCTTTAACCACACGCAAACGCGCATCACTGTGCTCGGCAATGTAGCGATTAGCCTCACGCTCGGTGACAAACGAGGCCACGATAAGATAATACCCCGGTTCGTCAGTAGCTGTCTGAGCCTTGGGAGCGACAACGGCCATTGACGAAGCAGAATCGGGACGCACTACGAAAAGTTCGCGACCGAAGTCCGACGCAGGTACGTAGCGCGGTTTCTCGACCGTAATAGCCGGAGCGGAGATTGAGGCGAAATTGGTGTCGCGGTTTACCATGACAGGAGTCGAGGCTGTGATGGCCACGCCTATTACCACCGCCGCAGCGGCAGAGTAGCGCATGGCCCGGACAATGAACGGCGCGCGGCGCGGTGTCAAATCGACATCGAGCACACGCGGCACACATCCGACGCCTACAGCATCGGCCGGAACGGCAACATGCGGAAGCGATGCGTAGATGGCGTTGGCCACACTCTCGTCGTCGGCCACCGGTTGAAAAGCTATGGCCCCGGACTCGCTGCGCGACAGCGACCCGATGCGGTTAAGAATGACCGTCTGCCCGGCATCGAGCCGACGCAGAATTGCTTCAGCTTCGCGGCTTACCTCGGCTGAAGCAGCTTCGTAGCCGCAGCCCGTTGACCGCGCTATTGATCCGGCCAACAGTCCGTCGTCGTGAGTGAGGTCGGCATTAAAGCCTGTCACTCTATGCGGAGGCAGTATCGTCAGTCCGTCGGGCGTAAGGCGCGCGGATTCGTATCGGGCCAGAAAAGCTCCGATGCCGGGAAGCACCACGCAATCGTGGCAGATGATGAGATATTGCAGATGGTCGGTTATCATTTTCTACAAAAGTAACAATTTAGCGTCAATCCGTCAAACGGCAGAAGTGTTAAAATTAACACTAATTCTGATTTTCAAGCTATTGGGTTCAACATAATTTAATCAAGCATCTCCTCGAGGTTTTCGGCCGAAAGGAGCTTGATTACGGCCAGCCCGTCGGGCGTATAATTAGGAGTAGGGAGCTTGAGCAGCTCGCCGAGCAAATGTTCGCGCTCCTGAGGCGATAGACGCCGTCCGCGGCTGATGGCAGAACTTCGCGCCATGGAGAGCGCTATACGCTCGGTCAGTCCCTCGGCATTGANGTGGCCGCTGTCTGCAGCATCGTCAAGNATTCTCGTCAAAGCCTCGACGGGATTCACGCTATCGATTACCGACGGCACAGCGGTGATGTTCCAGCAGTCAGTGCCGGCNGGTTCGAGAATGAATCCCATTTCNGTCAGGCTGGCCATCATGTCGGAGAGAAGCACAGCCGTAGCGCGGTCAAGGCGCAACANCTCGGGGAAAAGNANGCTCTGTGGCATAAGATCNCCGCTGCGGAGCAGAGCGGCATACCGCTCATAGAGCACTTTGACGTGGGCGCGATGCTGATCAATGACCATAAGGCCCGTCCGGCAGGGAGCGACGATATAGGCACCTTTCACCTGAATACTTTCAGTTTCTTCGCCGGCATTTTCTGCCATATCGTCAAACGGTAGCAGCGTCGAAGAATCAGTCTCGACACTGTTCATCCGGCTTCCGGAAATAGTCGCACTGCTTCCTGANTCCACATCGGCGGTGTCGGCGCCCATAAATCCGGCGTAGAGCTTATCCCAGTCACGCAAGGCCTCATTGCGGCGATGCTCGGCGCTGAGACGCGAGGCAAAGCTGCCTGAGGGTGCAGCTGCGCCTGCCGACCGAACGGACGGCATAGGCTCCGGAGTCTCGGAAAAAGGATTGTAGGAAGGATCAATCGTCACATGATGCGAGGCCTCGGCATTGGGGTCAAAAACCGGTATTTCGGGAGCTTCAACCGCGTCGAAATCAATTCCGGGCATGGCATTGAAGCGNCCGAGCGACTCTTTGACAGCCGCCGTTAGAATCTGCCAGATGGCCGATTCGTTCTCGAACTTTATCTCGTTTTTGGTNGGATGGATATTAACGTCGATGGTCTCCGGCTCGACGGTGAAATTGAGGAAATAGTTGGGCTGAAGGTCGGCGGGGAGCAGTTGCTCGTAGCACGTCATTATAGCCTTATGGAAATAGGGATGGCGCATGTGGCGGCCGTTGACCGTGAGAAACTGCAGCGCATTGCGGCGACGCGCACCCTCCGGACGCCCTATGAAACCGTCGATTTTTACAATCGAGGTGGCCGTCTGAACCGGGATGAGTTGCTTTTCAAGCCCCTTGCCGAAAAGGTCGCATATACGGCGCTTAAGCGGGCCGGCCATAATCTGATGAACGACACTGTCGTTGCTGATCAACGATAGGTCGAGGCCTGGATTGACTAAAGCCATGCGCTCAAACTCGCGCACGATAGCGCTTAGCTCAACCGCATCTTTCTTAAGGAATTTACGACGGGCCGNNACGTTGAAAAACAGGTTTTTCACCATCAGGTTGCATCCCGCCACGGTTGCCTCCGGCGTCTGACTCTCGACGTTGGAGCCGTTGATTATAATGCGTGTGCCTATCTCGGCTCCACGCTGCATCGTACGCAAATCAATCTGAGCCACGGCTGCAATCGAAGCAAGCGCCTCGCCGCGGAAGCCCATGGTGTGAAGGGTGAAGAGGTCGGAAGCATGCTGTATCTTGCTCGTAGCGTGACGCTCAAACGCCAGACGAGCATCAGTGTCGCTCATGCCGCAGCCATCGTCAACTACCTGAATGANTGTGCGNCCGGCATCCCTCACGATAACCTGGATGGATTTCGCGCCCGCATCGACAGCGTTTTCAACCAGCTCCTTGACAACAGACGCGGGGCGCTGAATCACCTCACCTGCTGCAATCTGGTTGGCTACCGAGTCAGGGAGAAGTCGAATTATATCACTCATAGACAGGATTATACATTTTAATTAAGGCACTTCCGCGACGGACAGAAAAACCTATGCAAAATTAAACCAAAGGCGCGAAGCGACAAAATGGTATTATCAACACGATGTTGACAGGTTGTCGACATCGTGTTGATAAAATGTTAATAAGTTATTGATAATTTCCGATAGGGTCTACTCGCTCTTTTTAGAAGCATCGTCAGTATCGGCTTTGACATTCTCGAGGTCATCGGCCGTCAATTCGTGTGACTCCGGGATGACTACAGGGGCTTCGGAGGGTACGGCCGTGAGTTTGGGCGTGAGCGGCGTGGCAGGTCCGCGCCGGTTCTTGCCCGACCGACGCGCCTTAGCAGCGGCGCTTTCTTCAGGCTCGCTACCAAGCAGCTCGATCATAGCCTCGGGCACAATGAAGACATCGGCCGGACTCGTAGGCCTCAAATCGCCATACCAGCGGAACTTCTTAAGATAATAGGAATTGCGCTTGGCAAGATATAGAGGCGTCACCATCGATTTGGTCTCGGGCCAGAAACTGATGCGCTCGATGCGGTTGCCGTCGAAGTANGCATCCATAAAACTACTTTCGGTCTGGACAAACTTATTGTAGGTGGAATCCGATTCCATCGGGAACATAATCACTTCGACATTGCCTTCGACATATAGGCGGCGGATAGTCGAATCGTTGAACCACGCCGTCATATCGCTGCCCGAAAGCTGGTCNTAGCAGTCTTCAGCTATATGCTCGGCCATCATGCCCGACTCGGGCAGGCGGGCCCAGTCGACGGTCGAATCGTTGAGATGGACGTTGATNACNTTGCCGAATATCTGTCGCTCCTCNTTCCAGATTATCGGATGACGGTACATATATAATATGGAGTCGCGCTCGGTAAAACTCAACGAGTCACACAGGCCCTGGACATCGATGCGGTAGAACCGCACGCGATGGAAGGCGTTGGTGACGTGGGTCGAGTCAGCCCGGTCAAGATAGGCCGTGATGGTATCGCCGTGGAGATAGAGGGTGTCCTTCTGAGAATACTCCTTGGCAAGGGCGCGTCCGGTGACAAAAGCGCTGTCGCGGGCTTCATCGTAGTAACCGTAATCGCCCTGCAGCGACGACTGGCGGACACTGTCGGTCAGAATCATGTTACCGAACGCTTCGCCGTACTGACGGGTGCGGTCGTAGAATAGCGTGTCGCCCGTGAGTGTATTTCCGCGCTTGGTCACCACGAGCGACCGGCGGTAAAGGTCGGCCTCGCCGGTCTGGGTGTTGTAGACGCCATACGACGAGTAAATCGTGCCGTCGCGGTTGATAATCTCNCTGTGGCTAACGAGGCGCGCTATATTGGTGTCAGTATTGTAGCGGAGCGAGTCAGTGTTGATATAGAGAGTGTCGTTAGGTCGCAGCGAGGTGAGGTGGACGTCGAAGTTAAACAGAGCCTCTTTCGTATTCGGGTGATATTCGCCGTGAATCGACGTAAGCTTATTCTCCTTGTCAGTCAGCGTACCGCCTACGTCGTAATAGCCTACTTCGTTGGCTATGTCGTAGTTGAACACGTCGGTTTCGAGCTTCACGTCGCGATTGATCAGGCGCACCTTGCGACCGGCGTCGGCGTAAAGCACGGCAAGCTCGGTATCACCGTTGTAGTTGAGTTCGTCAGCGTAGACAAAAAGGGTATCGCCCTGCTCCATGCGCACGTTGCCGAATGCATCCATCGAATTGGATTCCTCGTAGAAGTACGCACTGTCGCAATACATGAACATGCCGCCCTGGCGCATACGGACATTACCGGTCAGCACCTGATACTGCTCGTAATCCTCATCGTAGGTTTTCTCGTAGTGCAGCACGTCGGCGTGCTCAAGAAACACCTTGTCAGACTGCATGCGGTCGGCTCCGGGCACAGCAGGCTTGATTTCCTTTGCCGCCGGAGGAGCGGAAGGGGTGCGGGGTGTGCGGCGCTGTTGTCCGGCGGCGCCACAAAGCACCGGGAGCAGCAGAGCCAGCATCAACGCCAGCGGGACCATGCGTCCCGACCGACGGGTCGTTATTTCTTGTTGTTGTCTTTTATCCATCCCTTGTGCTGGAAGTCGCAGTTGCGCCAGCCGTCCTCGATGCGCACGTAGGTGTCGGCAATTTTCTTCTCTACCCAGTCTTTGAGTATCTCCTGGCGGCGCGCATCTTCATACATACCCTTGATTGTCTGATAGTCATCGGCCATGTTTGCCTTGTGGCCGTCGATGCGGTTGGTGAGTTTCACCATTGCCACCACCTCGCGGTTAAGTTTCGGGTCCATCATGACGAAAGGCTGCGACACTTCGCCTACCTGCATATCGTTGACAACCTTGGCGACCTCCTGAGGCAGCTCCGACATCTCGAAGCGCGATGTTCCGGTCTGCGGGTTGACCATCAGACCGCGGTTGTTACGGGTGTCTTTGTCCTGCGAGACATAAGGAACAACTTCCTCAAACGTCACCTTCTTGGCATCGACCACATCGGCGCGCACCGAGTCGAGGCGAGTGACGGCGTCCTGCAAATCGGCATCGGACACACGCGGGCGTAGAAGAATGTGGCGGGTGTTGATTCGGTCGCCNCGCTTCTCGATGNGCTGGATGATGTGGNAGCCGTATTCGCNTTCCACGATTTTCGAGACGCGCTTTGCATCGTTGAGGTTGAACGCAACGGCAGCATATTCCGGATCAAGCTGACCGCGGCCCATAAAGCCGATTTCGCCGCCGCGCACAGCGCTGCCTTTATCCTCGGAGTAGAGGATTGCAAGTGTCGAAAACTCCTTTTCGCCCTTGGTTATCTGGTCGGAATAGTCGCGNAGACGCGCTTTGACGTCTTCAATCTCCTGACGCTGGATAATAGGATAAAGCGTGATGATTTCGGCTTCTACCTGCATCGGCACAAACGGGATGCTGTCCTGAGGCAGTTTGTCGTAGTATTTGCGCACATCGCTGGGCGTCACCTTGATATTCTTGGTCAGATTCTGCTGAACATTGCGCACGCGGTAGCCGTTGCGGACAATGTCAGTCAGAAACTCACGGATTTCGGGCATTGACTTGCGGAAATACTCCTCCATCTTTTCCTTCGACCCAAGCTGATTGATGTAGAAATTGAGACGCTGCTCAACCTCGCTGACCACCGCATTGTTCGGTGCATCAATCGTGTCGATATCAGCCTGATGGAGATAGAGTTTCTCGATAGCGAGCTGCTCGGGAATCACACAGTATGGGTCGCCCTTGATATCGACGTTTTCATACTGCATATTGTTGTACTGGGCCTCGATTTCCGATTTCCAGATGGGCTGGTCGCCCACAATCCAGGCAATCTGCTCGATGATATTGTTCTGGGCCACCGAGGTCAGCGCTACGACCATAAAGGCGGCAATAGAAAGTATCTTTTTCACTATATAGTTTGTTGATTTACATAATTTGTGCCCAAAGTTACTAAAAATTAACCGTCCGCACCGCCTTACGATTGTGAAAAAAAAGTAAGAAACCCCATCCCGTCGTCAAAATCCGCCTATCATCGAGCATTCACAAGCTATATCACATTAATAGCAAAAAGATTACTGCCACGCAAATGGAGTAATGCTGAAAACGAGAATTTATCCCAAAGTTATGATTTCCANTTCGACTTCGCAGCCTAATCTATTGTCCGTAACCTTGAATAGCGACCATTTCTTCGGATCTAACCAGCCCGATAGCATTTCGGCAATCCGATTGTATTCCTCATCCGAACACGGACTTTGCGCTGACGAGTAAAGGATNCANACATATACTTTNTAATCCCGNAGNAGAGANTCACTCTTCAGAGATTTATAGGCAGGATTTAGAATAAGGTCTGTAAGATAGGCAATTCGGTCATACTTTNCAAAGGTGTTAGTCCTATAATTCTCTCTCCTTATTGATTGTNATTTCATTATNGCATCAGTTACTTCATTCGTGAGCGGCCCTATTACGGGGCGAAGCGAATCAATCAGACGATGCTGTTCAT
>WFLX010047057.1_pt1 | contig 11340 bp, 5 predicted proteins | sample 4967041 | NCBI WGS metagenome assembly WFLX01 (sample SAMN12857096, study PRJNA449069) | gut metagenome | isolation source: stool from male and female vole | host: Microtus ochrogaster | place: USA:Florida | collected 2017 | reverse complement strand
AAGTTATATTCCGTGAAATTATCATTTTGATACCCCTCCAACCCTTTGATGGCTTCAAAAGCACCGCGTGCGGAAAGTGAGAATCTTTCGCTTCCCTTAAAGACATTGCGGTTCTCATAAGTTACAGACATAGCCGCCCCAAAATCACCCGCGGTATTTGTTCCCTCCGGTTGTATCTGTATATTATGCCGCTTACGCATCTGAATGCTTATATCGGCATCCAACGGATATAAATCCATAGGAATAGTGTCACCCAATGACGGCTCCGTAAACCTTATATTGGCAGAACGTATAGCTCCCAGTCTCGCAAGTTTAGCGTAGGTTTTCTGCACATTGCTTTCTTTATATATAGCGCCGGATCTAAGCAGGGTGTTAATATCAAGAGTGCGTTGACGAATAGTAGTGACGCTGTCTGCAAAATGGTATTTAACATTGCGTATATAAAAACGAGGATGATCTGCAAGCGGTTCATTTGAGCTACGCCTGTATAAACCGATATTCATGACAACATCTACAAAACGCTCCTGTTTCATACTGTCAACATGAAACGTTATCGCCTCCTTGTTGAAATAAAGAAAACCTTGCTCTCCAAGCCAGTCTGTTATACGGTTTCTTTCATTATATAACNCNNTGATAGAAAAAGGTTGTCCCTCATACAGTNCTTTTTCAAGAATACGGCTGGTTTGAAATANTNCAGCAANGGTACTGTCGGCAATGTTATATGTGATGTGACGTAATGTGTAAATANCATTAGGTTCCACGTTATANTTAACCTTCACCTTCTTACCTTTAACAGTCTTTNNAACAGAAACTTGCGCATCAAGGAAACCTTCATTCTGCATAACGTGTTCAAGGCTTCTTCGTGTCTGTTCCATAAGCACTGTATCAAGTACTACAGGCGCTTCCCCCCATTTACGAAACATACGGTTTGCTCTTTTTGTGGAGTCCCTTCCAGAAAGATTATATATACCGAGTGGAACTTTAAGAGAGGAAAACCATTTTGTATTGGGAGATTGTTTTATATACTGCTGTAAAGAATTTTGTAAAGCACAAGGTTCGGATGATGTTATTACATTATGCGTAAGTAGCAATTCACCGTCAGCGACATGTTTGGAACCGTCGCACGCTCCCAAAGCAAACGCAAACAACAAAACGACAAAAGGCAATATAATATTATGAAAGAATTTCATCATTTGGGGGACAAAGGTAGTAAAAAATTTTTAATTCTCGAAATTTATTAGTAAATTTGCAAATTGAAGTGTTGGACAAAACAAGAACGAATATGCAACGAGTTAAACTGGGACTGTGGATAATAGCCTGTCCGTNCATAATCATTNTACNTTTAGCAGCGGCACTATATNTGCNACCCGTACAACAATNGGCAGTAAACANCNCAAGCAACAATGCTTCAAAGGCTACCGGCATGAACGTCACAGTGGAGCGGGTACGTCTTGCTTTCCCATTGGATTTAAGTATAGAGGGAGTGAAAGTTGTAAAGCAAGACAATATATTGCCACAGAAACAAGACACGGTAGCATACATACAGAGAGCCGTTGTTGATGTTCAATTATGGCCGTTATTACACTCTGAGATTAATGTTAGCACTATCGAGATTGTCGGTACCACAATAAATACAATGGATATGGTGCCGCAAGCGCGTATTAAAGGAAATATTGGCAGAATGACTTTGACGGGGGGCAGTCCGGTGGCAGCAATACAACTAAAAAGCAGCGAAATCTTATTGAAGAAGGCAATATTGGATAATACGCATCTTGATGTTGCTCTGACAGATTCTGTTGTAGAAGATACCACCACAACGCCAAACCAATGGAAAATCAGGCTTGAGGAACTAAGCCTTGGCAATTCAGACATATTGTTGCACACTCCGGGTGACACATTGCAAATCGGATGTAACGTTAAGTCTCTTATTGCACAACAAGGATTTTTCGATCTTGGACAAAGTTTATACCAATTATCTTCATTAAGAATAAACGGTACGTATATTAGTTACGATAATACTTTAGCTTCCAAAATGCCAAAAGGCGCTTTGGACTACAATCATTTGGTCCTAAACGACATTAACACCCAAATAGATTCGTTGAGCTTCAACAACTCTGACATTAAGTTTCGTATAAAGTCTATGGCAATGGAAGAGCGCAGTGGACTTGCCATAAAGTCGTTGAATGCCAATATCGTAATGGATTCTACTAAAATAATGGTTGAAGGAGTTCTCAATACCTTTTCAAGTAATATATCAACTCAACTTTCAATGGAACTCAGTGCCCTTGATACAATACAACAAAAAGGGGATAATGGCAGAATAAAGGCACGTATAGACGCAATTTTAAGCAAACAGGATATTGGCATATTGCTTTCCGCCGCATCAATGGAGGATGTGGGAAGACAATTACCACATCATCCTATTACAATAAAAGGTGAGGCAGAAGGAAATCTTTTTGAGGTGTTTGTAAAATCATTAAACATTGAAATACCGACACTATTCTCCGTAGATGCCAATGGCAATGCCAAAGGTTTTCGCAACATCTCCTCCCCCCCATATCACAAAGACTTTACGGCTTCTTTGCACGCGGATATGAAAACCTACCAACTTACTCCTTTGGTAAGACAATTTGCATCTGCAATCAGTATTCCGGCCACACACGCAACCGTTGACTTCAATATAAAAGGAGCAGACTGCGACGTTAATATTATTGCAAAAGAAGGCAAAGGCAACATTACGGCTCATGGAAAACTGAATATTGCTTCTATGGCCTACGATGCAAAAATGGAAATTGAAAGGTTAAATATCAGTCATTTCTTAAAAGATTCAGGGATAGGTGTATTTACCGGTAAAGCATCTATTTCTGGTCGGGGCACGGACTTTTTGTCTCCCAAAACCAATCTACAAGCAAAGGCTGAGGTAAAAAACTGCGTTTATGGCAAATACGATATAAAGAATATTGATAGTGATATANAGTTGAAAAATGGNAGGGCATACGCCACGATTAATGCTCACAANCAACTCATTGACNGAACGGTACAACTCGATGCCCTTATCCACACAAAGAAACTTGATGCCACAGTAATGACAGAAATAGCATATATTGACTTCTACAGTTTAAATCTTGTTGACAACCCGCTCAAGCTATCTGCCTGCAGTCACATTGACATAATGTCAGACTTCCACAACAAATACGTTGTGCAAGGTACTATGGGAGACATTGCAATAACCGACTCTTCGAGAATATACAAGCCGGATGACATTACGCTTGACATTCTGACCGACAAAGATACAACTATGGCCAAAGTGTATTGCGGAGATTTTATGTTCAGACTAAATGCCCAAGGCGGATACAAACNATTATCCGNCTCTACANACAGATTAACAGATGTCATTAAACAACNATTAGCCANCAGAACAATAGACCAGACACAACTCAGAAAGGCACTGCCACGTATGAGTCTGGCATTACATAGCTCGAAAGAAAACCCGATNTACCGTTTCATCAAATATTATGAAATGGATTACGATAAGATAGACGCAACAATAAGTACCTCATACGAAGATGGTATTAACGCTGACATATTGATGACGGGCATAGCTACGCAAGGCTATACACTTGACACAATGGTCGTGAAAGTGAACAGTACCAACGATCCGTATGCTATTTCGTATAAGGGATATATACAAAATGTCACGCCGAATGATTATGTCTTTTGCGCCAATTTTAACGGCGAAGTCTTAGAACATGGAATATCTGTCAACACTATATTAAAAGATGCAGATAATGCCATAGGACTCCGATTAGGCGCCGAAGCCACCATGACAGATGAAGGAATAAAACTGCATCTTACTCCGGAAACTCCCATTATCGGATACGAACAGTTTAAGCTAAAACCGGATAACTTTATTCTTTTGGATCGCAACAACCGAATGTTTGCAGACGTAAGTATGGTGTCTGATAAAGGTACGGGCATTATGATTTACAGCACAGACACGGGAAATAATTCTGACGCTTTACAGGATATTACATTATCTATAAACAATCTCGATATACAAAGGATATTATCTGCCATTCCATACGCTCCACAAGCATCAGGTATGCTGAATGGAGACGTCCANATAGTACAAGNCAGCGAACAGGCTTTCACTATCTCTTCGAGCANAAACACCCGCAATCTGATTTATGAGGGATGCGCAATAGGAGATTTGGGAACAGAAATTGTTTATATGCCAACAACCGATGGTACACACCATATAGACGGTATCATGTCGCTAAACAATAACGAGATTGGGACAATTCAAGGCGCATATAATTTTGAGACCGCGCAAATTGATGCTAATTTGGCATTAAGCAAATTCCCTATGCAGATAATAAACGGATTTATACCGGATCAGATAATTGGACTTGAAGGATTTGCCGAGGGTACACTGTCAGTCCAAGGTTCCACAAATGCCCCATTGGTAAATGGAGAATTGTATTTGGAGTCCTCAAGTCTTGTGAGTACGCCATATGGTATAAAGATGCGATTTGACGATGATCCCATTCGTATCGAGAACTCAAAATTATTGTTTGAGAANTTCCAGATNTACGCCAATAACAACCAACCGCTAACNGCTTATGGTTCATTNGANTTCAGTAACACNGAGCATATTATGCTCAACCTACGTATGAGGGCGGAAAATTTCCTGCTCATAGACTCAAAAGAGACAAAGCAGTCAGAGGTTTACGGCAAAGCGTACGTTAATTTTTTTGCGTACATCAAAGGAGAGTTGGATAAACTGCAGGTCAATGGGCAACTTGATGTATTACCTACTACAAACATATTTTATATATTACGCGACTCTCCGCTTTCTAATGATAACCGTCTTAAGGAACTTGTAACATTCACAAACTTCAATACCAAGGACGGAATAGAGATAACACGCCCAACCGTGGATGGCCTGAACATTAATTTTAATGTCAACGTGAAAAGCGGTTCACATATTAAATGTTGGTTGAATGATGCCCGAAACAATTACCTTGACATTATTGGCGATGGAGATTTGAAGTGGAGATATGCAAATGACGAAATGACAATGACAGGCAGATACACCATTTCTGAAGGTGAAATAAAATACTCTTTACCTGTCATCCCATTGAAAACGTTTGTTATTACCGATGGAAGTTATATAGAATTCACAGGAGACATGATGAACCCACGTCTGAATATAACAGCAAAAGAAACAAAGAAAGCCTCGGTAAACATAAATGGCACCAACCGTATGGTTACTTTCAACACCGGTGTCGTACTTACAAAAACCCTCAATGATATGGGACTTGAGTTCGTTATAGAAGCTCCGGAAGATAATGCCGTAACAGATGAACTGAACATGAAGTCAAAAGAAGAGCGTGGCAAACTTGCCGTTACCATGCTAACTACAGGCATGTACCTTTCTGACGGAAACACTTCCACTTTCTCTATGAACTCAGCTCTCAACTCTTTCCTGCAATCTGAGATAAGCAATATCGCTGGTTCGGCACTCAAAACACTTGACGTATCATTCGGCATGGATAACTCTACAGAGGAAGACGGAACCATACACACTAATTACAGTTTCAAATTTGCAAAACGTTTCTGGAACAACAGATTGGCAATATCTGTCGGAGGAAAGATATCTACTGGCCCGGATGTATCCGGACAGAATAAGTCTTTCTTTGACAATGTCGAGTTACAATACAGATTATCAGACATATCCAATAAATATATGAACCTATTCTACAACCGATCAGTATACGATTATCTCGAAGGATATGTAGGACAATATGGAGGTGGCTTCTTATGGAAAAAGAAACTACAGACGTTAAACGAACTATGGAAAAACAGCAACGATATAAAAGACAGTATCCGATGAAACAATATACCGATAATATAATAATCATCATAGCATTGGCGTTATTCTGTTCCGCATGTTCAACGACATCGTCTTTAGAGGAAGGAGAAAAACTTTATACAGGATTACAGCCTATTGACTATACCAATTATGAACCATCGTCTCACCAAAGTCAAATAGAAGAAGAGATAGAGGCAGCACTTGCCACAGCACCCAACGGTGCTTTGTTTGGCTCCAGCTATTATCGTACACCATTTCCGTACGGCCTATGGATATGGAATGCCTGCTCCGGCAGTCATGGCGTTATAAAAAAATGGATCAACAGTACTTTTGGTAAAGCACCTGTACTGATAAGTAATGTTAATCCTACATTGCGTTCATCTATTGCTCAAAATATATTACAAAGCAATGGCTATTTTAATGGCAACGTAACCTTCCAAGTGTTGGACGGAAAACCAAAAACGACTAAAAATGACACTGTACCTAAACCAAGGACAGCGAAAATAAAATATCAAGTGGATTTCGGAAGTCTTTATACTCTCGACACCATAAATTATACAAACTTTCCACAACATATAGATGAACTTCTAAAGCAAAACGAATCCAATCTGTTATATACTGGAGCGCCATTTTCTATTTCAACCCTTGATGCAGAACGTACAAGAGTATACGATTTGCTACGTAATAATGGTTACTATTACTATCAAAAATCTTATACCACGTTTTACGCTGATACCTTTGCATCACCTAAACGGGTACAATTACAAATGAGAATGCACGATTCCCTACCGGATATGGCAACCCATAAATGGATTATAGGTAAAACGGCTGTTCAAATAAAAAGACAAATAAGGGAAACAATAACAGACAGTATACAGAGACGTTATCTTACTATTCGTTTTGCAGGAACACGTTCTCCTTTAAGACCAAGGGTTATTTTAGCAGCTACCAAGTTGCGTCCCGGAACACTATTTTCAGAAAAGGAGTACAATGAATCCGTCCAAAAGCTCAGTTCCATGGGTATATTCTCTAATATTGACATAAATTTCAAACCACGCATCAATGTAGATGGCGGCATAACAGAGGTAGAAGACAGCATTGTACAAAAGTATGGAGCTCAGAGAGCAGGTGCGGGAATACTTGACATGACAATAAATGCTGTATTGGACAAGCCATACGATATATCTTTCACAGCCACCGGCAAAGGCAAAACCAACGGACGGGTAGGCCCGGGAGTTTCTCTCGGCCTATCAAAACGTAACGCTTTCCATGGTGGAGAATTACTGTCTGCAGAGATAGGAGCCAATTATGAGTTTCAAACCGGAGGCAATGGCAGCGGAGGTAACAGTTATGATTTCACCACATCCCTGTCATTAACATTACCACGCCTGTTTGCTCCCAATTTTATTGTATCTCAACGCAAAAGATGGTACACAACACCATCAACAACAATAAGTCTCGCCGGGGAGACGATAAGGCGTGCAGGATTTTTCAATAGAAACATTATGTCATTTGATTTCGTGTATACATTTCAACCTTCTGCAACATCCATGCACCAATTTGCCCCTCTGTCTGTCATATATGGTAAGACAAGCAATAAAACAATAGAATACCTTGACAAGATAGAGCAGTCCATAACGGCTGTCATTGCCGCTACCGATGAGTTAACCCCAAAGATGAGGTATCGGTACACTCACACCTCATCACCAAATAATCCCAACCAGTTCTATTGGGAAAATACAGTAACAGAAGCCGGCAATATAACAAATTTTGCGAATATGTTGCTTGGCTATAAATGGAACGAGAAGAATAAAAAGTTGCTATATACACCATATTCTCAGTTCATGAAGTTTGAAACAGACTTTAGAAAAACATGGGCATTGCGCAATAAAAGCAACTTTGTGCTCCATTTCTATGGCGGTGTCATTTTCGATTATGGCAACTCTTCCACTCTACCCTATTCGGAACAATTCTTCATTGGAGGAGCCAACGATCTGAGAGGGTTTGCCATGCGTAGTATCGGGCCGGGAAATGTTCACTACGATACCAAGGAACTCAGTTACCTGTATCATAACGGTGACTTGAAGCTTGTCAGTAATATAGAATATCGTCCACATTTATTCGGCTCGCTCTATGGTGCTATATTCCTTGATGCCGGAAACGTATGGTATTTATCCAAATCAAGACAAGAGGCCATAAACAATATCCAACAATTACAATCCGGCAGCAATAGTGTATCAACAAAGAAAGCAGACATAGGTATAGATATAGGGTGCGGAATACGCTATGATTTGGATTTCTTTGTGTTAAGACTTGATTGGGGCTTGGCAATTCATAGCCCATACAACACCGGCACACATGGTTTCTTCAATATCCACAACATAAAAGACGCTCAATGTCTGAATTTCGCCATAGGTTATCCATTTTAATGATAGCACACCACAAGTCTATCCCTCAATAATAAATGCAGTAAATCACCATAACTCACAACAACAATGGAATACATCATCACATTTACAACCATACTTGTGTGTATAGCATTAGGAATATACTCGCTCAAACAAAAGCAAAAGGTGGCAGACACCAATACGAACTTTATCAAAGCTGAAAACGAATACAAACTTAAAATTGCTCTACTGCAGAAAGAGTTGGAGGTTGCTAATGATAATGCCATAAAAGAAAAGACAAACAACGAAGAGCGTTTTAAGGCAGAAATGAGTCGCAACAGGGAAGAAATGCGAGTACATTTTGAAAAAGAAATGCAACAACGAACCGAGATGCTGAAACAAGAAGCCCGCGAACGAATGGATAATCTGAGGAGAACTAATGCAGAGCAGATGGAAACAATAGTCGGTCCGCTTAAAAAAGAATTGGAACAGTTGCGCCAACTGGTAGATAAAAGTCACGAAGCACAAACACGAAACACCACCTCTTTAGAGGCAAGTATCAAGGCAGTCTTTGAACACGATAAAGAGCGCGACAAAACAACACGCAGTTTGGCAGAGGCTCTTAAGAACCGTGGCAAGGTACAAGGCGACTGGGGCGAGATAGTCTTAGAGAATATACTGCGTGACAGTGGACTAAGAGAAGGCGAGGAGTATTTCAAGCAACAAAATATCAAAACACAAGACGGCACGAATGAGAGACCGGACATTATTGTAAAAGGTGCTGATGGCTCCAGTATCATAGTTGACTCAAAAGTATCATTAACGGCATACACAGACTATGTCGGTGCAGAAACAGAAGAAGAACGCATTTGTGCAATGAAAGCCAACTATGACTCCATTTGGAAACATGTATGCGAATTGTCAGACAAGAAATATGCCAGAGAAGTAAACAGAGCCATTCCTATAGTACTTATGTTCGTGCCTAATGAGGGTAGCTATATATTGGCAATGAACAAAGATCCGCAACTCGGGGCAAAAGCATACAGAAAGGGTGTTCTTATTATCAACCCCACTAACCTTATGGTTGTATTAAGACTTATGTTCCTCACTTGGCAGAATACAAGACAAGAGAAAAACAACCGTGATATTCTTGCTGCCGCAGCTAAAATTTATGAGAAATACACATCGTTTGCCGATAGTTACATATCTCTTGGAAACCAGCTTAATACCGTACGCAACAGTTATGAGAAAGGGTTGGGACAACTTCGTGAAGGCAGAGGTAATTTATCAAAACAACTACAAGACCTACTAAAATACGGCGTAAGCCCAAACAAACAAATCCCCGAGGACTTAAAATCAATAGAAAGTTAATAAAACAAGCGTGGATTGTAAACATTTACAATCCACGCTTGCTTTTTATACGCCAGTTTGATATAAGCAATTAGAATAAATCCAACTGATTGATGTCCTAAATGCGATATCCTTGAATAGCCTGTTCGGGATAAGAAGTAGTCTAAAATTTGATAACCACAAGGATTTTATATTTGAGAATACCAATTATTTATAAAGTTCAAACAAAATAATCCATTATAATCACTGTCGACAAGATTACAGAATTTTTCTGTGCTACGTATGGATTTTGTAAGAAATTTGATAAGGAAGTTGCAAAAAAACTCTTCTGAGTTCCACCGACAAGGCTCGTCGCCGTTGTTCTCCCCATCATGGGAGAAGGAAGTAGTTTAGAACATCAACTGACTTATAAGGCAGTATGTACCCCAAAAGGCAGACTTCAAAGGAAATTCGAAGGCATGGAGTGAATATGTAAATCGAGAATAGAATGACAGGCCAAGAAAAAATGGATTTAAAACACCTAATGAGATGATGTCCAAAATAAATCAATAACTTTGCACTTGCTTATGGAAGCCGCCTTGGGTGTCTTAATTGTTAATTTTCGTCTTAATTATGTGTGATATATTGCAAGGTATTAAAAATTTTCGTAACTTTGCAACTGCAGACCGCCTTGCAGAAGCCCCAGTTTTGGGGTAAGCGGAGTGGGATGTAGTGAAAATACATAAGAAAGCGTTTATCTGCGCTGATTCTTGACCATTGGAAATTCTCGCAAAGTTTCGAATCGTAGTCAAGGATTGAGCAACGGTAGATGCCCGTGGTAGTGTAATACCCTGCTTTCGGCATAGTGTCTCGGGAGAGATATAGCCGGACGCATNTATTGCATATACTGGCGTGGGCTTCTGCGTTGCCGTCCAACTACGATTAGGCAATGCGAGAAGCCTCCAATGGTAGGACGGCAACAGATACAGACTCCTACGCTTTTCCTTTTTAACTAAACTGAATTTGGGAGTCATTCAGTAAAAAAATATTATTACAATGAAGATTTGTATATTCGTCAAAGGCGCGTCAAACAGAGGTAAAACTACAGCCATTACAGAATTAGCAAAGACTATTGGTGTTGATGAACATTCTGACATGTGGCTTCCCAACAGATTGGAAATTCGTGGTGTTCAAGAGTGGAAAGGAGTGTCGGTTGCGTTATGCTCGCAAGGAGACCCAGGAAGCTGTTCTGTGAAATGGATTAAAGAAACCGCAATAGATTCAAACCACTGCGAGATTATTATTGCCGCCTGCCGCTGTGGTGGCTCAACGCAAGATCCTATTTTGCCGTATCTTCGCGAAATGGGGTATACAATTGTAGAAGTTTCACCCATATCTATCTCAACACCCAATTTCAAAATACCCGATTATAAGACCCTTGCGCGAGGAATCACACAGCAGGTTCTCTTCTTAATGAACAATCGAGAGAATCTAACATCAAATAGCGACCTCATTAACTAATAACAGATCTATGAAACGTTACATTCTGATAGTTGTGCTTATAGTAAGCGCAACTATAACTGCAATAGCTCAAGACCTTGAGGCTGAAGGTATAAAATACAAACTCCTTGGAGACGGTAAGTTGGAAGTTGTAGAGGGTACTATCACCGGTGAGAGTCTTGTCATACCTGAAAGAATTGAGTTCAAAGGTCGTGAACTCACCATAACTCAAATTGGCGAACATGCCTT
>WFLX010358812.1_pt1 | contig 11346 bp, 8 predicted proteins | sample 4967041 | NCBI WGS metagenome assembly WFLX01 (sample SAMN12857096, study PRJNA449069) | gut metagenome | isolation source: stool from male and female vole | host: Microtus ochrogaster | place: USA:Florida | collected 2017 | reverse complement strand
ATCGCCGACTTTCTATTATCATGAAAAAAGCTGCGAAAAAACCGCAGCAACCAAATACCTTTCGCTATTGTAAGGAAAACCTTACTCAAACAAAGGTATCATCATGCATTTGACGCGGGAGAATAAAGGGCACAATACATCTTGCCACACAAAAAAATTACACAACAAAAAATACTTCTTTATTGTGTATTTTATTAGCGCATTCTTCCGCATGCAAAAATTAACATGACAAATACCCTCCTTTGAATGTTCTTATAAAAAATAACATACCATTTCGTCTATGTCAAGAAATATTCTTATATCTCTATCTGTATTTAGCTATATATTACCATATTTTTTCGATAAGTTCTATTTATTTTATCAATCCGCCATGGAAATAGCATTCATAAACTCTTATTTCCTCACACCAAATTTCTTCATATCCTTGAAACCACTCTATGTTNCCGGTAACATTTGACTTGTATATATAATTNCCGGANTGATAATAATCCGGTCCCCTATAAGGATTCTTTTCGTNAGCNGCCCTTANAGCTTCTTTTANAAAGTTACCACTGAATCTTTCATCAAGCACTCTGCCNACATANTTCATAGCATAAACTGCTGTTCCTGCNNTCCATATAGCTTCCTGTCCNGCAAATTGTTCACCGCCAACATAAGTATCATGATAAACATATTCNCCTTGCTCATAATGNAAATCATGAGAATTCATTCTGGTTGATGTAACTTCATTTAAAAAAGCTGCATAAGTATTTGCATTGGCTTCCAGACGGAATTTAATGAGTTTATNCATATCGCCAAGCAATTCCCTGCCAATTGTCACATTACAATCTTGCTCTTTTATGAGGTAATNCACTGTGACATTAAANAAATTGCTAATCTGAATCAGGTTAAAAATATCCGGGTAAGATAANNCTGCCTNCCATTTAGCAACAGCTTGNCTTGAAACNTCCAGCATTTCTGCAGTCTCTTCCTGTGAATATCCTTTGGTTTTTCGTAATATCTGCAATTTTTCTGAAAAAATCATATCTTGCAACCTCCTTTTTTAGAAAGAATACCACTTGATCACCTGACACTCCATATATCTTTGGTTGCAATTCNACTACTTACAGTTGCAGTNTTTAATAAAACTGTTCAGAACAGTTCCCTNACTTCTATAATTTCTCTTCTATCAGTTTTTATTGTCTCTTTGCATGGNNGTNCCCANNTCAATCAAATTACCATGCGGTATTTAATAAGGGGATTCATACTACAGAACAATTTTTATGTTTCATGAACAGCTAAAATACAGTCTTTGAAAAGCAGGGATCAACAATAGTGCACACAAAGTGCTCCTCATACCGGCAAATGTTATTTTTATTTATCATGCGCCGACTTTGCAAACAACAGGAACATCGGGAAGATTTCCAGCCTGCCGGTAAGCATGACAATTGACAGCACCACCTGCGCCCAATCCGAATAAATACCAAAATTCTGCATGGGACCTACCATATTTAATCCCGGTCCAATGTTATTAAAGCAGGACAGCACCGCTGTCAGGTTTGTGGTAAGGTCAAATCCATCCAACGAAATAATCAGTGTAAATGCACAGATTAAAATCAAATATGCTGCCGCATAAATTCTGGTGGAGCTGAGTGTCTTTTTGTCCACCGGTTTTCCATTCAGTCTCACCGTCACAATTTCCCTAGGATTGATGATCTGCCTGATCTCCAAAATAAATGATTTTACAAGGATAATGACTCTGGATATTTTAAGCCCGCCTCCGGTAGATCCGGCACAGGCGCCGATGATCATAAGAAGTACCAGCACATGCTTGGAAAATTCCGGCCATAAATCATAATCCACCGTCGAAAACCCGGTAGTAGTAATAATACTTGACACCTGGAAGAAAGACTGTCTCAGGGCATTTCCAAAACCGCCCGCCATTTTTATCACATTAACTGCAATAGAAAGCGTGGCTGCAGCAACAATGCCAAAATAAACTTTTACCTCTTCCATGTCAAAAACATCTTTTATCTTTTTCAGTAAGATCAAATGATAAACACTGAAATTAACGCCAAACAACAGCATAAAGATTCCCAGCGTCACCTCAATTGCCAGACTATCGTATGCCGCAATTCCTGCACTGCTCACGGCAAACCCGCCTGTTCCTGCTGTACCGAAAGCAATACAGAGACTGTCAAACAGATTCATGCCAAGCACTTTCAGAATAACAATCAACACCAGAGTCATAATTGCATAAATTCCATAAAGAATCATGGATGTTGTACGCATTCTTGGCACCAGCTTGCCTGCCGTCGGTCCCGGGACTTCCGCCCGCACCAAATGCATGGAATTGTCATTCTCCATAGGCATCACCATCAGCACAAACACCAGCACTCCCATTCCACCAATCCAATGAGTAAAGCTTCTCCAGAACAGCACGCCATGCCCTAAATTCTCCGGCTTTGAAAGCACGGAAGCTCCGGTAGTTGTAAATCCGGATACAATTTCAAAAAGTGCACTGAAATAGCTCTTAAATTCTCCGCCAAGATAAAGAGGAACTGCTCCGATCAGGCAAATCACAATCCACGCCGCCGCCACAATAAAATAGCCGTCCCGGCTGCTCATCCTCTGATCCGACTGTTTAACAAAGCAACAGATAAGTCCCAACACGCCTGCTAACACTATGGTTATCAGAAATGCTCCAGCATCTCCATCCTGATAAATCAAAGAAACCAGAAGTGCAGGGATCATAAGCAGAACTTCGGTTGATATAATTTTTCCAAGTACACTGATAATCTTTCGCTTGTTCATTGTTCTTTCTGCCTCCGGTTAATCTGCAAAAATATCTTCCAGACGTGCGATTTGTCTCTTGATCGTTGCTACCAGCGCTATATCGCCCGGTTCCAATACATCATCACCTCTGGGAATGATGGTTTTCCCGTCCCGGATAATACAACCCAGAAGAATATTCCTTTTCAGCTTTAAATCCTTAAGCGGAATATGCAGATTTCTGTCCTTTTGGTCAATTTTGAACTCTATAAACTCGATCTTTCCATCCATCAGGCGGTAAAGAGATTCCACTGCATCATTGTCCTCTGCATTTATCAGCGAGCGGCTGTAACCTAGGATCCGGTCTGCCGCAACATCCTCTCGGGAGATCGTGCTGATCCTCTTCTCGGAAGGCAGCACCTTTAGCCGGGATTTTGCATTGATTCTGGAAATTACTTTATTGATCTGCTGTGATTCCGCATATAAAGAAGCAATCAAATTATATTCATCATTTTCCGTAAGAGCAATAAACGCATCCGTATTGGCAATATCAGTTGCCGACATGGAGTCAAAATATGTAAGCGCATCGTCGCACATCACTGCTGCCCCCGGAATATCCGCAGAGATCTTTTCCGCAAGCTCTGTATTTTTCTCAACTACTGTAACCTTTGCNCCCTGCCTTAACAATACTTCCGTCANATAATAGGAAATACGNCCGCCTCCGGCAATCAGTACNGACTGCAGGGGCTTGATGGGAAGCTTCAGCTTTTTGAAGGATTTCCGAAATTCCTCCGCCGCCCCNGTCAGNTAAAGAATATCATCACTGCAAAGAACCGTATCNCCTTTGGGNACAAAAACCTCTCCNTCTCTGACCACTGCNCAGATCAGCANATTGATTCCCATATGCTGATTGATCTCTATCAAACTTTTGCCTGCAAGNGGCGAATTGCTTCTTACTGTCATNTCCACCAATTCNGCTCTGCCNCCNGCAAAGACCTCCACACGNGTAGCCAGCGGGAATCGAAGAATACGNTANATCTCCATGGCCGTAGCAAGCTCCGGATTTATGATCATGGAAAGACCCAGCTTATCTTTGTAAAAACGGTTTTGTCTGGAATAATCAACATCCCTGATACGGGCTATAGTGTGCCCTGCCCCCATCATGTGGGCGGTCATACAGCTTAAAATATTCAGTTCATCGGAATTTGTTACAGCAATCAGGATATCGGCCTCCCCTGCACCAGCCTCTTTTAAGGTTGCGTAAGAAGCACCGTTTCCCTGCAGGCAGATCGCATCTACAGAGTTGCCCATGCTGTTTACCACACTTTCCTCCCGATCAATTACCGTGACCTGATAACCATCATGAGCAAGCTGTGTGGTCAGATTCTTTNCNATCTCTCCTCCGCCCNCCACAAGTATTTTCNTATNATTGTGTTGTNTCNTANTTTCCTCNTTTCTGCGCCGTTTTTGCGCATAATTTGACTTAGCATCCTGTAAAAAGCGAGAGGTCATGAACCCCTCGCCTTATTTACACATCTATATTGTATCACTTTCTACAGTGAATACAACTATTTTTCAAAAAATATATCCTGTTATTATCTGTTATTGTCTGACCTTAATATGAACTTCCCGAAGCTGCTGCTCCGTCACTTCATTTGGTNCGCCGCACATCAAATCCTNCGCCGTTCCNNTCNTAGNGAAGGGNNTGATCTCTCTGATGTTCTCCTCATTTCGAAGGAGCATGATCATACGATCCACACCGGGCGCCATTCCTGCATGGGGAGGTGCTCCAAATTGGAATGCATTGTAAAGCGCACCGAATTTCTGTTTCAACACCTCTTCATCATAACCGGCGATCTCAAATGCTTTGACCATAATATCCAGATTATGATTACGAACCGCACCGGAAGACAATTCCACACCATTGCACACAATATCATACTGATATGCAAGAATTTCCAGCGGATCCTTGGTATTTAAAGCTTCGAGACCACCCTGCGGCATTGAGAAGGGATTGTGAGTAAACCCAATCTTATGTGTCTCTTCATCTTTCTCAAACATAGGGAAGTCATTTACAAAGCAAAAGCGGTAAGCGTTCTTTTCACAGATGTCCAGACGCTTTCCGAGTTCATTTCTGATCTGTCCCGCCAAGGAGGCCGCACGTTCTTCCTTATCCGCAATAAAGAAAATCGTATCCTCCTTTTCCAGTCCTGCAAGCTCTCTCATTTCTGCCTTCAGTTCATCCGGAATAAATTTATCGATGGGCCCCTTGTAGGATAAATCCTCCTGAACCTCCAGATAACCCAGACCGCCCATCCCAATCTCGGTAGCGAATTTCAGCAGCTTTTCATGAAATCCTTTGGATTGATGCCCGTGAATCTTAATTGCACGTACCGTCTTTTTCTGGAAAGGCTTAAATGTACACTTATTAAAAAATTCGGACAGATCTATGATTCGTAAGGGATTACGAAGATCCGGCTTATCAGATCNGAACNCCAGCATTNCCTGCTTGTAGCTGATAACCGGGTAAGNCGCACTTGTCACCTCATAACNTTCCGGCGCAAACTTTTNAAAGGTTGCGGTGAGGACCTCTTCTCCTACACGGAAAACATCCTCCTGCGNAGNAAAACTCATCTCAAAATCAAGCTGATAGAATTCACCGNGAGATCGATCCGCCCTNNCATCCTCATCACGGAAACAGGGTGCAATCTGGAAGTATTTATCCACACCGGAGACCATCAAAAGCTGCTTATACTGCTGGGGAGCCTGAGGCAGAGCATAAAATTTCCCTTTATAATGCCGGGACGGAACAATATAGTCTCTTGCTCCCTCTGGAGAAGACGCGCACAAAATCGGTGTTTGTATCTCCATAAATCCCATTTCGGTCATTTTTTCTCTTAAGAATTTAATGACGTTGGAACGGAAAATCATATTGTCCATAACCTTACGATTCCGCAGATCCAAAAAACGGTATTTCAAACGCAGATCCTCACGTATCTCTTTGGATGTAGCTACCTCAAAGGGAAGCTGATGATATACCTTGCCCAAAATCTCCACGCTATGTGCTTCCAGTTCAATGGTTCCCGTTGGAATCTTCGGATTATAGGTCTCTTCATCTCTTTTTTCGATCTTGCCACTGATGCTGACACAATCCTCCTTATTGATTCCCTTGAGAAGCGTGGTGTCACGCATAACAATTTGAAGCTGTCCGTACATATCCCGCAGGTCAATAAAAGAAACCCCGCCATGATCACGGATGTTCTCCACCCAGCCTGCAACCTTCATTTCCTTTCCGATGTCCTCTTCGGAAATCAGATTCAACGTCCGTTCACGATACAATGTTGATAATTCCATTCTTTTCCTCCATTTTGCTGCTATCATCAAAAGTTTCCGCCCTGTCTTTCCAAAAGCCGCTTAGCTCATTGCTCACAGGAGCAAACGCTGTCACGCTTCGCGAGCCAGCTTATTATAACAACGGACGTCACGCTTTGCGAGCCGTCCTTATGTTAATAAAAAAGTCCTGAACTGATCTGTAAAAATCAATTCAGGACGAATATGCCAAATGCTTTCCTTAAGAATACTCTCTACAAAAAGTATAATTCCTTCAGGACACTGATCCGGGAATCCGCGGTGCCACCTGATTTACTGCCAAAGCAGTCACCTCATTTATTCAGTTCAGGCTGATAAAGCTGTTATTCATATGGATTCATTCTGCCGGCTTTCCACCATCCCGGCTCTCTGTAAGCGATCTTCCATACTACTGTGCTCCGTCTTTGCCAATTACGCTATAATCATAATGTAGATTATCCGTTTTGTCAATTTTTATTTTAAAGTTCAGCCAGATAGAATAAATAATGGGAAATTGTGCTTGCACAAATTTTTCGCTGCTTGTTCTGTCTGCGGAAACGCTCTTCTACTTTAACGCATAAAGAGAACGTGCCGTCTGAACCACTACCTCAACGTATGTGCAAAGACTTTCCTCAATGGCCTCCCAATCATACTCCTGAACCGGGAAAATCCCCTCCTGCTCCCGCGTGCGTTGTACCGGAAGCGATATTCCCGTATCCCATTTAAAACTAAACGGCACCACTTTCATCTGAATCGTGTCCAGAGCATTGGCAATGGTATCATTTACCATTGCCTTATAGCTATCCAGGGCCCATTTCTCTCCTCCTCCGTGAGAAATAATTCCTGCCAGCTTCCCGTGCAGTTCCGAACAATAGGAATTATCCTTCCACCAATGCAGGAAGGTGATCTGCTCCATCTTTTCCAATAGCATACAGAGCTTAGCAGGAATCGGAGCATAGTGAGGCGATACAAAAAAACACCAGTCCGCCTCTACAAGCATCTCATAAATGGCATTAAACTCCTGATCCCGGCTGCAGCGTTTGCTCTCAAAACACTGTCCGCATCCGATACAGGGATTGACCTCATACTCCCTTAAATCCAATATCGTACAAGTCACTTGATTATATCCCAGTATTTCCTTGATTTTTTCACATATAAGATAAGAAGTACTCTGTTTTCTGCTGCCCATCACGTTTGATGCTGATATGCATACTGCCTTCTTCCCTTTAACCTGCATGATTCCTTCCTGCCCTTTCTTCTTTCTCTTCTGTCTCTCATGCTTCCTGCCTGTATCAAAATGTATCGCCGGAACTGTTTATCCCTTAATATCCTGAACCTCTGTCAATGATTGTGCCATCCAGCGCATTGATGGTAATCTGGCTGTTAAAAATTGATCCGTCATCATAACTAGACTCCACATCGTCATATGTGATACGCTGGGTTCCCATAAAATCCCATACCGGAATCATGGACGCTTCCTGTTCATTTCCTTTTTCCCGCACCCGCATATATCCCAGGCGAACTTCCTTGATCTGGAAATCCAATTTCATATCCACATCACTGTTGTCTTCCACCCAACTCTGATACTTCTTAATGATCATCTCTTCAAAAATGTTCTGTATCTCCGCAAAGGGCAGAAGAAACAAATACTCATCGGATACTTTTTCTATTTCGTAAGGGTTTCCCCACACAAAGTTAACGATTCCATCCTCATCATAAACCAAGGTCAGATTCTCATAAGGCCACACTAAGCTTTCCCCATCTTCCATCGTTGTTCCCGGCTCACGAGTATAGGTCACAGGTACACCATCAAGGCTTCTGGTAAAGTGGATTCCATAACCAGTTTTCCGCACGGTATCCTCAAGAGAAATATACTCAGTCACATCTTTTTGGATAGCATAGTATTCCTCACCAGCGGGCACAAAATCCGTAAATCCCATCGCTGCAACGGCTTCTACAGCCTTAGCCCTGATCTCATCAATAGAAAAGACAGCACTTTCTTTCTGCTCATCACCTAACTCCCCAAAACTATGATAGTCTAGAAAATAACCAGTCTCCTCCTCTTTTGAGGTAATCTGGAAAATGTTCCAATGCCAGTCTTCCCGGAACACGTTATTCATATCCACCAAATAATCGACACCATCCACCGTGGCATACCCGGAAAGCAGCCCAGCCTCCTTATTCCGTCCCTGCTCATCTCCCACATCAACCGTGACTACAGCAGGCACTTCCACAGTCACCGGCTCCTCCAATGCATATTCCAGCCTACTGTACAAATACTCTAAACTTTTCTGCTCTTCCTCAAAGCTTTTCCCTACATTTGCCTCATAAGCACTTATTCCCTCTGCACCTAATGCCTTGGCTTCCGACATTTCTGACTCCTTTTCGGTAATTCGCTGCTCAATTTCCTCTCTAGTCATACCGTTAGAATCAGACATTACCTCCAAATCTCTTTCCCAAAGCGCTGCATCCTTCAAAAGAATATGGCTGACCAGTTCATAGTCTTTCTGTTCAAAAGGACGCCCCTTTACCCGGTAAGTTTTGAAACCTTCCCCGTCCGGAATTACCAATGGGGCATCCACCTTCACTGTAATATTTCCTGCGGAAAAATCCGCCGTATAATGTTCCGGCGCCTGCACCTGCTTGGCAATCCCACCAAGTTCCCCTGCTTCCTGAGTAAGTACCTGCCCTGATTCCGCTTCCGACGGCATCCCGCTTTCCCCGCTTCCACCGCCTTCATCCTTCATGGTAATAATTTCCTCTTCCGTCTCCATGGAATTACTACAACCTGTAGCCAACATTCCTAATACTGCTGCTGCCACGCAGCCCAACAACCATCTTTTTGCTTTCATAACAACCTCTTTTCTGCACCATCACAATGCCTTTACTCCATGAGAACGTGTTATGATCCACACCGTCCTCTTGTGTATAGAAAGCATATTCCTTTCGCCTGTAAAAAGTATTCAGCATACTGTAAATAATATTTTGCGAGTTGTAATTTATTTGTAAACAGTTTTCCGCAATTTTTATAAACAAAATTATTTTCCATCATCATGTTCTTCAAAAATTACAGAAATCTGAGTTCCCTCTCCCACTTCACTTTCGATCAAAAGCTTTGCTCCATGCAGCGTGGCAATCTTACTGCAGAGTGCGAGTCCCAGCCCGCATCCGCCTTCTTTCCTGCTCCGGGCTTTATCTACCATATAAAAAGCTTCCGTGACACGGTTAATCTCTTCTTCTGGAATTCCACACCCCTGATCCTTAACAAGGATTCGGTTTCCCTCTCCAATCAGATAAATCGTATCACCCTCCCGGCTGGCCTTGGCACTATTATCAATAAGATTAATCAGAAGGCTTTCCAGCAAATCCCGATCTACTCTCCGATTTCCCATANNGCACACATATTCCAGCTTNATCCCNNTGTTNTTTAGGGGATGCTTCTCAATNTGNGCCGTCTGNTCAAAAAGCTCCTGCATNGAAACATTCTCCATACANATACTGTCATTGTCATACANTCCCATAAGNCTCATCAATTTACTTCCGAGNCGNCCCAGACGGCTGCACTCTTCTTTTATATGATACAATGCANGCTGTTTTTGTTCCCCTTTTAAATTAACATGAAGAAGTGTGTCCGAATATCCGATAATGGATGTCATAGGTGTTTTCAATTCATGTGTCAGACTCCCCAGGAGCTGTTTCCTTCGTTCTGATTCCTGTTCCAGCTCTGTGACTTGATTTTCAATCTGATCGGCCATTGCATTAAATGCCTTCGCCACACTCCCAATCTCATCCCGGGTGCGCACGGCCGCACGGCGTTTCAAATTNCCGCCGCTAATNTCAAGCGCTGCACTTTGCAGTTCTCTNAGNGGCTTCANTATCCGTCTTGTGATCAGAAAAATTAGAATTACAGAAATAATTGTGGCNCAAAAATAAATNATCAGACTGTAAANAGCCTGCCGCCTNAGTCCCTCATACAGCAGGGAGATATCCTGGATAAGAACCAGCTTGTACTCATCATTTCCCGCCGTCATGATTTTTTTGCCTGAGATCAGATAATAGTCATTTTCCCGCCGGAGTATAATGCTGTGAGGNTCCTCNCCTCCCCATCTCTCATCCTCCGGNTTCGCCAGATCATANGGNGTCCTGTTNAAAATAACCTGGTTATTTTTGACCAGTATATATTGATCCCCTTCCAGCCTTCTCATTACAAAATCCACATAGGAATTCATAGTGACCTCNTTATAACCTGCCTGAATTCCTTCCTCCAATTCCTTCCTTAAAGANTAAGAGGTAAACTTTAACTGCTGCTCATAATTTTCAACAGTCTTTTCNTGATTATATTGNTTTTCATAATAAATCACTGCCANTCCGGAGGCNGTCATTGCCCCCAGCATAACCAACACCGTCACCAAAGACAGCTTTTTCCANAATTTCATTTACGAAAGATCCTCCAACCGATATCCNGTTTTGGAAATNGTCCGAATCACATCANNAAAATCCAGTTTTTTCCGAAGCTGCCCNATATGGACATCCACGGTTCTGGTCTCTCCCATGTANTCACANCCCCAAATCTGATTTAANAGNTCTTCCCTTGAAAANGCAACATTTTTGCTGCTTGCCAATGTTACCAAAAGTTCATATTCCAAAGGTTTTAAGGCNACTTTTTCNCCCGCTTTNGAAACACTNTGCTCCTTTAAATCGATTACNACATCCCGAATCTGTATNTTCTGNCTGCTCCGNCCTGTCCTTTTCAGCACCTTTTCAATCCGNACAAGCAGCTCCAGCACNTCAAAAGGCTTNACAATATANTCCTCGGCACCGGCCTTTAANCCATGCACCTTGGAAATCACATCATCTTTGGCCGTTAAATAAATAACCGGAATTTTCCTCTTCTGCAAATCCTCCATTAATGCAAAGCCATCCTTACCGGGAAGCATCACATCCGCCAATGCAAGCGCAAACTCATTCTCCGCACATCCTTGCAAAAACGCTTCCGCCTCAAGTCCATCCCTGATAGCAACCGTCTCATATCCTGCCGCCTCCAGATTCATGCAGATCAACTCCGAAATCGATATATCATCCTCAATTATCAAAATTTTAGTCTTCACCATCATGCCCCCTGCTTTTGTACACAAACTGAAATCATTTTACCATATTCGTTTCGGAAAAAAAGCAACAAAATGTAAACAGATGTTGCTATTCACAGTCGCCCAAGAATTAATAAACCACTTTTCAAGCTTGCTTGAT
>WFLX010013316.1_pt1 | contig 11346 bp, 9 predicted proteins | sample 4967041 | NCBI WGS metagenome assembly WFLX01 (sample SAMN12857096, study PRJNA449069) | gut metagenome | isolation source: stool from male and female vole | host: Microtus ochrogaster | place: USA:Florida | collected 2017 | reverse complement strand
AGGAGTTGAAGGAGTTGAGGTTAAAGATAATATTTATTATGATCTTGCCGGACGCAAGGTAATGAATCCTGGAAAGGGGATTTACATCTTGAATGGGAAGAAGGTTATTTTGTAACGATAAACGATCAACTATTAATTATCAACCATTAACCCATTAACGATAAATGATAATAAATGCCCCGGCAATATAAGTATTGCCGGGGCATTTTTTTATTGTAATTATAAATTGTAATAGTTAATCAATGATCGTTGATCGTTAATCGTTTATCATTGATCGTTAATCGTTTATCATTGATCGTTGATCGTTTATCGTTAATCGTTAATCGTTGATTTACTCTCCGCGATTTTCTTTGTTGAAGATGTGGCGGAGTCGAGAGAAGATTCTCTTAGATGTGGATTCTGTCGGCACTACGTTGCTGCTGTCCTTGAGGCTTTCTATCGCGCTCTTTTCAGCATCGGAGAGGTTTTCGGGTACGTATACCATCACGTTGACGAGGATGTCTCCGCGTACATGTTCGTTTTGGAATGCCGGAAGTCCTTTGCCACGAAGACGAAGCACTTTGCCGGGTTGTGTTCCCGGAGCAATCTTCACTCGAGCTTTTCCGTCGATCAAAGGAATCTCCGCGCTGCCACCGAGAGCCGCAGTTGGGAAATCAAGCATCAGATTGTAGATGAGGTCCTGATCGTCGCGGATGAGTTCTGAGTTCTTTTCTTCTTGGATTACGATGAGAAGATCNCCGTTTACGCCGCCGTGACGCGGAGCATTGCCTTCTCCTTTAAGAACGAGTGTCTGCCCGTCTTGCACACCNGCTGGGATGTGGAATTCAACGATAGTCTCCTTCTTTTCGACTCCGGTACCGTGGCAATACTTACATTCTTCTGAGATGACTTTTCCTTCGCCGTTACATTCCGGACAAACTGACTGAACTTGCTGAGCGCCGAGGAAAGTCTGGCGCATCTGGGTGACGTAGCCTGTGCCCCCACAGCGCTGGCAAGTATGGAATGCCGTGCCATCTTTTGCTCCGGTACCATTACAGTGTGAGCATGCAACGAATTTAGGTATCTTGAGCTTTTTGTCAACTCCGTTGGCAATATCCTTGAGGCTGACCTTGACAGTGATACGAAGGTCGGTACCTTTATTGACAGGTTTGCGGGCACGACTGCCGCCACCGCCGCCATATCCACGGTAAGAACCTGCACCTGCGAATGCATCGCCGAAGATATCTCCGAAGTTTGCGAAGATGTCTTCCATGGAGAATCCGCCTCCGCCGAATCCGCTGAATCCGCCGTAGGAGCCACCTCCACCTCCACCGAATCCTTTAGGACCCATGTCGTGGCCGTATGTGTCGTAGAGCTGCTTCTTCTTCTCGTCGCTTAGCACGTCGTAAGCTTCAGCTGCCTCCTTAAATTTTTCTTCCGCGGCCTTCTGTTCAGATTCCGGTTTATCGGAATATTTATCAGGGTGATACTGGATCGCCTTCTTTCGATAAGCCTTTTTTATTTCGTCGGCTGTAGCGTTTTTACCGACGCCCAGCACTTCATAATAATCTCTTTTTTCTGCCATGATAGTGGATCTTTAGGGTGATGTGTAAGGTCGGTTATTGGGCGACAGCCACTTTTGCGTGACGAAGCACCTTATCGTTGAGCATATATCCTTTCTGAACTGTGTCAAGCACTTTCCCCTTCATGTCTTCAGTAGGTGCAGGGACTTGTGCGATTGCTTCGTGGAGATCGGAATTGAAAACTTCTCCTGTGGAGTTCATTTCCTTGACTCCCATGCTTTCGAGATATTTGACGAGCTTATTATATATAAGAGTCATTCCTTCGAGTACCGACTTAGCATCTTCAGTAGACTCAGCGGCCTTAAGTCCTCTTTCGAAGTCATCGACGATTGGAAGAAGACCTTTGAGAACATTTTCTCCTCCATTCTTTATGATCTCAGCCTTTTCTTTGAGCGTACGTTTGCGGTAGTTGTCAAATTCAGCTGCGAGGAAAAGATATTCTTTCTTTTCCTTTTCTACTTGAGCCTGAAGGTCGACGAGTTGATTTTCGAGTGTATTGACCTCCTGCTCAGCCTGCGTGTCTTCAGCTTCGCCAGCGTAATCGCCGTCAATTACTGCATCTTGTTCGAGAGAAGCATTTTCGATAGGCTCCTTCTCGTTTTCTTTATATTCCTTATTATCGTTCATAGTCTCTTTATTTTTATTGTAGTAGGGGTTGTAGCCTCTTCTGCGGTTATTTCTATTGTTTCTGTAGTTCATGGTATCAAATATTGTGCCAACAAACGTTAAAATCTTCGATTGGCAAGGTTTTACATTTTATTTCAATAATCAAACGTTTAGACTCCCCCTGCGGTTCACTTTGTCAGAAATATTAGCGATATCAGAGGCATTGAAAAAAAGCAGCTACCTTCACAGGCTGCTGCTCTTTCAATTTTTTCCATAATTCAATTTTAAACTAACCTAACATCATGAAACGATTTTCTTACTTTCTGATATGTAAACACAGTGGATGAGGTGTTGGTTCATGGTGTTACAATAGTTTAATATGTGTAATGATTTTGAATTATCTTATATATAAATGGCCACTCCGAGTCTACTAAGCTTATGAAAGACAAACCCCGGAATTTATTCCGGGGTTTGTGCCTGATTATCAGATCTCTGATCTGACTAAGATAAGCTTATTTTTCAGCTTTTTCAGCTGCTGGTTTGCGTCCACGCTTTTTAGGAGTCTTTTCTTCAGCTGTCTTTTCAGCTTTTTTTGCCTTTTCTTTCTTAGGAGCTTCCTTCTTTTCATTTGCCGGCTCCTCAATGATCACAGCGGCATAGTTGCTGTCTTCAGCTTCGAGGATGTTCTTGCGGAGGGCCTTCACTTCCTTGTTAAGCTGTTCGATTTCGGAAGACTGGTTGCGGATAGTCAGCAAGAGTGAGTTAAGCTCCTCATTGTCGACATTCTCAGGGAATTGCTCTTCAACTCGTACAAGGAAGTCAGCAAGCACATTCATATAGTTTGTGAATGCGGAGAATGGACTGTCGTATGGGCTGAAAGCTGCATCAGCTTGATTGTTGGTAGCCATATAGAAGAAGTGGTCGCTTCCCTGGAGATACTCCCAATCCTGTTGGATCTTACGGTCTTCTACCATTGATACACGTTCTGCGATGCCGTAAAGTTTGTTGAGAGCCTCACGCTGAAGATCATTCCCTTTCCAAGCAGACACATCAATACGTGTGCCATCCACGTATGAAATTGCAAACGGCACTGTAATAGTGTCTACAGGCTTGAGTTTGCCGACAATTTCAGATGGAGAAGTGAATCGGACACCTTTCTCCTTTCCGAAGCGAGGGAGAGCCTTCATGAAGTCGAAGATGCCNGAACTTGCCGGAAGGAATCCTCCAAAGGTATCCATACTAAGGAAGATATTTACTATCTGTTCCTCTTCCGGAAGATCAGCGATCCAGTTTACATATTTGTCTGCGGTCAGAGGATATTCAGACCAGTCNGAGTTGTTGAAGTTGTGCGATATGTCAGCGGCAAGTTTATCGTTGGTGAAAAGCATCTTCAACTGAGGGGCGGAGGCAGATGTATATACGTAGTTTGGACTCTTCCATCCGAGGATGTGTTTAGCTCCGGGCACTATAGCTGCCTTGAAGTCCATAGCCTGAAGCAANAGAGCTATTTCGTCATCGAAGATAAGCTCAGTATTTGCAAATACTGATGGAGTCTGTCCGAAGAGCATCTTGATCATGTTCTGCTCAATTCTAACTTGACGCATAAATTCATCAGGATCTTCAAGAGAAGCGAGCGAGTGTGCGAATCCGCCACCAAGGAATTCCACGCAGCCTTTGTCTGCAAGTTTACGAAGCAGTTCGATTACTTCCGGTTCTGCTTGCTGCAATTGCTCGATTGCAGTGCCGGATATTGAGATGGCGCATTTGAAATCAGGACCATATTCATTTGCCATCTCAAGAAGAGTCTTGCACATAGGGATATAGCTTCTCTCTGCAAGATTGTTGATGATGTCTTCGTTGGCGAAGTCATCATAGTAGTAATGGTCGTTGCCTATATCGAAGAAACGATATCTTTTGAGGCGGTAGGGCTGATGTATGTTGAGATAAAAACAAACGTTTTTCATATTCTTTAGTTTTAATTGGTTTAGGGGTTAGGTCTTTAAGGGTCTTAGAGGTTTTAATGTCCTTAAAGATTATTAGTGATTGCGAGCTGCTATGACGTCTTTGTAGATTCCGATAACTTTCTTGCCTACTTTCTCCCAAGTGATTCCATGGATCTCTTCGATGCCTTTATCTCGGAGAGTATGGTACATGGCAGGGTAGTGGAGAATGCTGTGGATGGCATCTGCCATTGCGTCGATGTCCCAATAGTCAGTCTTGATGACATTGGTGAGGATTTCAGCGCAACCGGACTGTTTGGATATGATGCTCGGAACGCCCATCTCCATAGCTTCGAGTGGGGAGATACCGAATGGTTCAGATACCGACGGCATAATATATACATCTGAGTCTCGGAGCATCTCATATACTTCTTTTCCACGGAGGAATCCTGTGAAGTGGAAACGGTCGGCGATGCCACGTTTAGCAACCAGCTTTATCATAGCATCCATCATATCGCCACTACCAGCCATCACAAAACGAACGTTCTTATCTTTTTGAAGCACCTTCACGGCAGCCTCAACGAAATATTCCGGACCTTTCTGCATCGTGATACGGCCAAGGAAAGTCACAACTTTTTCCCCTTCTGTGCGGCGTTTGATGTCGAGATATTCCTGATCAAGTGGTATCACTGCATTGTGTACNGTAGAAACTTTTGCCGGGTTAATACCGTATTTATCGATAACTGTGCGCCGGGTAAGCTCAGACACACACATGATATGGTCGGCATTTTCCATACCATCTTTCTCAATAGCAAAGACGGTTGGGTTAACATTGCCACGGCTTCGGTCATAGTCAGTGGCATGCACATGAATCACGAGGGGCTTGCCAGTCACATTCTTTGCGTGTATTCCGGCAGGATAAGTGAGCCAGTCGTGNGCGTGGATAATGTCGCAAGGTACTGTGCGTGCTATCACACCGGCTACAATTGAATAATTGTTTATCTCCTCAATGAGATTGTCAGGGTAACGTCCAGAGAATTCTATGCAACCGAGATCATTGAGCTTCATATAGTTGAAGTCGGCGTANATATGGTCGCGGAGATCATAGTANAGTTGAGGATTCATCACCTTGCCGATACGGCTTTCCACATAATCCCAACTTACATCTCGCCAAGCCACTGGAGTGCAATTTGCACCGATGATGGTGGCAAAGCCTTTTTCCTCATCGCCCCACGGCTTAGGAATCACGAATGTGATATCCATGTCGCCGCAGGCATGCATTCCCTTGGTCAGTCCGTATGATGCTGTGCCGAGTCCTCCAAGGATATGCGGGGGGAATTCCCACCCGAACATTAATGCCTTCATATATCGTTAATTATCGTAGTTCTGTAATTTGTTGAGTTCTTTCACGTTCTTGATGGTGCGGAGGATTTCACCCACATTCTTAGCTGTGGATACTGCTCCTCGACCGGCGAATGGAGGATTGCCATCATACATTTCACTGAGCGATCCAATACAATTCTCCGACATGTCATCTTCATATCCGATAAGTTTTCGCTCAATGAAGCCAAGGCCGCTGACGCCAAACACCTTTATATATGCATCGGCATAGAAACCAAACAGCCAAGGACGTACGGGACCCTGATGCACTGCGTATTCGCGCTCGATAGGTCCACCGACATAATTAGGATGATAAGCGTAGCTCTTTGGGCTCAAAGTCCGAAGTCCCTTAGGAGTAAGAAGCTCCCTTGATGCAAAGTCCAAAATTTTCCTACGCTGACGGCGATCGAGGGGTGAGTATTCCAGTCCGATTGCGATCACCATATTAGGACGCACCTCAACATCGGCGTATGATCCGTTGACATAGTCATACAAGTAGCCGGAATCATTGAGGAAAGTCTCAATGAAACTTACTTTGACTTTTTCTGCAAGGGCAGCGAGTTCGTCAACATACTCTTTCATCTCAGGTTCACCTTCATAAAGAGAGATGAGGAAACGAAGGGCATTATACCATAGGGCGTTGAACTCAACGATATAACCTGTGCGAGGGATAATAGGCCTGCCGTTGATGGAAGCAGACAGCCATGTGACTGGAGTGTCGGTGCCGTTACTTGTCAGCAGTCCATTTGCATTCAAATGAAGATTATTGATGCGTTCGTTGCGGATATCGTCCACAATTTTTTTGACGGTTTCGCCGTAAAGATCTCGACAAGCGCGTGTGTCCGTATTGCGGCGATATTGCTGAATGGCCCAGATAGTCCAGAGTGGGATATCGGGAAGATCGATCTCGTGGATTGTGCGGTCCTTCTCTCCAGTCTCAATATATTTGTTGAGAGCCTTGAGGAAAGTATCCATAATCTTGATGTAGTCTTCCTTATGGTCGATTGCCAAAGTACATCCCGGGAGNGCCATNAGTTCATCNCGNGCNCGGACATTATACCATGGGAATCCGGCCATGATATACATCCCGTTCTTATTTTTGAGGTAGAACTGCTTGGCTGAATTCTTCAGACAGTTGTAGAAACTTGTACGCGGGGTGCGACTCTTAATCTCGTTTTCATACATCGCCTCAAGATCATCCGGATTGATTTCAGAAGTGCCTGCGCTGAAGATGATGCTTTCTCCTTTCTTTATTGGGAGTTCGAAATAGCCGGGCACCCAGAGGTCTTCTTTATAAGGTATGCCGCGGTCGCGGTCTTTGTAATATTCGATACCCTTGTACCAATGTCCATCGTTGACCCATTTCACTGGTTTATTGAACTGCATCACGAGGTCGGGATATCCTGAATATAGGCAAGTGGAAATGCCATCAGGCACTTCCTTTATTTCCTTGTTGATAGCAGTGTTTTCCACTACGAGGTCGTTGGCATTGCGGAAAGCAAGCATCGGACGGAACTGAAGAGTGGTGTCGGAATGTGCTTCTTCAAGGGTGTATTTAATCAGAATTCGGTTTTCATTACTGATAAATGTCTTCTGTTTCTTCAGTATTACACCACCCACACGGTAGGTCATCGTGGGGACTGTCTCGCAGTCGAACATTCTGATATACTTGTGTCCGTTAGGGGAGAACACGTCTGGACCGTANTGGTGAAGACCTAAATTAAATGGAGCTCCATGTTGGATCACTGTCTCATCGAGACTTGACAGCAAGACATGAGCCTTATCGTCCATTTCAGGAATTGGAATCACCAGCAGACCATGTTGCTTGCGGGTGTTACAACCCACGATAGTAGTACAATGGTANGCCCCAGATTTGTTGGTGCGGAGCATTTCTTTAGGAAGGCTCTGCTCCAAGTTGATCATGAGGTTTTTGTCAAATTTCAGGTAACTCATATTAGTAGTTAATCTTTTATATCAATTGTCGCAAATTTAATCAAAATATGTAGACCGACAAAATAAAATTGGTAAAAAATAGCCAAAAATGTTGCAAAACATATAAAATTTCAATTTCGCATGCGAATTTGAAGGGTATTGAAGTTATTAAAGTTAAGGGAAAGGGTGTCGNGTTGTCAGGTTNTNGGCGTTGTGGGATGAGTGTTTTTGGGGTCGTCGATGTCCACGAAGATGTCGAGGTCTCGGATGAGCTTGTCTCCGGCAGCTTCATACATTCTTTCAGAAATGTCACTAAGTTCGGAGAGTGCTTGCTTATAGGTGGTGTTGAATTCGGGAATGAAATCTTTCATTCCTGCAGACTCGACTCTTGTGACCACATCTTTCACAAGGATTTTGTCTGTATCAGTTGTTGGTATCATAGCAGGGTCGTCTTTTCCTCCCTGGCTTTGGTTGAGCTGAATCAATCCGGCCCGCTGAAGTTTTTCAGATATGCTGCTGACCATTCTTATTGGAAGCCCGTAGGTGGTGGAAAGGCTATTCCGTGTAGGGGCGGAAAGTCCTAAATGGAAACGGCGGTAGACTACAGCGGTCACTACCAGAAGAACTTTACGGTAATATCCTTCCGCCACAGTAGTCAGGTCGCCAAAGAAATTATAAGAAAAAATATTTTGTAGAGAATAAGTAAGTCCACAACCTGAAAGCAGGAGAAGCCAGCTTAACTGCAACCAAATTAACAGCAATGGCAGAAATGCAAACGAACCATAAATGGCATTGTATTTAGACACGTAAATCTGTCCATTAAGAAAAAGCAATTGAAGTATTTCAAAAGCTACTGCGCATATAGCACCTGAAATAGCAGCAAACTTGAATTCCACTTTAGTGTTTGGGATAAGCCAAAAACACAGAGTGAATGCACCCCATGTCAGTATCACAGGGATAAATTCCAATAGAGCATTCACCATAGGAGTCAAGAAAGAAAAAGGTATGACGGCCAAAACAGTGGATGACATGAATAGAGAGATGCCCGAACTCAATATCATCAGTACGGGAATTAGAAGAAAGATAGCTATATAATCTTTAATTTTCTGGATAGTGTTTCTTCCGGTCTTTATGTCCCAAATGTTATTGAAAGCATCTTCAATATTACTGAGCAAAGAGATGAGAGTCCATAGCAAGACCACAAGGCCAACCCCAACTAATATCCCGGAAGAGGCTTCAGCGAGATATGAATCCACGAATCCGAGGGCAGTGGCGAGAGCCTTACTCTGTGATGGAAAATATGCATAGAGTTCTTTTTCTACAATATCCTGAAAACCGAACCCTTTGCTTATTGCGAGAAGCAAAGCGAGCGCCGGGACCATTGCGAAGACTGTCTGATAAGTGATGGACATGGATTTTATCTGGAGGTCACGGTTCATAAAGGCTTGCACCGTAAGATTGATTGTCTTGACGATACGCACCTTAATGGTCTTTCGGTTGTCAGACCATACTCCGGTGACACAATAATTATAGCATCTTTGGATTTTTGTGATCAAGCGGTCGATAAATCCGGGCCGCTTTATTTTTTTGTCAGTCGTTTTTTCTTCTCCCATATTAATTGTAATAACCTTAATAACCTTTAACTTTCACTTACGAAAGTAGAATTAAATAAAAAAACGGGACGGACGCGTTTCCGTCCCGTAAAAAAATGCAGAAGAGATATAAGCCGGGTTATGTGGGACGAATCACCGTGATGAGGTATCCCGTCTGTCATTTATCTTGACCATCTGTCGCCAGACGGCTCCGATGCCAAAGCATCGAGCAGCCTACCCCCCGGCAATGGACGAGCAGCCCTTAGCTGCCGGTGTATTTGGCCTTGCAACCCATAGGATGTGCGGCATATCGTGTTGCCACGATATCCGGTGGGCTCTTACCCCGCCTTTTCACCCTTACCTGCTTGACGAAGCCATGCAGGCGGTAGTTTTCTGTCACATTACCCCGACGTCGCCGCCGGCTTGAAGTTACCAAGTATGGTGCTCTGAGTTGCCCGGACTTTCCTCTTCATGCACNCGGCATGAAGCGACAGACCTCTCTTCTGCGTTTTGCGTTTTGCGTTTTNCGTTTNGCGTTTTACGTTTTACGTTGTACGTTTTACGTTGTCCGTTGTTTAACGTGTCGTACTTAATAATGCCATATAAATTATGCATTATGCATTATGAATTATGCATTAAGCATTATGAATTATGCATTATTGGTTTGCGCTTTACATATTGGGCTATCATTTCTACTAAATCTTCATGTTCGAGCAAGGAAGCATCNATAGTCAAATGATAATTGTCGGCTGTCCCCCATTTCCTTCCGGTGAAATAGTTGTAGTATCCCTCACGGTCGCTGTCGGCTTTTTTGATCTTTAGAAGGGCATCTTGAAGAGAAGAGGCCTCTCCGCGCTTGATGAGGTTGGCGGCTCGCCACTCCTTTGGAGCATGAATGAAAACACTGACGAGTCCGGGATGATTGCGCATGATATAGTCGGCAGTGCGGCCAACAATCACGCAGCTTCCTTCATTGCATATCTGGCTTATTACCTTAGTTTGAGCTTCATACAGCGACTCCTTGCTAAGTGGGGAAGTGGCATACATATCCATTACTCCATACTTTCCGAGGAGCATACTTCGGAATGGAGATGGTTTTTTTTCATCAGCACGATGAAGGATGTCGGGGTCAAAACCGTATTTAGAAGACACCTTATTAATAATTTCCTTGTCATAATAAGGAATTCCGAGTGCTTCAGCAAGTGCTCTTCCGGTTTTGCGCCCTGTCCCGCCGTATTGCCGACCGATGACTATGATTTTATTGTCTGAATGGTTCACTTTCTTGGAATTTTAGTGAAAATCTTATAAAATCAAAACAAAATAAAAACGAATTTGGATAAAAAAATAATTTTTTTTGGAGAAAAACCGAATAATTCGATTATTTTGTGTAATTTTGCGCTTTGATATTACTTCACGCCTTGGCATAGTAGCCAAAGGAATGGGATAAATCAGAATAAATATGAGCGAAACATTGAAAAACCTGACCGGGGATACAGATGGGATGGCGACATACGACTATATAGTCAACAATGTTGAGACCTGCATAGATTCTATGCCGGAGCTTGTCGATAATCTTCGTCGTGCAGACATTTCGGGACAGTTCCTTGCCTCCACAGCGCGATTTCTCTGTGCAGTTGACCGCGAGAAGTTTGCCGGCTGGATATCTCCTTTAGTGGAGGGTGCCATTGAGAAAGACCGTGAGCGACGCTATATCGGGTCGTTGCTGCAAGCTATATGGGGAAACGACTATATGGAGCGCGCTGAAGAACTTAAGGCTTCCGACGATACTTTCCGCCGTGTTTACAAAAGAATCTATCCCGGAGAGGGTATCTAACTCAAATGTCACTAAATCAGGCTTCTTCCGCTGAGAAGCCCGGAGTGCTTTAATTTTGTTAACCCCCAGTGAAACTGGGGGTAAGAGAAATCCTCCTACTATCAACCCCGGAGGGGTTGAACATAATAGAGCTCTTAATATGTGACATTATCATAAACTCTAAAGTTGAGCGAAGCGAAACTTAAATATAAAGAATGAAAAGAAAGACAATAATATCCCTTGCCTCCATAGGGGCCGTGGCATTGATAGCCACTGCGGCGTTTGCCACAAGAAATGGCGTCAACGGAGGAGAGGGACCGCAAAATACAGAAATGAGCGCAGCTATACAAAACGAAATTCCGGCTGGACCGACTCTTGATATCGCCACAACAGCAGGAAACATTAAAATCCGTCTCTATGACGACACTCCTCTTCACCGAGATAATTTTCTGAAGCTCGCCAAAGAGGGATACTACGATGGAGTATTGTTCCACCGTGTAATAAATGATTTCATGGTGCAG
>WFLX010050766.1_pt1 | contig 11348 bp, 1 predicted proteins | sample 4967041 | NCBI WGS metagenome assembly WFLX01 (sample SAMN12857096, study PRJNA449069) | gut metagenome | isolation source: stool from male and female vole | host: Microtus ochrogaster | place: USA:Florida | collected 2017 | reverse complement strand
GGTGGCCAGACTATGACATGGAGCACTGGCAATTCTGTCGTTGCGACGCCCAATAAAGCACATGATGGCACCATCAACCTTCATGCCGTGGGTCCGACTCATATAAAAGTAGAAACTGAACAAAACTTCTATCATGAGTGTGACTTGGACGTGTATCCTCAACTTGCGGATGCCAACTGGGATTCCNGNNTNGATATCTCNGATGCTGTGAATATCGCCAACTATGTGGTAGAAAACCAAATAGTCCTCAGCAATTGGTGGGAAACAGAACGGAAAGATATCAAGAATGAAGCTACATGGAATCAATTCTATTATGTAGGAGCAGACGTCAATGGAGATAATGGAATCTCCATATCCGATGCTTCTGCCGTCATGAAGAAAGTTCTGGAATACGAGCCTTCTGAATTGCCTTCCGCAGAGAGAAGACTCCGCAGAATTTCGGCAGATGACAACCGCGATGCATTGCTGATCTTCGCTTCAGAAGCTAACACTGTCAAAGTTGGACTTGACAACACCAAGGAATACGTGGCACTTGAAGCATTCGTTCGAGTTCCGGAAGGGATGGCTTTGAAAGACGTAGTTGCCGGTCCGCGGGCTGCGGCTCATACCCTCAGCACCCGCCGCATCGACGACCGCACGATGCGAGTGGTGCTCTTCGACTTCAACAACTCTGCTTTCGCAGAGACTGGAGAATCGCTTATCGAACTTATTGCTGATGGAGATATGAGCCAGGCTGATGATATCGATATTTTCGAAATCATAGCTTCCGACATTACCTCGCGCAGCCACGACTTGACTTCAAGAGATGGAGGAATCTACACCAATGTTGGTTCCATCTCGGATGCAAACAGATATATCCAGACATCGAAAGATGGCCTGATTATATCAGGCGCAGAAGGCATGCACATAGCAGTATATACGCTCGACGGCTATGCCATCAAATCTTTTGAAGCGGCATCGGAATCTGAATCTATATCTTTGCCACAGGGCGTATATATCGTCACTGTAGGCGAAAACTCTACCAAAATAGCAGTAAAATAAACTTTCCATTGCGGACGCACTCTCAAGTGCGTCCGCACATTCCACTTATAACTGATGATGAAAACCCTACACAAAATAATTTTTCTGCTGACAATGCTGATTACATTCTCAGCAGGCACAGCTTTTGCCCAAAACAGTTTTTACCTAAATCGGGAGGCTGCCATTGAGCCCGGCCAGTCGGCCACACTTGAATTTATGCTTGACAACAATATGCCCTTCTACGGATTTCAAGCAGAAATCACACTTCCCCAGGGAATTGAGATCGAAAAAAATGATAAGGGAAATCTCGATATCTCCCTTACATCTCGAGCTGACGATACATATCGAATCATCACGAATCTTATCGGCAGAACTCTTCATATAGGTGTATTCTCATCATCAAGTGATCCAGTGCCATTAAGCGGAACCATGGGAGCTCTTCTCAACATTAATGTTAAAGCTTCTTTAGAATTCAGAGGAGGAACGGCACAGATTAAGGAAATAAAGTTTATCAAAGCAGGAGACGAGGATCAACCACTGGATCCAACAGAGACATATATAAACATACTTCCCAACTACATCACAATAATAATAGATGGTGACCCAGATAACACTTCAGTTATCTTTGATGCCGAGGGACAAACAAGTTCTTTATCCGTTGAGCCCTTTCCCAAGAATGCGATTATAAAATCATTGATATGGGAATCAAAANACACNTCTGTTGCAACTATAGCAGAAGAANAGGGTAAANAAGTAGTGACTGCGGTAGGTANCGGCACGACAACTATAGAAGTCATAACGGAACACGGAAAGAATGCAGATTGCACAGTAGTAGTAGGAATCAGTGTGGTCAATATCACGCTTGATAAAGAAGAAATCGACTTATATGTAGGGAAAGGATATCAATTAATTCCCACGATAGAGCCAGAAGATGCGATAAATAAAGAGGTGAAATGGGTATCGAACAATGAGGAAGTTGCCACTGTAGACAAAGAAGGCAATGTGACCGCACTTTCTCTTGGCGATGCTGAGATAACAGCTATTGCTCTTGGCGGAAATCAGAAAACAGCTACATGCATAGTTCATGTAATCCCTACTCCCGCAGAGCAAGTAATTGTCACTCCACCTGCGGCAAACTTGATGGTAGGGCAATCAATAGAGTTAGAGGCACAAGTGCTTCCGGAAGATACTACCTCCCCGACCGTCACATGGACATCAAGCAATCCGTCGATTGCCACAGTGGATCCAGAGACCGGAAAAGTGACAGCACACGCTCTTGGGGAAACTGTCATAACCGCCACCTGCGGCGATGCTGTAGGGGAATGCAAAATATCAGTAATCCCAACCCCGGCTACGAGCATTACCCTTGATAAGGATAAAGCAGAACTGAAAGCAGGAGAAACTGTAGATATCACTGCAACAGTGCTTCCAGAAGATACCACTGACAAGACTGTCACATGGACTTCAAGCGATGAGACAATCGCAACCGTAGATGAAAACGGAAAAGTGACAGCTGTAGCCGTCGGCGAGGCTACCATTACTGCTCAATGCGGGGAAGCGAAGGCGACTTGCGCCATTTCAGTAATTCCTACTCCAGTCGAGAGCATCACCCTCGACAAGTCTTCAGCTGAAATGAAAGTCGGCGAGTCACTACAATTGACAGAAACAGTACTACCAGAAAACGCTACTGATAAGAGAGTCACATGGAAGTCAAGCGATGAGGCTATTGCTTCAGTCGATGAAAACGGAAAGGTCACTGGAGTAAGCCCTGGGGAAGCTACTATTACGGCAACCTCAGCCTCAAATCCTACAGTGACTGCCACATGCGCCGTCACTGTAGTACCTACACCAGTCACAAGCATATCTCTCGACCCAGAAACGGCAGATTTGCAAGTCGGCGAGAAACTCAAATTGACAGAGATCGTTCTTCCCGAAAATGCAACCGACAAGACGGTCACTTGGAGTTCGAGCGATGAGGAAGTTGCAACTGTGGCAGATGGAGTCGTGACTGCACGAGGAAAAGGCACCGCCACTATCGCTGCTACCACTCACAACGGACTGACTGCCACTTGCACAGTGACAGTTATAATCCCTGTGAACGAAATTAAGCTTCAGGAAACAGCAACTCTTCGGGTAGGAGAAGAATTGGAGCTTGAAGCTGAGATTCTGCCGGAAGATGCATCAGACAAAACAGTAAAGTGGATGTCGGACAATGCAGAAGTAGCCACCGTAGATGCAAACGGCAAGGTAACAGCTATTTCTCTTGGAAGCGCAAATATCACTGTCACTGCAAATGGAGGGACTGATGTGTCAGCCTCTTGCACGGTGACTGTAGTAGCAACTCCAGCAGAAAGNGTCACAATNACNCCAAATCCTGTGTCTCNCANGATAGGGGNTAATATAAAGCTCACTNCCAATATATTACCTACCACAACTACCGACAAGAGTGTGACCTGGACATCGAGCAATGAAAATGTTGCTACAGTAGATAATGATGGGAATATAGTGGCATTGACATTGGGGGAAACTACTATCTCAGCAGTTTGTGGAAACGCCTCTGGTACTTGCACAGTCACTGTCATCACCTCCTCTGCTACCGGGATAGTCATCAGCCAAACAGAGATGGAGCTTTTTGTCGGGGATGAAAGAGAACTGACAGCTTCATTGCAAAATGCAGGTGATACCGACCAAACTTTTGCATGGGAATCTGAGAATCCTGAGATTGTATCGGTAGATGAAAATGGAAAAATAATTGCTCTTTCAGAAGGTGTGGCAACTATCACTGTCTACGCACAAGGATTTATGGCTTCTTGTAAAGTGACAGTCAGACCAATATTGGTAGAAGGAATCACAGTGGAGCCAACCTCTCTTAATATGATATACGGGGATCCTGACTATAAACTGAAAATTAGCTTCACCCCAGAAAATGCCACTTACCAAACTGCCGATTGGACCTCTTCCGACGAAAATGTCGCTACAGTGTCGGCTAATGGAGAAGTCGCACCTATAGGAGGGGGAATTGCCACCATCACAGCAACCTCTAATGGTAAAACTGCAACTTGCACAGTAAACGTCACCGTAAGACCTGAAAGTGTCGTCATCGAAAAGGATAATGTAGAACTGACAGCAACAGAACTGAAAGTAGGAGAAACCATACAGTTGACAGAAACTGTATTGCCACTTAATGCTTCAGACAAGAGCGTCACTTGGGCATCAAGCAATCCAGAAATTGTCACGGTAGATGAAAGAGGTAATCTGACGGCAAAAGCTCTGAACGAAGATGAGATAACAATAACTGTCACATGCAACGAAAAATCATACGCAAATGAAGTGGTAGCGGCATCATGCAAAGTGAAAGTTGTGCCTACTCCAGTAGAAAGCATTTCTCTTTCCAATACCGAACTTCTAATGCGAGTCGGGAAGACGGCCGATATAATAGCCATCATTCGTCCGGCCGATGCCACTGACCAGACATTGACCTGGAATTCGAGCGATGAGACGATTGCCACCGTAACCATAGTAGAACCTGAAACAGGAGACGTCATAGAAGGAGAGGCCGCTGATGGCAAAGTGATTGTCACAGCACTGAAGGAGGGTAAGACAACAATTACAGCAAAGTCAGCCAATGGGGTCACTGCCATCTGCAACGTGACAGTTTCCATCATCCCAGTTGAAAAGATTACCCTCAACAAGACATCTTACGAATTCAAAAGCGATGAGACTACTCTTAACCTGATCGCGACAATCGAACCGGAGGATGCCACCGACAAGAGCGTGACCTGGAGATCTTCAGATCCTCAGGTAGCAACTGTGACTGAAAACGGCGAAGTGACAGCTGTAGGAGGAGGAACCGCTACAATCTATGCCTCCTCTTCAAACGGACTTACCGCTACCTGTGATGTCACTATCCCAATTGCAGTGACAGGGATAGTGCTTTCGAGAAAAGAGATTCTGACAGGAGAAGGGGGTTCTTCCGAACTTCTTGCTCTTATCCGACCTTCGAATGCTACCGACCAAAGAGTGGCATGGGAAACCAGCGACGAAAGCATAGTGACATTTAGCGTGGTGGAAGGTGACGGCACAACTGGAGACTTGATAGATGGAGAGACTCCTGACGGAAAAGTGATAGTAAACGCGCTCAAGTCAGGAACTGCTACAATAACCGCAAAATCTGTAAGCAATCCTACTATCATGGATGTCTGCACGGTCACTGTCAATTCTTCAATCATACCGGTCGACAACATATCCATCAAGGAATCTCTGGAAATGACAAAAGGGGAAGTGTATACTCTTATCGCCACTATTTCACCTGAAAATGCGACAGACAAAAGCGTGGCATGGAGATCTTCTGACCCCACGATTGCCACCGTCTCGACTGAGGGGACAGTGACTGCTGTAAGCGGGGGCACTGCAATTATCTATGCAACTTCATCCAATGGATTGACGGCACAATGCGTCGTCACAATCCCTGTGCCAGTAGAAGAAATTACGCTCTCACAGAAGGAACTTCTGATGAGAGAAGGAAAGACTTCAGAACTTTTGGCTATCGTCAAGCCAGCTAATGCCACAAACCAAAATGTCATCTGGACATCGAGCGATGAAACAGTGGCCACGGTAGATCAAAATGGGTTGGTAACGGCCAAGAAGATCGGCACAACTACCATCACTGCCACATCTGAATCAAATCCAGAAGTGAGCGACAAGTGCTCAGTGACGGTAGTGACTGACATTGTGGCTGTAGAAAACATAACCTTGCGTAGACTTTCCGAACCAGAACCTCCACAAGAGCCTATATCGCTTGAGATGAAATCAGAAGAAACCGAAAAGTTGAAAGCAATAGTGGAACCTGCTGATGCCACCGACAAAACCGTCACTTGGAAATCTTTAGACAATAGCATTGCCACAGTGACTGCAGACGAAAATGACAGTTCGATAGCATCAGTAGTGGCAAATGGGATTGGGACAACTATAATCTATGCCTCTACTTCAAACGGCCTGACCGTGGAATGCCCTGTGACAGTCACTCCAATTGAGGCTCAAGAAATAAAGATAGACAACATACCGGAGAGCCTGTATGTCGGCGATACCTACCGTTTGACTGCGACTGTAACACCTGCGGACACCACAGATCCTACTATTACGTGGACATCAAGCTATCCTGAAATCGCGACTATTGATGAAACTGGAAACATAACTGCGATTGGAGAAGGGAAGGTCACCATCACGGCAAGATGCGGAGAGGCAGAAGACAGATGCGAAATCACTGTCATTATGCGTCAGGTAGCAGTCACGGATATGTATCTCCTCAATACTACCCTTACAATGCATAAGGGTCATACATCGGAATTGATAGCCGTAATCCAACCAGCTGATGCCACAAACTATACTTTGACATGGCGATCAGACAATGAAAGCGTAGCCACTGTAGATGAAAATGGCATTGTCACCGCTGTCGAAATTGGCATAGCGGTCATCACTGCTGAGACGGAAGGATTCAAAGCAACTTGCGAAGTCACAGTCATCACCGACATAATTCCGGTGTCTGAAATTTCAATCAAAGACCGGCTCTATATGACTGAGGGAATGACTGAACAGTTGACCGCCACTATCCTACCTGAGAACGCCACTGACCAGACAGCAACATGGATATCCTTAGATGAGTCCATAGCCACAGTGTCGGCAGACGGATTGGTAACTGCCATCACTCCGGGACAAACTACAATAATAGCCTCATCGTCAAATGGCCTGCAGGCGACATGCGAAGTGAACGTGGCAATCACTGTTTTTGATGATGGAATTCTGCGCTATAGGGTGATATCCGACACTGAAGTAGAAGTAATTGGCTTGGTGGATCCGACCACCGAAGAAGTAGCAATACCTACCGAAGCTACCTACACTTCTCCTAACTTGACAAAGACATTTACTGTCACAACCATCGGAGAAGACGCATTCACAGACTATAGCGACCTCAAGAAGATAGTAATATTTACTGATACTATCCCGGCAATCGAAGGAAATCCGTTCCCTTCCAACGCCACAATATATGTAGCCGATACGGAAGAGTATAAGGACGATGAAGATTGGGGCAAACTTCCCAATACCATCAAAGGATATGTGACAATTGAAGCTCCTGAAGATAACCCTGTATTGACACCAGAAGGAACAATACAGATTTCTTCAGATATCGTGATCAAAAATTATCCGACAGTCTGGACATCGAGCCATCCGGTTATAGCATCGGTAGACGACACGGGACTTATCACCATGCACTATGTTGGCCATACTACCATAACAGCCACATGCAACGGATATTCCGACAGCTTTGTACTGCCAGTATATCCTCAGAACGGCGATGCCAACTGGGATGGAGTTGTCAATGTGGCAGACCCGGTCAACATTGCCAATTATGTAGTGAAGAAATATACCACGCTCATCAACTGGGATCCGGCTCCATGGGAGACTTATTCCTCTTGGACACGCGAATACTGGGACGGCTTCTACGACATAAGCTCTGATATCAACGGACAAGAAGGGATAACAGTCTCTGACGCTTCTGAGACAGTAAGCATCATTCTGAGCCAGACAGCTTCTCCCAGCCCGACCAAGCGCCTGGGCAAGTCATTGGAATATCCAGAAGAAGAAGAAGCTGATGCCCTTGCCATTGGGAAAGCTCTTATGAACGACTCTGAGGAATACTCAACGCCAATCATGCTTTCCGACAGCCGGGATTATGTGGCCCTGCAAGCTGACATAAGAGTTGCTGCTCCTTTGACCATCAAGGATGTCACACCCGGCAAACGGGCCATCAATCATAAGATGATGACAAGACGAATCGACGAGCAGACAGTTCGCTTGGTGATCTTTGACCTCAACAACACTGCATTTGGTGTCAAAGGGGAGAGTCNCTTCGAAATCATGACAGACGGAGCNCCAAAGANAGAAGAAGNCATCGAGANTAGAGAGATTGTGGCTTCAGATATTCATTCGAATGCCTATTCTCTTGAGTTGCGAAGTGCTGAGGAAATCAACGGAATCCAAACAACTNNAAGCGAANAGATTTCAATCAGANGCGAAGCCAACAACCTGANCATNCGCAATGTCCAAGGACGAANANTCACCATCTGCACGATGGAGGGATGCGTAATCAAAATGTATGTAGCAGGATCTGATGAAGAGACCATCAGCTTGACAAGGGGAATTTATGTAGTGACAGTAGATAACAAGACCGCAAAATTTGCAGTAAAATAATAACAGCTCTGCGACATGAAAGCACAGTATAAGATACTCACATTGCTGATATTGCTGCTGGGAAGCATTACGTATGCAACAGCAGCGGATAGATTTTTTGTAGATGACCTTCTTGTGGAGGCCGGCAAAAGCGCAACTTTGAATTTTCAGTTGGATAATGAAACTGAATTCTATGGATTCCAGACTGAGATAGAGTTGCCCGCTAGACTAACACTGAAGAGCTATCGCCTGGACGATACCCGAGTAGACGGCAGCTATGACATCATCACCAATACGGATGAAGGGAAACTGCTGATAGCATCTTTTTCCGACGACCACTCCCCTATCAAAGGGAACTCAGGGACAATTCTAATAATGGAAGTAGATGTGGCAGGAGATTTTACAGGAGGTATTCTGAAAATATCCAATTCTATCTTTGTCAATAAAGACAACAAGGATGTGCGTGTGCCAGACAGCACTACTAAAATAGGATTGTATATCCGAGTAACCGGAATCACTCTTAATCCTACGGAAGCTGCATTGACCGTAGGCGATGAACTTACAATCGAAGCAACAGTAAGTCCGACAGATGCCACAGAAAAGGATGTGATATGGACATCGAGCGATGCATCGGTAGCGACGGTTGATGGGAACGGCAATGTGACTGCAGTAGCTCCCGGCCAGGCGACTATCACCGCTGCATGCGGAAGTGTGTCGGCAACCTGCACTGTCACTGTATCTGCAAGAGTCATTCCAGTGACGGGAATCACGCTGAGCGATACGGAGCTGGACATGGAAGTAGGCGACAAGCACACCGTGACCGTGACGATAGAGCCGGAGGATGCAACAGACAAATCAGTGACTTGGATGTCTGACAACACAGAGGTCGCCACTGTAGATGAAAACGGGAATATCATTGCCGTAGGGCCAGGCACTGCCACCATAACTGTCACTACCTCTAATGGAATCACAAAGACGATCACCGTGACCGTGAAGGAGAAGGAGCCGGAAGTAATCCCCGCGACAAGCATCTCCCTCGACAGGACACACCTGGATATGACGGAGGGAGACACGGAGGGACTCGAGGCAACCGTATTGCCGGAAAATGCTACTGACAAGTCAGTAGCCTGGACATCGAGCGATGCATCAATTGCCACAGTAGACGGGAACGGCAATGTGACTGCAGTAGCTCCCGGGCAGGCCACTATCACCGCTACTTGCGGAAGAGTGTCGGCAACCTGCACTGTCACTGTATCAGCAAGAGTTATTCCAGTGACAGGAATCACACTGAGCGATACGGAACTGGACATGGAAGTAGGCGACAAGCACACTGTGACCGTGACGATAGAACCGGAGAATGCAACAGACAAATCAGTGACTTGGATGTCTGACAACACAGAGGTCGCCATTGTAGATGAAAACGGGAATATCACAGCCGTAGGGCCAGGCACTGCCACTATCACTGTCACTACCTCAAATGGAATTACAAAGACAATCACCGTGACCGTGAAGGAGAAGGAGCCGGAAGTCATCGAGGTCAGCATTACACTTAATGTCAATTCTCTTGAAATGAGAGTAGGGCAAACGGATACACTTATAGCAACCGTGAGCCCGGAGAATGCACCAGACAAGACAGTCGTCTGGGCATCAAGCAATGAAAGCGTAGCCACTGTAGATTCTGAAGGAAATGTTGTGGCATTAACCATAGGCACAACAACAGTCACTGCTACATGCGGAAATGTGTATGCCTCTTGCTTCGTATCTGTAGTACCGACTCCAGCAGAAAGCATCGAGATAACGCCTTCAGAAGTCACACTTACTATTGGAGATAATATTCTCATATCAGCAACAGTGCTCCCTGAAGACACGACCGATCCTACAATTGTATGGATATCCAACGACCAGGCAATCGCATCGGTAGACAATAACGGACTTGCTACAGCAAACGCTGTTGGCTCGACTTCAATAATAGCAAGATGTGGAGATATCTCCGCAGAATGTCGAATTACAGTGGTGAGTCCTGCTCCGAATAGAATAGAGCTGACTCCAGCCAATGGGATGATAAAGGTAGGGGAAACGCTCCATGCAACAGCCAATGTATATCCCGATAATGCTTCCGACAAGACAGTAGTCTGGGAATCTAATAATCCATCAATTGCTACCGTTGATGCAAATGGAACGATCACCGGCGTATCGCTTGGAGATGCCACTATCACTGCCTCTTGCGGAGAAGCTATGGCTTCATGCTCTATCACTGTAATACCAACTCCTGTAGAAAGCATTACTCTCTCTAATTCCGAACTGCTTATGAGGGTAGGCAAAACTTCAGAGTTGCTGCCAATAGTATTGCCAACCGATGCAACAGATCCATCTATCAGCTGGAGTTCTGACAATGAGGAGATCGCTACAGTAGATGAAAACGGAGTAGTGACCGCCGTGGCAGTAGGAAATGCAACCATTATAGCCACGTCAAATTCCAATCCTGAAGTAAAGGGATACTGCTTTGTGACAGTTGAAGCTGAAGCAGTCATTGTAGCAGTGAGAGCCATAACAATCAGCGATAGCACTCTTGAAATGTTTGAAGGAGATACTTATACGCTCACTGCGACCATCTCGCCTGAAGACGCCTCCGACAAGACATTAACTTGGATATCATCCGACATAACAAAAGCGACTGTCACCAATGAGGGTGTAGTGACTGCTATCAGCGAAGGAGAAGCAATAATTTATGTCTCTTCTTCCAACGGCTTGACGGCAGAATGCGCCGTGACAGTGAAGGCAAGGATAGTGGATCCTACAGGCATATCCTTGTCACAAACAGAGCTTTTGATGCGCGAAGGCTATACTTCCGACCTCATTGCAATTGTACGCCCAGAAAATGCTACTGATAAAACTGTAGTTTGGACTTCCTCGAATGAAGAGATTGCAACAGTAGATAATAATGGCTTAGTCACTGCCATCAAACAAGGCAATTGCGTCATCACAGCGTCAACGCTGAATGGACATACTGCCACTTGCAATGTCACAGTAGTTCCAGTAGTTGTGGCAGTGGAGAACATCACTCTCAACAAGTATGAGTTGGACATGGCAATCAATGAGAC